>LFUF01003968.1_pt1 | contig 21898 bp, 34 predicted proteins | sample 633261 | NCBI WGS metagenome assembly LFUF01 (sample SAMN03781032, study PRJNA287316) | hypersaline lake metagenome | isolation source: virus filtrate of water collected from the Namib Desert Hosabes playa | place: Namibia | collected 2013
AGCCTGAAGCTGCTCCACCAAGAGATTCAACTCTCATTTAAAACCACCTAAAAGTTCTTCTCTGTATTCCTGATAGGTTGCTTTCTGCTCTTTGAAATCCGATGGATGCCCTACTTCTAATCCATCATCTTCAGCACATTCTCTATTACAGTATGCTTCTCCTACCGCTTCAGGAGGAACTTCAAGAGTTTTACCGCAGTTTTGACATTCAGTTTCAGCGTTTCGGTTCGCTACTCCATTGTCGTGTTGTGTGTCGGGTGTCATCTTCTTGTCACCTTCTATACTTACATTATCCCTTAGCCTTTATATACCTTTCCCGTATATGACTACTTTATCCCATATATACTTGAGTTATTCCAGAAAGTTTCATCGGTCTGTATCACCTGCCGTAAACGGCAGGGTTTTAGACCTTTCACAATCGCTATAATCTCCTGATAAAGCCGCATGTCCGGATACTTAGGCTCCCTGTTCCTGTTCTGTGGAGAGTCATCAGCTGCAAAGGCTCTATGCTGCCGAGAGTGGGTCTGGCAGGGGGGGGAGCACCATACAAAGTCGAACTCCTGATAGTTCTTCCTCAAGAATTCATGCCCGTCCGTTACTATGACTTCATCCTCCGGGAACCTCTCTTGGTATACTTCTGCTATCTCAGGGTCATTCTCTACAGCTACGATATCATGCTTCTTCCCATCCCAGTTGTTTCTGTTCCCTCCTATCCCGGCATAGTTATTCAGTATTTTCACGCCTTCATACCTCTCTGAATCAGTTTTCTCGGGACCGGGATTTTCTCATAGGCATCCAGTGGAGTCACAAACACTTTCCTGGATCCCATCTCTTCCATCCCTATGTTTTCAGTGACCAGCTGGTAGTCCCGGAGCTGGTAGAGACACTCCTTCACTGCATCGAAAACCACAAAGTCCTTCTCCGACGTCATGACCTTCCTGTAGAGCTTCCTATTCAGCCCGATTCCTTTTCCGGAGAGCTCCTTCTCAGGCCAGAACTTGCTCCCGGCCATCTGGTAGAGACCGTTCTCGAGGATAAAGAAGAGATGGTCCTCATACTCGAGGACCTTCTGACCTCCGAGCTTCTTTGCTGTAGGCCTCATGATGGCAGACCTCCTTTCCTGTCTCTGCAGAGCTCTACCTGTAGCCCTGTATCATGAGTTCCCTCACAGCAGGGGCAGTCATACTTCATCTGTGAAAACCCCCGACAGGCTCTATAGGAATCTCTCCATCGAAAACATCCTTTCTAGGTTTTAACTGGTTGAAAACGTCCAAAGTTCTAGATTGCAGGTTCATCTTCATCCACACAAATAGCATCATTTTAGCCTCTCCACCGTCTCCGGTCTCAATATTATTTCACACTCAGGCTCTCCATCTCCAGAAATATTCCACGCCTTCAGGTAGCCATCTTGGAACCAAGGCCGGGAGTAGTCAGGGTCCTCCCACGTCTCCATGAAAATCTCCTGCACAGGACTATCATACTCTCTCTGTCCAGACTCCTGCAGCTCCTCCTTGAGCTCATGAATCACGTTCTGGTTACTCCGGACCAGCTCTATCAGTGCATCTCGAGTATCTCTCTCCTTCGACTTCAGCTCCAGAAGCTGCTCCTGCTTCTCCCTCATAACCTCTACTTCCTCAGAGACCTCCTCTACTTCTGCTTCAGTAGATTGCAACTGTTCCTGCATACCTGAAGCCTGTCTGATAGTATGCACAGCCTCTTGAGGATTAACCTCCTGCAGGTCCATCTCATTCTCGAACCGATGTCTCTTCCTCACTGCAGTAGGACGCAGGGCATACTGCTCCATTTCATCATTGACAACGTGCCCGACAGCCTCTGCCTGCTCCGGACTCATAGTCTCGAGCTCGGGCCCGAATGAATCATCCAGCTTTGCTACTTCCCTCCCTATCTCTTCATCCTCTACCTTGAAATCTGATAGATCCAGGTGAGGAATCTTCTTCACCAATACCGCTAGATGATGGTCCTCGAATGCGAGCTCACATCTCCGGAGGTCCACTAGGTCCTCCTTCATCTCTACACCTGTAGCACGTTGAATCCACTGCAGTAGCTCCTGTAGGTCACTGTGGAACTCGAGGAAAGCCTCCACATCAGAATCAGCATCATAGTTCACTCCCTCCCGGAGCTGGATAGTAGCAGAGTCCTTGTGCAGCCTGATGAAGAAACGGTTTGTCCATACAGCAGAGTTATTCTCTCCCTGCCTCTTGGTGAAGTTGACACGCTCTTCCTCTCTCATTCTCCCCATCCATTTCTCAGGGACTACATCTCCACCTACTACCTTTGCAATCACTGTCAACGCATGCAGCCTTCTATTACTCTTGCCAGACTCTCTACTACTACTGCTGTCAACCTGACCTGTACCATAGGGGGTGCTGTCAACTTCCCTGTATCCGTCTCCTGTCAGCTTATAGATGTAGGGTTTTGAGCTCTGGTCCACAGTGATTAATCCTTCTTCCTTCAGTTCCTGTATCGGGTCAGTCAGAGCCTGTTTGGTTACTTCTCTCTGTTCTGCTATGTTGTCGAGGCCGACTGCTTGACCTCCTAAATCGAACAGTGCTTGGAGAGTAGCCTTTGAGGAATCCTTCAGGTCAGAAGTCTGGTGGTGGCCGGGGCTGTCAACCATTCCTGTCAACCTCTGTTTACAGGAAAAGTGGTTTGACCCGGGAGACTGGTAGCCGGATTATCCACCGGAGTTCTCCCGGGCTCTAGGGTTTTGAGGAACGGCCAGAAGAACGTGTCAGGTCCTTCTGGCAGGGGAGGGGTGAAGTTGGTTCTGGTAGGGCTCGAACCTACAACCTTCCGGCTGTTGGGACTGGACCACTGGGGCGGTCTGATGCCGGATGCTCTACCGTTTGAGCTACAGCGGTGAACTCCCACTAGAGAAACTCACTGCAGGGAAATACTGGTCCTACAGCGACAAACAAAGAAGCCGATTTACAGGGCATAATAAGGTTCGGGTTCAAATCCCGGGCTCCGCGAAAACGATGCCCTATTAGCAGGTCTGTCGGACCAGTTAATCGGGGGTTTTGGGCAACGAGCAGTCCTGTCTGTCCCGCCAAAGACTCACAGGATTGCTCGGTCTCATACATGGAAGTCCTGGATCCCCGAACTGAAAGTTCGGTGGACCTCATAGAAGGGGCAGCTGAAGCCGGGGTGCACATCGGCATTCGAGCCCATATGTGCTGACCTAGCTCCGGCTGCTGAAACTCCTTCTGTGAAAAACAACAACGGTTAAAAGGCTGCACTGTGCAGTCTCACCTATAGCAGGAGGCCCCTTCTGGGGGCCTCTTCATCCACACACTTCTTCATAGATTTTTCACCTGAGCTCCTTGACCAGCTCCTCCAGTTTCTCTTCAAAGATTTTCTCCACGTCCTCTCTGGTCACAGGTTCATCTGGGTCCTCTAATCCGAGAAGCCTATCCAGTGCTCCTTGAAAGGTCTCTGAATCCTTCTGCCGCTCTTCTACGAACTCGATGGCAGAGTCTGAAATCCTTTTGGCTTCACTCATAGATGTTACAATTGTTACACCTCTTTATATAATTTCGGTGAACCCGGAGAGATATTTTAATAGAAACAGGAGAAAACCTCTCTATGGACCAGAATAAGACATTGGGACTTATTGGAGCAGTTATACTCCTTTCGGCATTGGTATTCCTGAGCCTGTCAGCTCCGGAGTTCATCCTGCTGGCACTGGCACTGGCAGCAGGCCTCAAATATCTAGAAGATAAGGAGAGAGCAGAAGATGATTCACTTAGAATGGACTGGAGAATAGCTCTCGGAGGAGTAGGAGCTATAGTGCTGATAGGATACCTGATAGCTGCTTCCCTGTGAACCCACTCTAGAGGATGACCTTTGCTAGAATAACAGTCACAAAGACAGTGAAACCCATAATTATCAGGATTGCAGACTCTGTATCATCCGGGTCCTCAAGCTCCACTGGCAGTTCCTCCACGTCCTTCCTTTAGAGCCCTGATGATTCTCGGGACTCCGAGCACCAGCAGCACGAAGAACACGAGGAAAGGCACCATCTTAGCCAGAACATTAGCTAGATTTATCATGGAGTCCATGACCAGTGTGGAGCCGGAGTCAACTTCTGCATAGGTATAGGAGAATGCAGCATCATGAGTTCCTGGATCCTCACTGTAGTAGTCTGTGATATTGACCCGGCACTCCTCATAAGACTCTACAGTGTAGTTAAACGGTTTTTCCAGATAGGTATTGGTGGATGGGTCCCAGACCTCTATACTGTCCTGCAGGCAGAACTCTCCCACGTTATCCAGCTGTATCACATGAGAACCATTCTCAGAGACATTGGTGCTGTGAATCTCTCGAGGAACCTCTACAGGATTAGTCACGTTATCCTGCACCTGCAGTCCTATGGAGAGGAAGAACACCACCAGTCCTGCAAAGATGAACACATACAGCAGTCCATCCCCTAACCTTCTGGGCTTCATACACTCAGGGAAATTGTCTGCGGTATAAAAAGAGAAAGGAAAGTGGGGGGGGTTGGAGAGGTCTCAAGACCGTCAGCCGGGCTGGCTTTAAGTCTTGGACTTCTTTCCGCCACTGCCGAGACCTGATGCGAAGTCCATGTAGGACAACGCATAGCCGAAGATGATTGCTAGAATCAGGAGAACTACTAGACCTGCACCTGTTTCCAGGGCTCCTGTCAGCTCGCTCTCGATAGTGTCAACGGTGCTGTAGTTTACTACATCTGCACCCTCCACTATCATGACTGCTGTGAGAATCATGACCAGAGATGCGTATGCAACTCCGGACATGTGGTCTCCCAGACGGTGGATGAGAGTTCTCGCTTCTTCTGTCTCCACCTGAGAGCGGTAGGCATCGGCAGCCTTTTCAACTGCTCCTGTCATAGTCCTAGAGCCCAATGAACTAGAATGCCCTTCTTAAAGGGCTTCCAAGGAAATTCCCTGTTTTTCCGGGGAACGGTTTTAAACCGCATTCAGGATTTTCAGAGGTATGCAGGACGATTCATCAAGTGAAAGAGAGCTAGCCTATGACGTTCCTAGCTGGCTGCAGGACCTTCTCGAGCTAGCAGGGATGACAGGAGAAGCAATGTTTGACACCGAACTATGGATGAAGGATGCTGACATGTTTGAAGAGGCTACAGACCGGAGAAGAGAGTTTAAGGCTCTTCTCAGGAGACTGTATTTCTGGTATGAACCTAAATTCGAGCATGTGGAAAGTGTAGAGCTCGGAGAGGACCTAGAGGACAAGCTGGATACAGCACAGGATGTCTGGCAGCTGGAATTTCAAGAAGCCAGAGAGCTCTTCCAGACCATCAGAGACCTCATGGAAGCCATAGGCCACACACAGTTTGAAACCGAGAAGCACTCTGATATGGGGGTGTAGAGGCTTCATGGGCAATCAGAAGAAGCTGATAAAGAAGTATATCTACAACCAAGAGGCCGATAAGATAGGAGGGATTCTAGTCCTGCTTATCGGTCCACAGGGCTCCGGAAAGACGGTAGGGCTCTGGAGAAAAACACAGATAGACTTCAACCAGAACCGGGTATGCTTCTGGAGAGGACAGACCAGCTGCAGCTGGATAGGACTGGCTGCAAACGGTCTACCTATAACACTGTGGATGCACGACACTATAGAGGACTGGGAATTTACCCTCCGGGGCTCGAAAAGAGATGGGATCCAGGCTCGGAGTATTGACATAGAAAATGCTGAAGATGTCGATGTAGAAATAAGACAGTTTTCCAGTCCCGAGGAACTTGTGGAGAAAGCAGAGATTGATAGAGTGAACGTCCACTACATCCCCGGAGAGAAATCACAGAATGAATATGAATTCTACTTCTTCCTCGAGCAGGAAAGAAGGCTAGCTGCAGCACTAAATGACCGGGACTGGGGAGACAACGTGACCAAGATAGATGACGAGTTCGGGAACGTGGGGACAGAAGATGACTCAAAGCCCTACCACAGACTGGTAAAATACGCTCTACCGAACCAGTATGCAGACTTCAGGAAGAACGGGATTAACCAGATAGGAGCAGCTCACAGCACATCAGAAGTGCACTACAAGTTCTGGGACGTGAAATTCAACAACCTAATCTACATGCCCGGTGCAACAGTGAAGAACCGGAAAACACCAGAAGTAGACCAGAGAGCAGTGAATAACCTTCCTCGAGGACACTTTGTTCTATCTGAAGGCATGTTCGATAAGGACCACTTCACCAAACCCACTCTCCCACAGGAGGGTATCTCCTGGATACCTGAGAAGAAGTCCAGAAGGCTGAAAGTCAGGCTAGAGGCCGATATACCGAACATAGTTCCGGAGAGTGAGAAGCAGGAGGTAGAGCTGGAGGACAGTATCCTTGAACGCACCGACTTGGATGAATTCATAACCAGTAGCACTGCTGCAGAGATATTGGAGTGTGGCAACTCTACGGTGCGGCGAAAGATACGCAAAGGAGAAATACCCGCAGTCAAAGTCAATAACCGCCATTTACTGTCGATACAGCAAATCATGGACCTGTCCGATAACTGACCGCCGACCGCACCTCCCCCTCCCTTCCATTATAATATACAACGCCCGAGGCAACGGTAGAAGCAGGAATCCGGAACTCCGGTCACCCCGGGGTGGGAAAACAGAAGGTGAGAGGAAGAAAAAAAGAAAATTCAGAGTTTCTCGAGCAGCTTCTCTCTGTTTTCTAAAAATAAGGGGAATTCTACCTATTTTTAAACCGCAGACAGTTTCTCACTAGAATAAGAATGAGTCAGGTAATGCTAGCCACTGCAGTAGTAGCATACATCTTTGCCTATCTAGCCATGCAGATAGAGACAGGAGGAAGAGAGGAAGAAGTCAACATCAGAGCCGCTATCCTCTCCTATGCAAACCTGTTCTTCTCCTATGGAACCATCCTGACTACATTCTATCTAGGTATCCAGACCACGAACTACTCCGGGTTCTCGATTATACCCGGAGAAGGAGCTCTGCTAGTAGGGATAACCAACGTCTTTGCAATCCTGATAATAGCACTCTTCTTCTTTGTGACGTGGGACTTCTACCTGAAAATCACCAAGGAAGAGAAAGGGGAACCGGAGTAAAATGGGAAAAGATGCCTACATAGATGAATCCCTGATAAAGAGTATCGAAAGGATCCAGAAAATCTTTGACATCCCTACCTTTGCAGAAGCCTCCAAGCTGTACGACAAGATGGCCAGAAACTCCACTCTCGGAGAAATAATAGAAGAAGGCAGCATGGCTGAAAAACCAGTGGAGAAGAGTGAGTTCGAGGAAGTGGAAGAGAAATTTCAACGGACAAAGGAGGAATTCCTCGAGCAGAAGATGGGATGAAACAATGGGAGATGAATGCCCTGCATGCGGCTCAGATGACTATGAAGAGCAGGAGATGTTCGGTGAGGAAGTAAACGTCTGTGAGGTCTGCGGATATGGCTGGAGAACTGACTAACCTGATTATCCTGCAGATAGGTCTCATAACTCCTATCGTGGCAGCTGCATGGAAGGACCTGAAGGATAGAGAGGTCTGGAGAGGTATAACCAACATCCTGATAGTTCTTGGAGCTGCAGGACAGATACTCTGGGGAGTCCCGGAGCTCTATACATATGCACTTCTAGCAGGTCCTGCAGCATCATGGCTGTTCGAGTATTTCCAGCTGTGGAAGCCCTTTGACTCTAAAATGCTGATAGGACTGACACTGCTTCATGCCTCAAACTGGTTCATAGCCCCGATACTGGTTCTAGCCCTATACGGTATATGGACTATAACATGGAAGAAACACTTTGAGAGCCACTGTCCGGTGGTCCCTGTTTTCCTTCTAGCACATCTCCTCCTGATAATACTCTGAAAACCCGGAGAATTCCTAGGATTATTTATAAACCGCAGACGATTCAGAGAGAACCAATGTCAGGACAAGGCCGGAAAAAGGAGAAAGTGAAGGAAAGAAATAGAGGAGGATTCAGGTCTGCCTCCTCACTCAAACAGTTCCTGGATACCAACGAAATAGCAGCCCGTATGAGAGGGAACCTCGGGCTCGAGACCACAGTACAGAGAGACGATGCAGGAAACATAGTCAACAAAGAGCAGGAGCTGGCAGACCACGCCTTCATGAATGAGGAAGGAATCAACTCTGTAATGGCTAAATTCAGAGGCCTAGTAGACAAGAACCAGAGCCTCTCCAACTACAAAGCCCGGGAGATAAAGAACCTGATGATGGAAGACCATGAAACCATAGTCAGAGACCTAATCCAGAACTGGAGCAGATACGATATCCAGAACCGGAGCCAGCTGGACGAAATAGTAGCAATGGTCACAAACAACGAATACAGCATCTATAAACGGGCAGAGAACGGTCAGACCCTCGACAAACTGGCAGACTCCACACAGGAAGTCTCCCGGACTAAAACAGATGTCAGCACAAACCAGCAGAAGAGAAGAAGCATTCTACCTTGGAGATAAACCGATGTTCGGAGAAAACTCAGATTCAGACCTAGATGAACACAGAGAAAAACAGAGCACCCGGGAAGAAGTAGAGGTTAAACTTTCTACCGGAGAAAAACTGGTTCTAGAACATGTCTCATTCATCTGGGACCGTATAGATGACTGGACCCTCTTTGAAACCGTCTCAGGAAAACAGCACTGGATTCAGGACCAGTTTCTGGTCTACTATGTAGACTCGGAGGGAGGTAATTGATACTATGGGGCTTAACATCCTTAAACCGATAAAAAGAAGGATTCCCGGCATGATAGCCGAATATCCTTCCACCACTAAAATCTACAGAGAACGTGGAGGAACTCCCATCCTCGAGGAAGCAGGAGCAATCCGGATGCGGTACGATGAACTGCCCGACATGCACAAACTCGAGACAGGAGAAGAAACCAAGGCAGTAGACCTAGAAGCCATTATCCAGAGCTTCCAGACCAAGGACCCAGAGGATGCAGTCCACCTGATAGAAGGAGTCCCTGTCAACGGATCCAGGAAAACACTGGTGCTCAGAGGAGTCTATGATGAAGGAGAAATCCAGAGGACAGACACCTTCAACGGGAAGCCTACAGTCCACTTCTACGAGGCAGAATCCGGGCAGCTAGTGAACTGGGTTCCTAAATTCGTGGACAACGATGAACTAGATGGAGATATCCATGAAGAAGTCCGGAAAGGGAACACCGACAGATATGATATCCCTGACAAAGTAAACAAGGAGGAAGATGTAGAAAAGGTAGGTATCAGGCCCTATCTGATAGATAACAAGGATGAACGCCTGACAGCATGGATGGACCATCTCAAGAGGAAATTCGAGAAGTATGAAGGAGGAGAAGGCTTCTGGGAAGAACACTTTGAAGTGGCAATGGTGCTCGCAGTAGGACTCTCTATCACCATGATATACTATGCAGTCATGGGCAACGTGGGAGACCTTATACCGTATGCAGAGACCATAGCGAACCACGCTCCATCCATAGATGCAAACCTCGAGACAATAGCAGAGACAGCCTCCGGCTCCAGTGGAGGAGAGGGAGCTCCCGGTAGATAGAGCCATGAAGTTCACAGACAAGCTGCTGATAACAGCACTAGTCATGGCATTCACAACCCCTGCAGCCCCTCAGAACCTACTAGGTATGTGGCTGTGGGGAGCAAGTATGGCAGCAGGAGTCCTCATGTGGAGTCTTATCTGGGAGTTCACCTCGCATCTAGCAGACCTCACAGCCTTCAACGAATGGGTAGAGAGATGGGTCAGAGAAGATACAATGGCTGTGCTGGACTGGACCTCTGTGAAGCTGTACGGTGAGAAACTATCGGAGTAGACATGGACTTGGTGGACACCAAGTGGTTCCCGAATAAGTGGTACCTGATAACCACCATCCTGATGACAGTCTTTGCAACGCATCTCACCTTCAGCTACAGCCCCTACAGCTTCTTCCTGTATTTCTGGGCTTTATGGGCGGCAGCCCTAGGCTACACCCGGCAGGACGAATACAGACCGGACCTGATGACACCCGGGTAATTGCAGTTTATAAACCGCAGACATTTTCCAAGCACTATAAGAGGATGAATCTTCTGAAAACTAGAAAAGGCTCTTCCCGGGACCTAATCCCGTTAATCAAGTTCATCGGACCTCTTCTAGTAGCAGTATTCTTCGGAGGAGCCTTCTTCTACGAGTTCACAGATGTCCTCACAGACATCAGTGTACTCCAGCCCTACCTCTACTTCCTAGAACCTATGAGAGACGCTATAGGAGTATTCGACTACTTCACACCCATCCTCTTCCTAGCACTTCTCTCAGGAAGTGTCTACCTAGCCAGCAGAATAGATGCAAACCCGGTATTCCTACCCTTCAGCATCTTCCTAGGCCTATTCTCCATCTACATCTCCACACAGTTCATGAACCTGTGGATAGAGATGGCAGAAGCCCCGATGATATCCCAGTACACACAAAAATTCCCTTTAACAGAAGCCATGCTCCTGCACTTCAACAAGTTCATAGCAGTAGCCTGGATCCTCATAGTATCTGTCATGTACAAAAGAAATCGAGGACAAAGAGGAGGTGCTGCCAATCCTATCAGACGCTAGAGCAGGTAGTGAACGCTCCTCACGGGTTTTGTGGAGGGGTTTACTGGTGGCAACCCTTCTCCTCGGTATGGTGGGAACGGTAACGGCTGTAGATGATTTCGAGGACGGTGACACCGATGAATATGAAAACAATGGGGGTTTTATCTCTGCTGATACGTCGCAGGTGAATTACGGTACTTACTCAGGGAAGTTTAACGGTACAGCCTCGCTTATTTTCAGTACGTCAGGTCTTCCCAGTTATCCGAGTCAAGGAGATTCGTTCAGTCAGAACGTTTACATAGAATCGTCAAGCAGTAGAGCAGGGATTGTTTTCGGGGTCCAGGATTCAGATAACTTTTACATGGTGAGACATCAAAGCTTTGACAGCAACGCAATACAGCTTTTTGTCAAGGAAAACGGGGGGTTTACGGAGCTAGAAAGTACGTCAGCAAGTAATTACAATACAGGTGAATGGCTGAATTATACTGTAGATTGGGCAAGTGATGGAACGATTACTTTCACGGTGAAGGATTCAGCAGGGAATCAGGTAGGACAGGTTTCAGCGACAGATAACACGTTTACATCAGGAGGTTACGGATACCGTTCCAGCGATTCCATAATTTACTATGACGCACCTAAACAGAACTCACCGCCTTCCATCGACTCGGTAGTTACTGAGCCGGAGAGCTGGACTCTGGATTCTTCGATTAATGTTTCTGCCGATGTTTCAGACGATGGAACGGTTTCGTCTGTGTCGGCGGATGTGTGGGAGAACGGCACAAAGATCGTGTCTGATGCCTCCCTCAGTGATTCAGACGGTGACGGCACTTGGAATATTTCAGACCTGTTCCTCGTTGATGAAAGCGATGTTTACTACAATTATACTTTGACTGCGACGGACGACGACGGAGCCACAAGCACGTATGAGGACAGCCAGTTAATCGAGAACCTAGAGCCGAAGGTCACGCATCTCAAACCCGACAACAACACATATTTCAGCTATGATAAAAACTATAAAATCCGGATTCAGGATGACGGTGACAATGTTCTGGAGGAAGAAATAACCTGCGACCTCTACAACAACACACAGCAGTTCAGAACCGTCTCTGCCTTCGAGAACGATACTCAGGAGGACAGGACATTCTCCGGGAACCTGAAGGCTGATATAGGATTCAATGAGTTCCGCACCAAATGTGTGGACGGGGATACCGATAATAAATCCACGTACTACACCACTGAGAGACTGAATATCTCTGAATCCTCCACCAGCTCCCCTGTCTATGAAACAGAGAACGTCTCCTACAACATAGATTTAACTGCAGGAGACATGATTGAAGAGGTTAAAACCTATCTATACTGGAATGATACCCGGGAGAATACAGAGAACTCCTCTAATTCCGGGATTACAGACCACAGCTTCACCCACAACTGGAGACCTTATCTAGTAGAAAACAATGATACAGAATTCTCTTGGAAGATCCAGGTGGAGGCAGAATATCAGGAATTCAACAGCACCAACACCTCCACACTCTACAGGAACACCAGCTCCGAGAACCAGACCATTTATCAGGCCTACCACAGCCCGGAGATATCGAACTCTGAAGATAAACTGATAGAACTTGAGGAGTTCGACTCCACCCTGTCCTTCACAAATCATCTATCCTCAGAAGTAGCGAATATCACCGGCTACCTCACCTTCAACGGGACAGAAAAACAGTCCCGGAACCCTGAATTCGAGTTTCCGCTGGTAGGACCCGGGAAAAACAAGTCTAATAAGACAGTAACAGGTCGGATAGAGCTAGAATTCAAGGACAGAACCGACACCAGAAACTCTGTAGACGATGACTGGATAGTAGGGCACAAAAAGATTCTCACAGACTGCAGCTCTGGTTCTGCCTCTCAAGACAACTCCATAAAGTTCACTCTGTACAATGAGGAGAACAGGTCAGAGAAGGTAAATGGAGAGATAGACTTCAACTTTGATACCACCCATCATGGGGAGCATGAGAGGAACTATGCATTCGGCAGAACAGGGAAAGAAGCAGAGACCTGTATCTACCCCTCATGGGCCACCTACAGAATCACAGGACCAATCAGCTACACAGCCGATAACTACACCGATAGAGCCTATAACTTCTACAACGTCTCTATCAACAACGACGTGGACCAGACGAACCTCTACCTCCTCCCCAATGAATTCAGCACCCCGGTCTACTACAGAGTCAAAAATAGAGATGGAACTAGGATCCAGGGAGCCACAGTGAAAACCATGCGTTACTTTGTCGACAAGGACTCCTACCTCACGATATCAAAGGTGGAGACCGACTCTGAAGGACAGAGCCAGACCTACCAGAGAGTCAACGACATCTACTATAAATACATAATATCGAAGGATGGAGAAACCCTGCTAGTCACAGAAAACCAGATTCTAGCCTGTACAGACAGCCCCTGCACAAAAGAATTCACAGTGGACCCGGGCTCTGTCAGTGAATACTTCGAGACAAAGCAAGGGTTCACCTATGACTGCTTCCTGAATCAGGATGAACCCTCCCTGCAGTGCACAGTAGACCACGAGACCGACAGCATGGAGAAAGCCCGGCTACAGGTAGAAGAACAGCAGAAGATAGGGAAGAAAACTCAGTGTGATATAGAAGTGGTGCAGACCGGGAGCTCGATGGTCTGCCAGCTCGGGAACCTGTCGCAGCACAAATATGAGTATCATCTGACCGCATGGAAGGATGATGACAAGTTTGAGCTGGACTACGGGGTTATAGACCAGACAGGAGGAATATTCGATGATGATGCAAATGCCCTGTTCATCGGTCTCTTCCTTGTGTTAAGCTCTGCAGGACTAGGGAACTACAGTCCCGGAGCAGGAATCATGTGGACCTGCATAGGTCTCACAACAGTCTACTTCACAGGAATCTTCAGCATCGGGGTCACAGCACTGACAGGGATTCTAGCCATAGGTGCTATAGCCTTCTTGGAGGTGAAATACTAGCCTATGGGAGTCAAACTCCGACCTCTCTACATGGGACTGGTGCTGTTCGCATTCGTCTTCACGATGTACAATGCGGTGCACTTCGATGTCAACGATAGATACAACGTGGAAAATAACCAGACAGTCTCTGTGAAGGAAGAATATGAACAATTAGAAAATAACGTGCAAAGTAACGATGATGATAACAAAGGTCTGATAGAGAAGCTGAAAACGCTGAGGAACCCTCTAGATGACCCATTCGCCACTATAGGAGCCGGACTCTTCATAGTCCCTCAAGTCATAGGGCTTCTCACAGCACCACTAGATATCGGAGAATCAATAATCAGCAGCCTAGGCTCTGCCTTTGCAGGCTTCCTATCCCCTAAAATCCCGAGCTTCATCTACATAGCTCTGGCAGTCACAGTAGCATTCGGACTACTGGAGCTCTACCTGAGGATGAATGAAGCATGAACATGAAGAAGATAACACTGGCAATAGCAGCAGTTCTCCTGATAGGAGGGGGAGCTGCAGCAGAAAACTTCACCTATGACGTCCAGGGACCAGCCAGCCCTGCAGAAGTAGGAGAGCTGGCAACATCCTATGTAGGGTTCGCAGGGACAGGAGTTCTCATAATCTCATGGGTAGTATTCTTCTCCATACCTCACCGCAGAGGCTATAACAACCTGCAATGTGCTATATCTGCAAACTTCGTGACCACAGCAGTCTCCATCTTCATCTTCCCGATGAAATGGATTCCAGGAGAAGCAGTAGTTTTCATGTTCGCAGCCTCTGGAGCCACTCTAGCCTACTCTCGGATGACTCGGAGATAAAAGAGACGCTCTGTTTATAAACCGCAGACAGCACTCTCACCTAATATAGAGCAATGGGATTCTTCGATGATGTCTCGGACACTGTATCGGACACAGTAGATAACGTCTCAGATACGGTAGATGATGCTGTAGACACTGTGACCGATACGTTTTCCGGAGATGAAGAAGATGACTCTGTGCAAGTCAGTGAAGATACAGAAGTAGAAACCATAGTAGTAGATGAAGGAGATAGTGCCTCTGAAGCCGCAGATAAGGTGTCACAGTCTATCAGTAATTCTCAAAGCAGCAGCTCAAGTAGCGGAGGTTCTGGGGGAAGTTCGGGGTCCCGTTCTTCAGGACGCTCCAGCAGCGGAAGCTCAAGTAGTGGAAGCTCCGGCAGCTCTGGAGGCTCCAGCAGCGGAAGCTCAAGTAGTGGAAGCTCCGGCAGCTCTGGAGGCTCCAGCTCCTCAAGCACAGATGATTCTCCCGGAGGACTACTCGAGTCAGCAGCTGAAGAAGCAAAGAGAAGGGAAGAAAGCCTAGCAGACCCTCTGAAAATAGATGAAGAAAAGACTCCGGGAGCAGGTCAGGAAGCACCTACACTAGGAGAGGCATTCGGACCTTCAGACTCGCCTACCACCACAGATGAAGCTATAAGACAGAGCCAGTTCGGAGTTATCAGTCAGACCGGAGCTGATGTAGCTGTGGCTCGAGGACAGCTAGAAGAGCAGAAAGAAACGATAGAGCAGACACCTGAAGGAACAGAGTTCGAGACCTCAGAAGGAGAAACAATCTCCAGACAGGAAGCTCTGCAGCAGACCCAGACAGGACTGGAGAACGTCCAAGAAGTATCAGAACAGCTGACGCTGCAAGGAACCAGAGAACTAGCTCGAGCACAGGCCAGACTCGAGAACCAGCAGTCAGATGACGTAAATCTTGATAGAGTCCAAGATATCGGACTTCCCTCATTCAACGTGGATAACCCGGCCAGAGACATTATAGGACCTGACAGATTTAACGTGGACCTCAATAGAGGAGCCGGATTCATCCAGACAGCTACCAGCCCCAGTGGAGGAAAACTATTCGGCTCCTTCCTGGATCCAGACGTTTCTGCAGAAGATGTCATAATTGAAGAACAGGAGAGAGTCCTAGAAGAAGATGTAGGGTTCGGAGAAAGCCTGAAAGAAGGAGCTCTCGAAAGCCCTCCCGGACTCTTCCTAGCAGCTTCAGGAGCTGGTGCCGCATTCAAGGCAGGAACCGCACGTCTTGGAGCTTCAGCTCCTCGAGCAGCTGCAGCAGTAGAAGGAGCAGCACTTCTAGGAGGAGCTGCATATGCAGGGAAAAAATCCTCTGAAGCCACAGAGGAGATTCTCCAGGGAGATATAGCTGAAGGAGTAGGAGAGTTCACAGAACTAGGAGCCGAACTCTCTGGATTCGCAGCAGGATCCAGGGCAGCAGCTTCACGTCTGAGCCCTTCCATAGAAGGACCTATAAGACTGACAGAAACCAGTCAGGTCCGGCCTCGAGGAGAAGGAGACTTCACAGGCAAAGGACGTTTCGAGGGAGAAGTCAGAGTAGAATATCCTCGACTAGCTGAAAGACTAGGAATCGGAGAAAGCGGCCCGAGAGATGTCTCCGGAGAATTCAGAGTCACCGGAGGAAGTGGAAGCAGTGAAGCACGTGGAACCGCCCGGATAGACCTTGGACCTCGAGGAACCCGAGAGACCGACTTCGAGTCCATAAGAATCCAGACCGGAGAAGGAGAGACCCCTTCAGGAAAAGAGTTCACAGAGGCCAGAGACATATTCCGGACGTTTGAAGAAGGACCGCTCTTCAGGTCCACAGAAACCCGGACAGGAGAAAGCCGGAACATAAAGGAAGGAGAAAGAAGTGTGGAAAAATTAATCACAGACCCGTTCTCCAGGACAACGATTGAAGGAAAAACTGAGGACCTCCCCGGAGCCAGCATAAGAGGAGAAATAGAGAGACCCGGAGGAGTGAAAACTGAAGATATAGATGCTAGAGCCATAGATGCCCTCACCTTCTCACCTAAAGGAGAAGGATTCGAGACCTTTGGAGAGTCCACCACTATAGTCAGAGACCCCTTCCCCGGAGCAGGAAGCAGCGGCGGTGGAGCTCGAGCAGGAGGAGGTGGAGGGCAGCAGACAGGAGGCAGAGTAGAAGGACTTGTAGAAGGAGAATTTGTCTCCTCAAGTCTAGCAGGAAGAGAGTTCGCAGACTTGGCAGCTGTCCCTCCCGGACCTGATGCAGGTGGAGGAGTCATAGATGCAGCCCGAGACTTTGTAGAAGGAGGGTCACAGGCAGAAGGAAGAACCGGAGACCTCGGACCCGGATTTGAGGAAGGAGCAGGACCAGCATTCGATAGTGCAGAAGCTGTCCAAGAAGAAGTCCAAGACCCTTTCGCCCATCATGATGAAGGACTCCAGACCGTTCCCGGGGAAGAAACGGTTACTAGACAGGGGCAGGTGGAAGAGATACCGGAAGAACCTGCCGGAGTATCCGACCCATTCCCGGAAACTAGGCCTGCTCCAGAGGAAGAAGAACTAATCCGAGGACCAGAACCAGACACCAGTATAGAGGAAACAGAAGATAGGATCCAGGACCCATTCACAGAGGAGAGACCTGCAGAAGATGTAGGTCTGAGAGAAGGACAGGACCAGTTCCCGGTAGAACATCCTATAGAGGAAGAAGTCCCTCGAGAGATTCAAAGAGTAGAACCTGAAGAAGCACAGATAGAGAGACAGGAGCCAGTGCTGGCAGAAGAACTAGAGCTTCTCGAGAGAGAAAGACTCCGGCCTCCAAGACTCGAAGGTGCAGGAAGAGTAGCTCCTCCTGCAGGACCACTGTTCGGAGGAGGACCAGAAGGAAGGGCAGAAGGAGAACCAATATTCCCAGAACCCGGAGAACCTGCAGAAGGAGAATTCCAGCCCTCACTTGAAGCAGTGCTGTTCGATATCGAGGATGAAGTAGATGAAGAAGCAGAACTGACCGGGCTCGAACTCAGGCCGATTCCAGAAGATACTGAAAATCCTTTCCGGTAGTTGTCGATAAAATGCTTAGACATCTTTGATGTTCTGATAGGCAGGAGGCAACTTAAACTTCTTCCTATAACTCGAGCCTTCACGACCCTCCTTCTTTGTCTGGAAATCCATCTTCCTCCTCATCCTCGAGATATAATCCCGGACTGTAGATTCATCCAGCCCAGTCTTTTCACTAATCTCTCCATAGGAGAAGTAACGGTCCTCAGAATCCAGAACCCGATAAATCTTCTCCTCTCCAGGAGACAGCTGCAATACATCAGGCCGGATAGTCTGAGCTATAGTAGGGCTCTCATTCAGTGCCCGGAAAACCCCTCTAGCTATCTCATACAGGTCATCATTCGATATATTAGGGCTAGACTTCTTCCAGTCCCTTCCTTTGTGCATCTTCCTAGTAGCAGGAATCTTTATCTCCTCTCCAGCTGCCTCACTTAACGCTCTCTCGAGTTCCACCAATACCTTCCTTCTAGGACTCAGGACCTGAAGCTCCTCTCTGCTCCAGCTGTGAGGGTCCTTATTCTGGAAAGGCTCTTCATCCTCCTCTCCATTGAAATACTGGTCCATAACGCTCATGGTCCTACAGCCCCCGGAACGGTAGTAGTGAACGTGAAAACGGTTTGGAAGTAGATAACCAAGGCCATGACTACCCTCCCTGTCTCCAGAGACCTACTGACCCGGGTATAGAATTCCTCTGCATCTGTGAAGAGTTCCGGCCTAGTTTTCACTAGGAAATACAGGAAAGCCTCGAGGATCCAGGTAAATAGCATCAGTCCTACTATAGTGTGGACATGAGAAGCTCCTTCCTGAAATCCTTTGACTGCATACTCTAGGTAGACTTCATCTTTAGAGACGTGCTCTGAAGCATTAAGCACCGTCATTCCTCTTCCTCACCTAGGGCTGCTGCAGGGTTCTCCCATTTTCCGAGCTCCTTGAATCCTATCCATGTGGCAGACAAAGCATCGAATAAGACAAAAGCAGCTACCGGGAGAACCGGATTCCAGCCCATGTGCTGGCTTCCTCCATAAATCAAAGCTCCAGCTATGAAGCCCCACGTCACTCCTCCCTGAGTAGACTGCCTCCCATACCCCTTCATAAGATTCTCCAGCTGCAGGAAGGATTTTAGGAAGAGTATAGATAGCTGCCCTTTCTCAAGGATATCATTAGACTTTGGCATAATTTCCCTCCTTGATAGCTGACTCTAGTTCATCCAACTGAGAAAGAGCAGAGAGCAGATTTTCAGACTTAATTTCAGCTCTCACCGCATCTACAATTGACAGTAGCTCTGGTTCTCCCATATGTGCTGACCTATAGAATTGTCTCTCACCACCACTTAAATTGTTTTACACTTCCGTATGAAATGTAAAACTAAGTCAGGGATATCGCAGAGATTTGGACAGTTATAGGAAAGAATTTAAGGCATAGTTTAACAATTCTCACATAGGAGTAAATTATGAGTTTCACTGTAGAAGACCTAGAGGAATTCATGGAAGAATTCCATGAGAAATACTCCCCTTCCCTACTAGCCAAACATGGGATGTCTGCTCTTCAGGAACTAAAAGAAGAGATGAAAACCTATGAGCAGGAGCAGATGCAGAGGATTCTGGATGCTTTTGATAGAATCCATCCCGATTCACAGCATGAAGCTCTGAGTCTGGGAGAAATAACCAAAATATCAGGAGTAGACAGAGAGACATCCTCCTATATTCTGGAAGACCTAATAGAAAAAGATGAAATAACAGTAGAGAGCACAGTTGGAAGAGCTAAATTCTATAGGAGGACAGAATAATGGGATATGCCAAAGAGTGGCTCACAGTAGAAGAATGGAAGAAGCTCCGGGAGGCTCCCGGAAAGAAAGAATATCATCGAGGAAACACCGAGATGAAAGAATGGAGGGACGAGCTCCTGCTCAAAGTCACCTATCGAGGAGGCCTCCGGATAAGTGAAGCACTGGACCTGCAGTATCCCTACAACTTCAAGACAGAGGACGGGCAGGGCTATGTAGTCCTGAAGGACCAGAAAACAGATGAAAATGAAGATGATGTAGAGCTCCAGCCTGTAGGGAAGGAGCTGGTCCGAGAAGTCTCCAGATTCATGCAGGCCTACTACCAAGAGAGTGAGACAAACTTCATCTTCAACAACGGTCAGGGAGGAAGCATGACCCGGCAGAGAGCCTACCAGATAGTCAACGAACTAGCAGAAGCAGCCGGGATAGACAAGAAGCTCGGAACCCACACACTGAGAAGATCCAGGGCAAAGCATCTCCTCGAGTCCGGGAAGATGGACCTGTCACAAGTCTCCCGATTCCTCCGGCATGACCGTATAGCCACCACTATGGAGTATCTCCGGATAGCCAAGAAAAGCATGGCAGAACAGACCTCCGACATAGATGAAGAACTAGGACTATGATTCAGTGTAGGCTCTGAGGTCAGACTGACTGTATTCTGGAATGTTCTGACCTAGATAACTAGGTCCTTCATCTTCTACTGGATCCAGGCCGGGATAAAGTCTCCGGATAGACTTCTCTACATCCTTCTGGGCCAGCCTGATGTAGTATTTAGGGACCTGACTACCGGGAACCCATCCAAAAAATGAGTTCATGTTCGGCTGGTTCATCCCCTTTCTAGCCATGTCTGTAGCTCGAGCACGTCTCCATCCATGAGGATTCCACCGCTTCTTCTCCGGAACCATAGACCTTTCCCCTGCAGAATTCAACTGCTGTGCAGCTGCCCGGTAGGACATCCTCCTGACACCATCTGCAGAATGGGAGCTCTGAAGAATCGTGAAGAGAGGGTCATCCGGCCTCCGGGAAGGATGCTCCTTCAACCAGTTCCGCATCAAAGGGATGGACTCCACAGTATAGACCTTCCTAGGCCCTATCTTCCCGTTCCGGAAATTAACTGCCATGATATCGTCCCTGAAGGTTATGTCCTTGAGATTCAAGGAAAGAATCTCAGATATCCTTCCTCCTGTATCCCAGAGCAGCCCCATCAGTGCCTTGTCTCGAGCATTCAGGCAGCAGTTAATTAGCTTCTCTGCATCCCTGACAGTCAGCAGCTCCTCCGGGTCTACTCGAGGCTTCTTCGAGTCCGGGATATATACCGACATGAAGTCTAGGATGCGAGGGTCATCATTTCCTGTAAACCACTTATAGAAGTTCTTGATAGCTCTTTTGTAATCCAGAAGTGTCCAAGGACTGGTCTCCCTGTCAGGATGGACCTCTGCCCTGTTGATAGTGGTTACCAAGTCCATCAGGTCCTCTCTCGAGGCTTCATCTAGGTTAAAATCTATCACATGGTCCAGAATCTTGAAGCACTCCAGGTTCCCCTGAATCGTTATCTGCTCCTGACCTCCAGCCATCTTCTCCCTGTAAAACTCTTTGAGGAGCTCCACGTTCCTCTCCGAGTGCTGGCTGTCCTCAAGTCTCTTCAGGCAGTTGTCTACCCTCCGGTCTGTCTGGTAAATATCATACTTCATAAAATGTTGTTATTCTTTCATAGTAAAAAATGTTATACACTGAAAATATACGTTAAAACAGGCAAAAAACAGAGAGACTCTAAAACCCTGTTTTTCAGCCCTCTCTCAGAAAAGAACGTGGAAGTTGCCCTATCCTACCTCTCTAGTATAGGGTCTGCGAGAAATCCATTCAGAGAGCCTTGAAAACCGGACAGAGAAGCCCTCTCTAGAAGGAGGTATGAGTGAATCGTCAAAAATCTTATACGAACTTACCTAGGCTCTTCTGCTCCTTCTTTCTAGCTGCCTCCAGAACTGCCTCTCCTATTTTAGGATGAACACAGTTCCTCAATATCTGGCAGGGGTCATGGCCATCCTTCACATAGAGCTGCTGCTCGAGATGGATTTCTAGCCACTCCTCCAGCATCTCCTTCCCTTCCTTTGTAGTGTTTCTGGCAAACTTCTCCGGAGGCTCCACGTCTATCTCAGGGATGTAGAAGTTACTCCAGAAGATATGCCTCCCACGCATCTGCCCCTGAATCAAAGGCTCATAGTAGGGAACCACGTTCTCCACACAGTATCTCCCATCAAAGAACGTATCCAGGAAGTTGACGTACTCTGCTCGGCTAAAGCCGAGAGATTCTTGAAAGCTCATAGGTTTTCCTCCTGCTCTTGAATATATTTCTCAATCGTTTCAGCACTTACATTTCCTGCACTTCCGACAAAGTAGCTATTTGTCCAACGCAGAGAATCGCTGTATAGCTGGTCATACTTCCTGCTGGTTATTCCCTTGAAAAACTGCATTATCTCGGCAGGACTGAATCTTGGAGGACAGCTTACAAACAAGTGGATGTGGTCGTCCATTACTTCCATCTCCAAAATATCAAAGCCTTTGCTTCTCGCAACATCTCGAATCAAATCCTTGACTCTATCTGCTTTCTTACCTTTCAGAGCTGGTTTCCTGTATTTAGGAATCCAAACAAAGTGATAGTTGAGGTTATACTTTGTGTGGGAAGTGGTCTTAACTTTCGTTTCCATCTTCCTCTATC
>LFUF01004272.1_pt1 | contig 21044 bp, 30 predicted proteins | sample 633261 | NCBI WGS metagenome assembly LFUF01 (sample SAMN03781032, study PRJNA287316) | hypersaline lake metagenome | isolation source: virus filtrate of water collected from the Namib Desert Hosabes playa | place: Namibia | collected 2013
ATATTACATTAATTGTTGTTTACACTGTCTCAATAAAAATACTATCAGTTTATAAGACTATTGTTGTTAAAGTCCTAAATAATATCTGTGAATTTATAAAATAATAAATAATAAATAATAATAATAAACCTATGTTTACACTGTAAATTCACTGCGATTATTCAATGCATCTTCTATCACCCTAAAAAAACTACCCTGTTAAGTCAATGTAATATTATAAGGACTTATCATTACGATTTATAACAATTTACTTGACAGCAGTTAGTACGGTTTTAGAGTGTTACAGCTTTTAAGAACACCTTAAAGAGTTCATAAAAAGGATTTTTCACATAAGCTATAGTGCAATGATAGGGAAAGTGTTGTTTAGACATAGAAAGATAATAGAGAGTTGTTAAAACCATTCCAGTTGAATGTTTAAAGCACTTTACTAATAATCCAGATTTAAGGTAAAAATATATATAAACATAAATAATTAATTTATAGATTGACTTTTTAATCTAATTAGAAAATCTGTATTTTAATTCCTGTTGTTTAATTGATTATTATCAATACATTACCAGTTGGCGTTATATTTAGTTATAATTATACTCCTAATTGATTTCTAGAACTAACCTATTTGTGTGCTGAGTTAAAGTTGTCACTTATTAGGTTTTGCCTTAATATGTACCTGTAAAATAATAAAATTTTAATTGCATCTGTACTCTTCAAGGTCGCTCAGAATTTCCCGAAAATCTTTGTCAGGAAATTTCTTGGCTAATTCCTTAAATAGACATTTAGCGTTTTCTAGTTCCAGATAACGCACTCCTGAAAATTTGAAGAAGCGAAGGCGAGCTTTGACAGCATACCGATGTAATGAACCACGGTTTATTCCTGAGTTACGGGATAACCAACTTACACTTACCCAAGTTTCTTGACTGGAAGTTGCTTTTCTCATGGCTAATTTTGAAAGACAAACAGTAAATTACACGACAGATGAAGGAAAAGAAGTCGCTATTCAGTTAGTGTACTTCAACAATGTGGCGATTGACCCCGATACAAGACTAGACATAGGAGCATTTGATAGCGAAAATGAATGTGGGTTGATTACCCCCAGAAGACGGCTTAAACCTCGAAAGGTAGTAATTGAAGTGGGTGAGGGCGAAGATACTTCACGTCTAGATATTTATGTCAAAACCCGTAGTGATTATTTCGATCTTATTGAGAACCCTGACAGCCCTTCAACTGGAAGAGTAGTAGCTTACGAGGGTGAAAAATCTTCTATTTGCACACCTAGCAACTAATGGTTAAGTTACCAACTAAAACAGAAAGAAATGAGTTAAACATCGATACTTGGGAAAGGGCGATACTGTATTCTGCAATGTTGTTGTACGCAGGTGTTCGCGACCCTAACTCAGACTTAGGGTTTAATGATGCAGTTACGATTACTGTGCCAAACAACAACACTGCAAACTTTGACATAACTATTAGTGCTACTTTACAAATTGACAGAAGTTTCTCACTAGAGTTAGGTGGTAATTTAGTTGAGTCAGTGTTGAAGTACAACTTCAGCGAACCTGAAATTTTACCTGAGTGTGGAGCAAGTAACTTTAATACTTTCATACAATTGCCTGAGTCTGAACCGTCGTTTATTACAGGTAGCACAGAGCGTTACTTTACGTGGTTGTGTCACCGTGTTAAAGCTAATCTAATTGAAAACAATAACGGTGAAGCCAACAGAATAAGTACACAGTTCTTTCTTGATAATCCAAGTTTTCCACAGTTGCGAATACAGGTTAGATTGCCTGTAGATAACTTATGCTACTTACGCAATGACTCTTTACTTTGCTGTCTAATACCTATTGTTAATAACGCTGTTGTTTTAGGTAATTTAGGAGAAGCACCTGAGCAACCTGACAGTGAAACATCACAATTGTTAAACAACACTGCAATACTTAACAACGAGTTTATCTTGGAAAACAGTGACTCATCTGGTGGTGGAAGCACATCAACAGTATTCGACAACACACTTACACTAAACAACAACACAATAATGGAGAATAACTAATTATGGTTAACGATTACTCTCAAAACAAAACACCAATTTTTACAGGCATTAACGACAGTCCTGTAGAGGCTACATCGGAAAGTGGCAGTAATGCTAGTGATTTAATTGACAAAGTAAATACTACTCTTGATTGGCTTAACCAAGACTTTGAAAATTTAGAAGGTGGTGCTGAATCATGGCAAAAAGACACAGTAATATACTTTGACACTACTGATGGTGATAGTAGTAACGACGGTTTAACTGACACTACCCCATTACTTAGTTTTCAAGAGGCTTTAACATTATTAAAGACTAAAGAAATTAACGACCGAGTTGAAATTAGACAGTTAGATACTGCAACATGGCAACTTGATTCTATAATTGACTTTACAGATAGTATATTTGGTAATAGTAGTGAGTACAACAACTTTGTCGGTAACGAGCCTACCTTTAATTCAACTTATGTTTCTAGCACTAGCAACTACAGTGCTTTAACATTTAGAGACTTAAGTTTTCAGGTAAACAGCGACTTTATTGATTTTGGTGATACTTTCCCTGTATTAGTAGAGTTTTTTAATTGCAATATAACGTTTGATACATCTGCAAACTTTGACTATAGCCCACAGTATTATTTTAATAACTGTACTTTACTTGTAACGTCTAACAACGCTTATACATTTTCGTTTAATGAGTTATCAGGTTATAACACAAAAATCTTTGTACAAAATTGTACTTTTGATGATAACGGTTCTTTTGCTTATCAACCTTTTGACTTATACGGAGGTGGGTTTCATAAATACCATTTTGATGGTGTAACTTTAATCGGTTGGAATCAGTTAGTTGCTCCTCACGGTTATGACTGTCAAATTTACATAAATAACATTGATGCTTCTCAAAGCAATGTTTCTAATGCTAGTTTAGTTAATCAAGATAGAACTGAACCGAGAAATGGGGTACTAAGATACATTGATGTTAACAATGCAGTAAATGGCAGTTTTAATTTATTCCCTTTTGGTAATGGACAAATAAAACTAGAATCTATCAGAGAGCAAAATACTGTTATCACAAGAAACAGTAACTTTAACTATTTCACTACTTATTTAGGTGATATCCAATTAAGAAATTACAAACTATTATTTGGTGATGGTTATGTAAGTGAGTTTGTATTAGACATAGTAATAGATGTTGAGTCAGGGGATTTTGACTTTGACCTTGTTTTAGGCACTACTGTAATAGCCTCTGGACTAAACAGCGATACATTTAACTTTAGCAATGTAGCTGATACACGACTAGGCTTCAGAGATACAATAAACAGAGACAATCAAGACTTAAAAATTAACGTTACATCAAATAACACTGCTACAAATGTTATTGTTGCAGTTTATTTATTCAATGGATAGTAAAAATGTTAGAAGATGATGCTTACTTACCTGACTTTGACAACGTAAAACGAGATTTGTTTCCTATTGACCCTTATCAGACTTATGACGGTATAAAGTACGCAAATAGTTCAAGTGTTATTACTAGATACTTAAGCAGTATATTTGGGGAAAACATAGTTGTTATCAATGCTGGTTTTACATCCAGAAGAAATGCTTCTATTGCAATAGAAAGATTCTCTATTACTAATTATGCTTGGGCTGAAGATTATAGTGAAAAATTGTATGAGTTACTTGAGCCAAATAGTATTATTGAGTATTGGGATGACTATGAAGAGTTTACTTTTGCAGAAAGTGTAAAGTCACCCTTCCCTCAAGTAGGAAGTAGTGGTAGAACCTCTGATGTTAAACATTACCAATTTATATCAGGCTATGGAATGAAAGACGCATTGCAGTGGTTTAACAACATTGATAATGACAATCCTGTTGAAATAACAGAAGGCTATAACACTTTTTATGATAATTCATTGGACAGTCCAGAAGGGGTTTTTGTACTAAATGACTCTGTTATTGTAAGCGTTGAAGAAGATACTACTGTTACTTACTTTCAGTTATTTAGAGCGGAACGCAACAGATTTTTACCAAGTCTTGAAGAAACATTTACTGTATTACATAAAATAGAAGTCTTTATTAAAGCAGGGCATTCTAAACAAATTGACTTAGAGAACTTTCAAATTAACTCATTGGTTGTTGATGGTGACTTAAGTGTTATACAACAAATTATTAATGAGGGAATATCAGAAGACAATACACTAAATAACGCTGATAAATTCATTTCTTACAATGATTTGAACGGCAACATAGAAGATTTATTGGAGAAAATACACAATGCTTTTGATAATAGAATAGGTAAATTATTAAAGTCCTTTGATTATGAAACGATTGTAAGTACAGAGAAAACTTCTGATGATAATTACACGACTAAAACAAGTGTTCAATTTAGTAACATTATCTATGCTGATAGACCAACTTACTTTAGTGGAGCTAACATAAGGTATGCAAATAACGATTGGCAAAATAATAGGTTTGTCGAAGTTAAAGAGGATCAAGGTATAGATTCACCTTTTCCTTCGAGCATAGCATCAGGTGAAATTTTTTCTGATAGAGTTGGTGTAAGAACTATTGGCTTTAGAAGACTGTTTAGTGCAAGACTTAGAAACGATACCATTTGCCAGTATTTTGATTTTATACTTAATAATAGTGCTAATTATATTCAGGATATAGACCCTGAGACAAAGTTTTCTGACCCTCCTAGCCCCGTAATACATATATTTTGTTCCAGTTACTACAAAGAACGATTAGGTTTTCTACCTTATAATAACAGTGAAAGATTTTTCTTTACTGGACAAGATAGCGATAATGAAGTATTCACGATAACTCATTTCATTACCCCTATTATTTCTGAAGGGTTACATAAGTCTGTTAGTGGTTTTGGTTTTGGTAACAATTTAGACGTTGATTTAACCGTAAAATCAATGGAAAGACTTGAAGAAACATTAGGGGTTAATGAACTGGCTACCAACATCTTTAACAATAACGGTCAAATTTTAACTAATGATATTGTCGTGGACAGTAAAAGTGGAACAATTGAGTTAGAATTTTTTGAAGATGATGAAGACGCACCTTATAAAAGCAACAATAGAAATACAACAAACTCATTTTATAGAGACAAACAAGAGATAATAGACGAAGTCTTTGAAGACCAGAGACGTTTTGAAGACAATGAAGTAGAGATTATTACCATGCCAGATTCACCACGAATTAAAGAAATTCACATGGCTTTAGAGGCTCAACGATATGCTACTTACGATAGTACACTAGAGACTGACGACAACGGCGACCCTGTTAAAAAACCCCGTGTCTCTAACATTGGTTATTATGTTGAACGTATGGCAAGGTTGCTTGGCATCAACGTGCTTGCTGATGGCACTGACTACACACCATTGTTAATTAACAAGGTAGAAATCCCTGATGACGGTGGCATTCGTGACGCTGACATACCAACTCCTTACCTGAACAATCAATGGGGATTTGGTAAAGAAGACATTACAGAGTTAAGGTTTGATGTTTCACCAACAAGCAAGGGTGAAAACGACAACCCTTTAGGTGACACCGATGCACCCTTAAATGACATTGGGTATGAAGCAATGGTGTATCCCATCGTCACCAACAAGTTTGTAACAGACGAAAGTACAGGTGAAGTGTCACAAATTAAAGCAGGTGGCGTTGCTTTAGTGCATAACATTCCCCAGTTGTGGGACGTGATGATGCAAGATTTAGATAAAGGTCTGGGCTTACAGGAATCAGGAGCGTACAGCATTGAAAGTGTAGAGAACCTTTATGATCCGAGTAAGCCTCCCAAAATTTGTAACTATGAGGGATTACATTCACTTGTTGCTGAGAATGCTTTTATGCTCTCCGAGGTTAGTCGCAGAGCATCATCTGCACAAATCGCCTCACTTATTTCACAGGCTTGTGTTTATGAGTTGATGGGAATAATGGGATTGCCAATTGAGCCTAAAAGTTTTAAGGCTAAGATAGGGGCTAGTGATAGTAACACTGCGATCGAAGCTAGTGTTTACCATCCTGCTTTTGCTAATAATGCCCCTCGGATTTATGAGCTATGGACTTTATTAATGCAAAATATCGCGCCCTTACTTGGTAATAACTTTGACTTGCCAGATGATCTTAAAGAACAAATTAAAGGTTTAGACAAGGAAGAACTGGAAGAGTTTATCGAACAAATGAAGCAAGAAATTGATGAAGCAAATTCTTAAGATTCTACAAATTATTCTGGCTGTTTGGTTAATGGGATTTTTGGTAACTTCATTTTATGATCAGTTAGAGCAAGAGGAGAGACAAGAAGCATGGCTTTACCGTGGATACGAGCAATAATTCCTAAAGAGTTAGAATGCCAATTTCAAGGAGGACAATTAGCTTGGGATGAAAACGGCAATTTTAAGTGTATTTTTCCTGATGAAGAACAAGAACCGCCTACTAGCCCTCCTGAAGCCCCTGAGGAAGATAGAGATCACTGGAATCCAACTAATCCACGAGAAAGGAACGATAGAGGTAGAGATACTGACGATGAACCTCCTCAGCCTTCTCCCGACCCATTACCTGATCCGTCTCCCCCTCCTGTGAGGCATCCCGATAGCCCTGATAGACGCGATCCTTTTAAGCCGTTCGGTATTGGAATTGATAGCATTACCTTTAAAAGACCGAGCATCCCCCGTAGGAGATTACCCTCTCTAGAACGTCCTACAGACACAGGGCTTTTAATTTTTCAAGACCCTGTTATTGGTGTTGAACAAGATGCTTACAGTAGAGTCTATGGTTGTATGCTCCATAGTCCGATTACAAGGACACCTGCTATCTTTAGAATTTGTGAAAGTGATCAGGGTAATAACAATCAAGATGGAATAGACGATGCTAAGAATTTCTTTGAGTACCTGATAAGGCGAATAGCAGGAGTAGCATTAGATGACTCGCTTACAGGTGCTTGTGTGTTAGCCTTAAATTTACTTCCTACTAGAATTATTCGTTATTCTCCTAAAGGTCAGTTGCTTTTCACGTTTGGTTGCAGTTTTCTAGGCAGTCAAGCCTCAAATTTTGTCTTTCAAAGTGCCAATGCGTATCAAAGCATTGATGGGCAAGGACACATCAATGTTAAGTATATTCAATGTAACCCTCAGGGAGACGAAGTAGATGACCCTACTAGAGGATTAGAGCCAACAAGACGAGATATCAATGAATGCTTTGTTCCCATTCGTAATTTTAGGGAAAATGAACCTGAACAAAAGGGGATGAAACGACAGCTTCAGGTGATTTATGAAAAAGTGATTGAGAGACAAGACGATAGAGGTGAAACAGTACAAGATAGAGTTCAAAAACAAATTACAATTCCTAATCCCATTTCCGATGGCTTGGATACCGAGACAATTAAAGGAGTTTTCCCGAGAACCTTGGAGTTTGGCGAAGTAAAAACGGAAATGAGTATTATCCCTTATGGGTATGTGAGATTTTATTCTACTGAGGATAATATAGAAGGCGGTCAATTTGGCAGCGAAACGGATGATTTTTTTGACGATATCCTAACCTTAATTGATGGTGAAGAAGTGGAAAACAGCAGAAGATACAGCCATAGAACACGGAACATTATTACTGGGGAATTTAATCGGAAAAAAGCCTTCCTATGGGAATGGAATAAAGGCGATGGTAAACCACCACTTTGCCAAACTTTTAACCTAGCAGATTAGAATGATCCACAGGGGATTTTAGGCATATTTTAGGCATAAACGGGAAAGAAATCGTAAAAGCCTGTAACAGAAAGGGACTAGCTAATGTGACTAGGGGACTCATAAGCCCTTGGTCGGGTGTTCAAATCACCCCTGAGCCATTTTTTTGTATCTGAAATTCTCCCCAAATTCTTGATGATATCTGTAGTTCAGTGATTAGTGTTTACAACGATGAGGACTAATTGGTCTAATAAGGACTAATCGGACAAAAATTTTAGGCAAGTTTTAGGCATGGATATTCAGGGAAGAATTAACCAAGCTAATGGCAGATTAAAGGCTGCCAATTGTGGGGTCAAGATTGAGAAACAGGGGAATACTTTATTTCTACGGGCGACACTTCCCCCTAAGCCTGACTCTAAGAGGGTTAAGCCTCATCAACAACGAATAAGGTTAAGGATTTATGCGAATCCAAAAGGGGTACAATCGGCAGAGAAGGAAGCGTTGAAGGTGGGAGGGTTACTGGCGTTCAAGGATTTCACGTGGCAACCCTACCTGAAATCATCATCTCAAAATGAGAAAATCATTGCCGATTGGGTGAAGGCGTTTGAGCAGGATTATTTTCACCGCAGGGAACGCACAGCCCAGAGTGAGACAACATGGAAAGGGGAATATCAGAAGGTATTTAATCAACTGCCCCAAGAGAAGGCGTTAAGCAAGGAGATTTTGTTAGAGGCGGTTTTAACCACTAAGCCTGATACAAGGACTCGGAAACGCTATTGTTTAGCTTTAGGAGCGTTGGCAGAATCTGCGGGGATCCAGTTTGATGCTAAGGCGTATCGGGGAAAATATACGCCGACTAAGGTAACGCCTAGAGATATCCCCAGCGACAAGGAGATCGCTAACCAATTTTCCCAGATTAAAAATGACGGCTGGCGATGGTGCTTTGCTATTTTAGCGACGTTTGGGTTACGCCCGCACGAGTTATTCCATTTGGATTTGGAGCAATTCGAAGGAAATATCCTAACGGTTCTAGAGGGCAAAACAGGGACCCGGCAAGTTTGGGCAATTTACCCTGAGTGGGTCGAGGCGTTTGATGTTCATAATGTGAAGTTACCCGAATGCACGGGGAAAAATAATTCAGAATTGGGACATCGCGTTACGCAGGCGTTTAAAAGAGAGGGCGTACCGTTTAATCCTTATGATTTACGCCATACTTGGGCAATTCGCAGTTTGGAGTTTGGGCTTGACCTTTCGCTGGCGGCGCAGCAAATGGGACACAGTGTTAAGGTTCACACGGATATTTATCACCACTGGATTAGCGAACGGCATCATCAACGGGCTTATGAGATTTTGGTCAATCGGAAGGAGCGTCCTGATGCTCCTTTGCCTTAGTCTTCAAAATCTGAAGGTAACAGATTCTCACTTAGCATAAAGGCTTTTAACTCTAAGTAACTATCTGTTAAGTTTTCCTTGCTAGCCCAGCTACCTACTGGTTCCCTAGGGTCTAAAACATTGGGGACTCTCCCTTCCGTAAGAACGGTATGTTTTATTGTCAGCTCGGAATGATCCCAGTCGTACCCAAAAGTTGCTTCTAAATTTTTCATCAATTCACATACTCTTTCAAGTAATGCTTGTTCACACTCTGAATTATAAAGTTTAGCTTTCATGGGCTTTTCTCCATTCCTCGAAATTATGATAGACAACAGGCTCTACTTTTTCTAACTCCTCTTCAGTCCAAGGAGGGTTATCAGGGTCATCGAGTGCGTTTTGCTCAATTTCCTCCTCAGTCATATTCCTTAAGCGTTCCCAATCAGTTTTATCCTCTTTACTGTCGGGCATTTTCTTAAATTCTTCCCACGATACCTTTGTAATATTTTCTTCGTTCACGGCTATTTGCCCTCCTTGCGCTAATCAGACGATATTTTGATTTTCTTCTAGTGTAGGTAATATGGAAAATTTCACCTTTAATTTGTCCTAATAAATTAACTCTTTCTTCTCCATAACTTTTGCGATCATCAATCCATTCCACGGTTTCATTATCGAAAATGGGAGGAATTGCTGCAAAGTCAACATTGTGTTTTTGCCAATTGGTTTGCCTTTTGCTCTCGTCCCAATCAAACTCCATTACTCTCCTCTACATACATTGTAGTTTGCTCATCAAAGAGCCAAGCCTTACCCTCTGGATCGCGCTCCCGAGTCCTCTCAGCAAGATAATCATTTCCCTTTTCCTTCCAACGGCTTAAAGTCTTGCGATCGCAGCCTAGCCGTTTGGCTAATTGCCTTGCTGATATTCCATTTTCTGCGCTGGGAGTTGACGGCTGAGGTTTAGGCTTGGCTTTTTCATTGAGATCGGCTTGGGGAGGATCGGTTTGCTGTTGCTTAAGTTCTTCCAAAAGTTCGTGCTTTAACTGATCGAGATGATTCTCTAAATATTCCCCCAAGACTTCTTCTGTAACGCTCCCAACAGTGGGCTTAGTTCCCCCTCTGATTATTTTAATAACAGCATCATAGGCTAGTGCTGAAATAGTGGTTGCTCTTCTATTAGCCATTTCCTCTAGGGCTTTATATTCATCTTCGCTTACTCTTATTCCAATTACCTTAGTAGCCATGTTTACATAGTTAACGGTTCACACTGTTAACAGCGTAAACTATTATCCTCAATGTAGCAAACAGCCAATTGGTATCGCTTTGCGTTAACAGTGCTAACCCTTATAAAGATAGGCTTTTAGGGTAACCAAAAAAATATCTGTTAACAGTGTTGACAAGTCAAGATGTATTGTTTACACTGTTAACAGTGAACCTAGAAAAATGAATACAAGGAGTTAAGCAAATGGCTCAAGACCCTTTAGAGCTTGCCTTACGTGCGTTTATGAGTCGTGAATTTGTGGATGGGATTATTAATTTCCTAGAAGCATTTGACGACTATGAAGAGCGAAAGACCGAAAAGCAGTCTGACAAGCAACTCTTGGAGAATGCTTTAGTGCTTTACAAGCAAGGGCGAATTAACCGTGACCAGTTCTTAGATATCTGTGCCACCCTTTGCCCCGAGAAACCCATTCAAGCCAGCAATGACCCAGAGGTTAACTTGCTGTTTGAAGAAATCGCCAAACGTAAACGCTAGGAGGCAATATGAAAACTCTAACACAAGCCCAGAAACGAGTGCTGGATACGGTTTTCTTTGATTTCAGTGTTGCTGAATGGTGGCGTAAAGAGTTGGCTTTTCAACTGAAAGGTTACTCTGTGTCCCTTGAAAGCCACATTGTAAAAGGTATCACGATCTACACTCTTATCCTCAAAGCGTCGCCCGAAGGCAACGCTTCTTAATCCGTAAAAGTAAACCCAAGTCGTAGTTACCGCTACGGCTTGGATATCCCAATTTTACCAATGAATAACAATCAAAACCAAATCTTCAATCAACTCCAATTCTCCTTTGCGATGTTTGCCGATTGCCCTTCTGCTCGGAATTTCATTGAGGCTCAAAAAGCTATGATCGCTTATCAAGAGCAACGAAACCAAGAGCGGGAAGATTACGAACGGCAATATGTTGAAAAAGTAGTTTACGATTACTATGATACAGAGGATTATATCTGCATTGGCTACCCTGGGAAAAAGGTTGAGTATCGTTGCACAATTAATGGCGTTTACGACAATCCTGGTTGCCAAGGGCATAACGATTTAGAAGCGCGAGAAGGCTATTATCATGTTGCTTACCATCCCCAAGAAGCTCTGGAGCAGATGCAACAAGATTACCCCAAGTTAGCTGATGAAGGCTTCACCGTGGAAGTCTGGAAGGTCCTGGAATAAGCTGTTAACACCGTAAACTTAGGCGTGGATTGATTCCGCGCCTTTTTTTAATGAAGGGTCTGTCTGTAATTGCACTTTACCCTCTTCGATTAACATCAATGCAACACAGTAGGCTTTAGCTTCACTTGGGAGAGCCGAAAATAATTTATAGAGAGTAGTATCATTAATTCCCTTTTTATTCCGTCTATATAAACTGATCTCACGTGCCGCAATTCCTGCCCACTCTCCTAATTCAGTGTTATTAATCTCATAAAGATTCATTGTTCGATTCAAAGAATCACGGAAATTCATTTTATTAGAACCTTTTATTGCGCTTGGTTGTATTTAATTGTGCTTATACACATTATGACGCACTTAATGGTATATAGTTATGTGAGATTGCACATTATCCCTAATTTATGTGATACTATATGTGCAATTGCACAAAAGGATTCAGTTATGGATAAAATTCTAGATGTTCGCGATTTCTGCGCTATTACTCATTCTGAGTTAAGTGAAATAACTGGAATTGACAAGACTACTTGGGGAAGAATTTTCGCTGGCAGTCGTCAACCCAGATTACAAACAATTTACAAAACAGCAAAAGCCTTGGGTTGGCAGGAAGAGGACGTAATTAATGCTATTGCTCGTCGTCAGGAACTTACGTCTATGAATAAACACACATTTAAGCAAGCCTAAATCCTTAGAATGTGAATAAACCCATAACTTTTATAAATAATGATTCAATCTAACGGCTACTTTTACTCAGAGAGCGGGACTGTCTATTTCAAATGTGAGTCCCCTCCGATTATCCACGTCGAGATTTGCCAAGTCTCCCCCGGAGCAGGGTTGGCAAATCGCAGACAGGTTAAATCGTGAGCTGAGTTCCCTTTTACTAATTTGCCAGCGTGGCTACTCAGTCGCATCTTTCAGCCGAAGAGATTAGGAGTAACGATGATCAAAACTATTACGACTCAAGACAAAATCAAAATTCTCAAACGAGAAATCGCCATGAGAAAGAAGGTCTATCGAACCAAAATCTATTTTGGCGAAATGACACAGGAAGAGGCAGACTTTCAAATCCTAGGCATGGAAGCGATTTTAGAAGACTATCAAGGACGACAAGTAAAACTGTTTGGGGAGGAATGATGAGCAAAATTAATGAACATTACGCTTTTCCAGATTCTACTTACTCTCCCCAATTAGGAGAGGTAGTAGATCAGCAAGGATTAACTAAGCGAGAATACTTTGCAATCTGTGCCATGCAAGGTCTTTTAGCAAACGAATATCTAGGCACGGTGGAGAACATAGAAGAGTGTTCTGTCAGACACGCTGATCGACTAATTGAAGCATTGAACTTAGGCGAGGAGGAATGATGGCTCAAGCCGGCGAAACAAGAGAAATGCTTACTCCCCTCTCTCGGGAGGAATTAGAAAAACACACCCAAATTCTAGGGCTTACCTTAGCCCAACTATTGTATTCCTGCGAAGATTTCATTCAAGTAATGGAAGGGTACAACATCGATCCCGAATTAGCAATTCACTTCCCTACTTATGTGGCGTTAAAGGAACAAGTGAGCTTAGTAAACAGCGTTTTGGATGGAGTTAAGAGCGATGAATGAAAACTTAACCCAAGGGATTAGCAAAGGGCGAATAAATACCTTAGATGTCCAATCCCTTTGCCTCGAAATAATCCAAAAATTCGAGCCTTGCACCGAACAAGATATCATTTCCTGTCTTGATTACCGCAAGCGAGTCACGAACATCTCAAATGCACTCGAAACGCTTGAGAGAGAGAAAAAAATTCGGTTTCTGCCACGTACTAAATGTTTTGTAATTAGAAGAGATTAAGAAAATGGTAACAGCAACAATTCAAAAATGGAAGCCATTTAGCCAACATCCTCAAGCCCAAGAAATAATTAATGGGCTTGACATGGTCCCGGACAGTTGGGCATTAACCCCAGTTATCGAGAAACGCCCTTACCGCGATGAATGGCAAACTGAATATCCCTGCTTTAAAGAGCATATTCGGCAGTGCATTCTTAACGGTGAGAATGTTTGGAGCGAGAAAAAGCAGAAACACTGGCATGGCTACGCTAGTGGGTACGGCTTACGCCTTGGGGATATTTCAGGAGGCTTGATTGCCATTGATGTTGATGGCTCGTCAGTCCAAGAATTGCTTAACGCGATCAGCGAAGGCAACCTCCCTAACACGCCAATGTGGTCATCAGGGAAGCCCGGAAGATATCAGGTATTATTCCAAATTCCAGACGAGTACAGAGATAAACTAAAGGAATTTGGGAAACGGAGTTATACCACTTGGAACGGCTACCATTGTAAAGAAGGAGAACAATTAGAACTCCGATACAACAATCATCAGTCAGTGCTTCCCTGTTCTTACCACCCCGAAACGGGACAATATGAATGGCTGGTATCCCCAGAAGATGCTGAAGTGGCCACTGCCCCTGATTGGGTTATCCGGTTAGCCCTCGGGGATTTACGCGATCCAGCCCGATCCACTCCCGAAATCAACTATAACAAATCACAGCATCCTAATACAGATGAAGAATGGGCGCGAGAATATCTTAACGCTCTTTCTCCCTTCCGTGCGGATAATTATGAAGATTGGGTAAAAGTCGGGCAATGTCTTCACAGCGTCTCCGATAACCTTCTAGCAGATTGGGATGAATGGAGTTCCCGCAGTCCTAAATATAAAGAAGGGGAATGCGAGAAAAAGTGGAAGTCCTTTAAGCCCCATAAAGGCTTAACCATTGCCACTTTAGGCGCGATGGCAAAAGAGGACGGCTGGCAACCTAAATCTAAGCAAAGTCAATCAAACCAACCCCCTAATGACCGTAGCACTGCTGGGGAAGAGGAAGATGACGATGATAAGCCAGTAAAGCTCAACGATAAAAAGCTACTGCGATATATTCGGAACCACCTAAATCTGCGCTATAACGAGATGACCAGAGAATTAGAGGTGGATGGTAAGGTTCTAAATTGTGAGCCTTATCTGTACCTATTAGACAAGCATAATTTAGGCTGTGGCAAAGACAAGGCAGTTGATCTAATGATGATGGTAGGCAAAGAGAATGCCTACAATCCCGTGAAAGAATATCTAGAAAAAGTCAGGAAAGAAGTCGATCCGATTGATATTTCCAACTTATCCAAACGGTATTTTGGCACAAGTAATCCTCTCTATGACCTTTTTATCAAGAAAACCTTGATTGGCGCAGTTGCTCGAAGCTATAACCCGGGCTGTAAATTAGACACAGCCTTGGTGCTACAAGGTGAGCAAGGCATCGGGAAATCAACCTTCTTAGAAGTCTTGGGCGGTGAATATTTCGATAACTCCATGGGGAGTGGCAGTGACAAAGACGATTTATTGACCCTTCACCGATCATGGGTTCAAGAATGGGGAGAACTCGATCGCATCCTTGGCAAAAAACACGCTGGAGAGATTAAGCAATTCCTTTCCAAGAGCCAAGACAGCTTCCGAGAACCTTATGCCAGAAAATCTGAAAGATTCTTACGCCGTGGCATTATCGTCGGTAGCGTAAACCAGAATGAATTTCTAAACGATCCCACAGGAGGGAGAAGATTTTGGGTAGTTCCAGTCGCTACCGACGACGTTGATATCCCAACTCTAAAAAAAGAACGGGATGCAATCTGGGCTGGAGCAGTTCAGGCTTACCGTGCAGGTCAATCTTGGTGGCTCACTAAAGAAGAAGAACGACAAAACACGGAAAACAATGAACAATTCCGAAATCAGGACGAATGGGAAATTGATATTGAAGAATATCTAAACGATCGCACCCAAGTTTCAGTTAGCGAAATTTTAACTGACGTTTTCCAATATCAACCGAAAGATATTCATATTCGCGACAAGACTCGGGTTACCAATTGCTTAAAAGTATTGGGATGGAATAAAGGCTCTCGAAAACTCTATAAAGGAAAACGCCAAGTAGTTTGGGAAAAAGTTTTTCCCACCTCAGTGGCTCCAGTGGCTTCTAATTCTGAAACCCCATCACACCAAGGGATTCAAAGCGAAGCCACTGATGGCAGTGACGACTCTTTATCAATGGCTTCAGTGGCTTCTAATTCTAGTCCCCCTGATCAAGAAGCCACTGATGGCACTGATGGCACTGATGGGATTATCTCCAGTGGCTCCAGTGGAAGCCCCATATCACAGGAGTCTCAGCGAGAAGCCACTGATGGCACTGAGATAAGCCAAACTTTTCCCAATATACGAAAGGACGATGTCACTGATCAGGAATTTAAGGTCGGAGATATTTTGACTATGCGGCATTTATCAGGGCAAAAGTATAAAGCTACGATTACTGAGATTGAGCCGGGGAATAAATATCTGGGGATTCGATTCCAAGATGAATCGGGGCGATCTGGCATAACTCGATCCAATTCTCCTTCTGTAATCTCAGTAGCCGATCAATGGGGGAACGTGAAATGGCAGAGAGAATAGAATGGGTTAGCACAAAAACCGCAGCCCAAAAGCTAGGTATTAGTCCAAAGCATCTCTTGAGAATGAGAGAGGATAAAACCTTTCAGAAGAATAAGCATTGGCGGGATATCAGTCGCTTTAATTCTGCCCGTCCCACCTATCGTTGGCATTTACCCCGTTGTAAAAAAGCATTGAAGAGTTAACCATGGATATCATTACAGCATCAAAAAAAATTAATAACAGTGTATTTGTTCACATAAAAGGAAATCATTCCAGACGGTACTGGACAGAGCTTAACGCGGTTGCGGCAAAAGGGGAGAGGAAAGTTCTAATAAAAACCCCTAAAACGCAGTGGAAGACAGTCATAACTCATGTTCCATTTTCCGTTCTAGTGGAGCAATTAGGGGCATGTGTCCAACTAGATGAAAAGGATAATAAACTATATGATATTGACGATTTAAGCGACACACTTAAGGTATCCCCAAGTTATATTAGCCACAACCCTGATGAAATCACGAATAAATTTGGCTTCAAGGTCGCTGGCGTTTACAAGCGAAAGAAACTGTACACCAAAATATAATCACTATTTTCGCTAGGACTACTATCAGCAGGAGTTGAAAGCGTATTAGCTAAAATAGTAGAAACTATCAATAGAAAAACAGCTATACTAAGTGCCCAAAGGAACTTTATCCACCGTTCCTCTAATATGGCAATGTCATCTTTAGCAGTGTCTAGCTTCCCTTCTAAATTATGAATTTTAGAGTGGGATAATTTCACCTCTTCCAAGAGGCTATTTTTGCCATAATTGCCACTGTAAATAATGGATTTCAACTGCTCTTGCTCATCGGAAAGTTTTTTAAGCTCTTTCCCAAGAGAATCAAGTTTTCCCGTGTTTTGAGTGTAACTTACTTTTAGTTCATTTACATTTTCCTTGATTTCGTTGAGGATGTTGTAAATGCCTTTGTACTCGTCATCAGTCATTAATACTCTCTACTTAGTTCATACTGCATATTTTCCATGTCTAAAGTTAGGCTAACATCAGGAATAAATAAGCAAGCTGTAGGAGTAACCCTATATTTCCTTTCGCTAACTTGTAAGGGTTTTAATTCAACATTAGCCTGAACCATAAATTGTTCATAGTCGAAAGGATAATAATGATCATGCCCTGAGTAATACATTCCCCAACGTCGATAAAATTTAGGTTTAGCTTGCCAGTGCAGCAATACAAAATTGCCAGCAAGTCTAAACTGTTCGATTAAAGGATTAAAGTTGAGAATAAGTTGGCTGTCAGGAATACCAGACCATTGAATATGAAATCGTGCTTTGTCGAGCTTATTAACTAACTGTACTGTCATTCTATTGTCTAGCAAATTGAGAGTTCATAAAGTTGTAAGCAATTCTGTACCCTTGAATTTCTATAAAGAATAACGGCGTACCAATTGTTCCTTGAGCAATAAAAGTCAGCCAGTCATCATCAGCTATTGGCTGAAATGAATCAAGATTTTTAACAACATAAATTGTGCTATCGTCAGTAGTCATAGTAGCGTCTTTGGTGAATTGGTAATTAACAGCAAATTCAATTGTTACGTTGTCGTTTGGCGTACTTTCAAACCCTAAAATAATCTTAGTAAGCCTTATCGGAAAAGGTAAACTTTGTGCAGTGTAATTAAGAAGACTAGCATCTAAGTCGTGGTCAGGAAGTTGACCTCTGTAAGATATCCATTCTTCTAGACCACTAGCAGGAGTTTTAATTCCTTCATTGGTGTATGCTCGTAAGATTTGATTCCCAGATTGAATTGTGTCTTTTTGTTGTGTCATAGTCCATAAAATTGTGTGATGTCTTTGATGCTATCTGCACCACTTGGTAAAGCAGGTAAGTCAATTCCTTCTAATTCATTAAACTCACCGACAAAATCGCCAAACAAACTGATAATAGCGGAAGTATCCCCACCGCCAAGGCGCAAGATATCAATAACTGTTCTAAGGGTATCGTTAATTTCTGTTTTGTCTTGTTCATCGCCTTCTTTAAGTTCCTCCAGCTGGTCTTTTATTTCTTGCCAATTATCGTCTTCATTACTAACAACTAATACCTCAACATTTACAGGCTGACTGGCAAGCATAAACAAGTACAAATTAAAATCATTACCAGCCTTGAATGGGAATGGTATTATGCTTATATTATTTGTATCTAGCAAGTTAATTGGGTCTAAAGGAATCAACCTGTTTCTGTTGTTAAACTCTAACTGTAAAAAGGTGTCAACTTGGAAGTCGTCTCCTACAGCTTCAATGAAAGGAGCAATAATAACAGCGTAATCAGCATCGGTAAAAGCATCTGACCTAGAACCGTTAGTAATATCAAGTGAACCATTGAACACGCTAGTTACAGTTGTAGCCATTACTGATTTAATCTCCGTTGGTTGCCACTGTTTTCTCCCCTGTAGTCGCCACAAATTACTTGAGGCATTTCTAGTATCTCCTGTATTTGTTGTTTAATATCGTCAGGCTGATTGAAAGGGATAAACTGTTGTAACTCACTTGTGTTGTCGCTTGGTGTTACATCTGTGAATGCAATTAACCTACGTAACCGTTGACCGTTAAAGTTAGTGTCAACCTTTTCAGGAATGTTACGCCGCCGTTGGTTAAAGGTGCTAGTCACAGGGATAAAGGGATTACCATCTTCATCCTTGAACTCTCTCTGTGCTTTTAGTGTGTCAGTGCCAAAATCGTCTGTGTAGATGAACTTTACAGTGTTCCGTCTCCAACTAACCATCTCAACTTTGCATAATTTATGCTTTCGCCAATAGTTTCTATTAAAGTAGCTCCTGTACTTTGTCTGAAACTTCTTATTTCTTCCAATGTCATTGGCACTGGTATTTCAATTTCAGCAACAAAATCATTAGTAAAAGTTAGTCTTAATTTTCTAAGTCTGAGTGCATTGTTTCTGCAAGTAGCAGCCCTCGGAATATCTTGATACCTATCTTTTATTCTTCTAGGCAAAAAATCGAATAAAGAAAGACTAAGGGGAGTTAGACCAACATTTACAGGGTAAAAGCCTATTAATTCCCCCAAGTCGGTTGAGTAATTAACGGTTAAAGCCATTATTCACTTAGGTCAATTCCTTGTCTTAAATGGAATCTGCTGTCGCTTTCTCCTTCATAAGTGACGCAGTATAATGCTCCCTGAACATTGCCGACAATAGCTTCACCGCAACTTTGAATATCATCGCTGGCTGAACTTAAAACAGGAATTTTGTGGCTAGTAGTCCGATTGTCTGCCAATTGATAGAAGGCGGTATAACTTCGCGGTGTTAGTCGGCGTGACGCACCACCACACACTTTGCTGTTTTGAACCAAGTTACCGACACAGCTGTTCCAAGCACTAGAAATAGCGGTAGGGGGACCGTCATCAATAGGAGAATTAACTTGTACACTAATTACCCTTTCTAAATTAGAATCGGTATTATAATTATTTTCAGTGTATCCAGAGTATTTCTTGGAAGTAATCTCTTCCTGAACGACATCATTTTGAAATTCAACGCCTAGCTCATCGTTTAAGCTATTGAAGCTCTCTCCCTCAAGTTTGATACAAATTACTCTTGCACCATCAGCAGCATTATTAATTTCATCGGCAATGGATTGAGCGGTAGCAATCATGTCATTTCTCGTACTGATCGGAACAGAAAGGCTACTGCCATCGCTTAATAGAAATCTCAGTTTTCTAAAGCTGACATTTGCTTCAGGACATACGGGATCAGCCAAGTCATTTACAATTTCCCCTCGAACGGCTTTGACTTGCGCCCCGCCAATAGTGGCAATGCCTTCTAAAGCATCACTTTCCGCTCCTGCCAGTGGCGCAGGGATCCCGAAATTAGTCGAGCCGAATCTTTCAGTGCCTCTGTCATCTGTATAGGGGTTGTCTTCTAGAAATCTCAGTGTTACAACGCCTTTAGCCATTGTTGTTTCTCCTTTGTTAATAGTTGGGGTTAACCACCACCCCTAGGATTAGTTATTAAGCCGTAACTACGTTGACATCAAACTGTTGACTGTCTTGATTTAACTGATACTCATGGGTCATAGAATAATTTGTGGTAAACCAGCCCAACTTACTGGCATCAGCTTCGGAATATGTAGTATCAGTGAAAAAGTTGTTAGGAACGTTGCTACCATTGACATTGGAGCGATTTCGAGCTTGTACTGCACTTACTTGAGAAGCAGAACGAACAGCAGGCGCATTAAACACTAACCGTGTCATCGCTTCCAATATTTCTCGCTGGTCATCTGCTAAAGTCCCTTGCTTATTGGCAAGTGTGATATTGGCGTTACGAGCGGTCAGATCGGTAAAGGGAATCGCCAAACTATCGGCAGTAGCGGTTTCAGCTACAGCCACCGCTTCAGCATTGGGAAAAATGTCAGTAAACGCTACTTCTTTGCTTGAACCGCCTACAGCAGGATATACAGAAACTTCCTGATTGTCGAAGTCAACAACATAATTCCAAGTGATCGCTACGTTCTGACGGATAATGTCGCTCCCTGCACCAGTAGGATTAGGTTTAGCAACACTAATTCCTAAAGGACTGGTTAAAGAACTAATTTTGTCAGCCATCGTAAGATTAAACGATGCGCTGATTTTACCATCGTCTTCTTCTGTGCTGTTTCCTAATTCGCTAGCATCAGTTAACCCATACAAGTCGCTAAAAGGAATTAATAGACTGTCCGCTGTTGGATTAGCTCCACTTGTTACAGTTTCGTAATTAACAGGCATAAATTACTCCTAAATAAGGGGGATAACTACTATCACCAAGTTCGGAGTCTTGAGATTTCGTCATCTCTTTTCATCCCTAATTTATAAAACAAAAAATTACAGGTGACAACCTAAAGTCGGCACAAAGCAGGAGCTTCAGCGCATAGAAAACTAAAAAATAACTATTTGATCCCTGATTATTTATTGTAATGTTTTATGTATATTTTAGCGTTTATAATAATATTTATTAGTATTAATTTAGTTGCGCTATATATATTACATTAATTGTTGTTTACACTGTCTCAATAAAAATACTATCAGTTTATAAGACTATTGTTGTTAAAGTCCTAAATAATATCTGTG
>LFUF01004218.1_pt1 | contig 20546 bp, 31 predicted proteins | sample 633261 | NCBI WGS metagenome assembly LFUF01 (sample SAMN03781032, study PRJNA287316) | hypersaline lake metagenome | isolation source: virus filtrate of water collected from the Namib Desert Hosabes playa | place: Namibia | collected 2013
GGATCAAACTCATTTTCAGGTTCAGGCTCAAAAGTGGAATCGGGATCTACCTCTGGGTTAAGTTCAGGATCAACTGTAGGCTCTGGAGTAGGAGTTAATCCAGCTGCTGCTCCAGCACCTCCGAAAAGAAGGCCTCCGATAGCTGCCTCTGAAGCTTCCTCTCCACCTTCTTCAGCCACAAATCCAGCGGGATCATCAGCGAACTGGCCAGCCGTTGCGGATCCGAAAGCTGCTATGCCTGAACCAAATCTTTGAGTAGTATCTACTGGATCCTCTGTAGCATCAGCACCTAGCATTCCAAGGCTTCCAGCACCGGCTGTGAAGAAACCTGCTGCCTGAGTTCCGGCAGTTCCTACACCTTCCTGAAAACTATCAGTAATACTCTGGTCAATCTCTCCTGCTGTTTCAAGACCTTCAATTCCTGTAGCTTCTCCAGCAGCCTGAAGACCTTGACCGACAGGTTCAGGAATGGTATCAGCAAATCCTTCACCAAGATCCTGACCGCCTTCCATCACTTCTAAACCAGTATCTCTAACATCTTCAGAGAAATCTCTGACTCCCTGCCTTATGTTCCCCTGGCCATCTTCAACATTATCGAGAACAGGATCTCCACTGTTATCCTGATCGCCCATCCAGATATTATCAAGATCTACTTCAAGATCGGTTCCAGGAACTCCTACCTCTGGAGTTTCAGGAGCATCAGGAGTCTCAACGCCTGTAACATCTGAGAAAGTATTTACTCCGGCTTCTACAACATCACTTCCAGTTTGAACTACTTCAGCTCCAGCACCGAAAAAGCCTCCTACAGTTTCAGCTCCCTGATCAACTATTCCCTGATCATCCTGCTGCTGATTACTTTTTTCTTCCTGCTCAGCTTGATTTTCAAAGACAGAGGCCTGGCTTCTGAGTTCTTTTCTTCTCTCCTCTAACCTATCTTCAAGTTCAGAAGCAGTCAAGACCTCACCGCCATACCTGAACTCTGTTCCTGGATCAGCACCTCTGACAGTTTGAAGCTGAGAATCAACATCACGAGCTTCATCTCTATAGAACTGGGATAAATCTCGAGGATCAGGATTTCTTAACTCAACATCCACATTTGGATCATCGATCTGCTGATTAAGCTCTCTAGCCTTCTCTGGATCAGAAGTCGAAACAGTAGATCTATCAGAAACCGAAACATCTACTCCGGAACTCTGATCCCCTCTATTCCTATCCTCGGCTCTTTCCACCTGAACACCAGGCCTTGAAGGATCAGGATCATTAGGATCTACCTGAATCCGGCCAGTATCAGGATCTCTTTCAGCCTTATCAGTATCAACAGTTATTCTATCGCCTTCAGGAGTCTCTATCTGAGTCTTATCTGAGACTGAGACATCTACTCCAGCATCATTATCATTGTTTTGATCAGGTCTTCCCCTATTCTCGAAGGGAGAACTTCCTATCTTCCCATCCTGATCTATATCTGTATTAGTGGCAGATTCCACTGTATCTACTCCCTTATCTACAGCTCCAGAAACAGTTTCTCCAACATCTTGGGCCTTATCTACAGCGTTATCTACAGTATCAGAAATAGTTCCTACGATACCGCCACCTGAAGAACCAGAACTACTGGATCTTCCACTACTTGAAGATGAACTCGAGCTCGAGGAACCACCCGAACTGGAAGAACCGGAGCTCGAAGAACTACTTCCTCCACCACTACTGCCTGAAGAAACTGAAGGACTTGAACTACTGGAGCCTCCTGAAGAACCACCACTCGATCCGCCGGAACTAGTTCCTCCACCTGAAAAAGCATCACTTCCAGAATCACTATCACCGGAAACAACATTACCAGCAGTTTCAGTAGCAGTATCCCCTACATCTCCAGCCGTATCCTTTGCTTCATCAACAGCACCCCCAACATCACCTTCAGAAACTTCATTGGCAACATCAGAAACACCTTCAGAAACTTCTCCAGCAGCTTCTTTAGCACCTTCAGCTACATCTCCAGCAGCCTCTTTTACATCATCAACAATACCCATGGGTGTGGAAGGCCTCCATTGTATCAAGTAATTAGATCAGCCTTTCTCTTATAATTAATCCGAAAACAAGTCGCCAAGAATCCGATCAGGATCCTCCACGAACTCAGCTTCATCCAAAGCCTGCTCCACCACTTCATCCTCAGAAACCTCACGCCCTCTCTCAGCACTTAGAATCCTGGCCTTCTTCCTCACCTTTTTCTTAGTATCCTTACTGGTAAGGATCGGATGATTCTTAGTCATACTTTACCCTCCCAAACTTCCGAAAATAGAAGTTCCAGCATCCTTCATAGTTTTACCGATGATGTAAATCAACCACACCAGGAGAGAAACTGTGAGGAAAATCATTCCTGCTGTAGCTATATCAGCTACTCCACCGTAACTCGAGGACTGCTGGGCCACCACTATCACAGATCCGAGGCCGAGAATCCCCATCAGCCATCCAACACCTATGAAGAAAATCTTCTGATGAATAGCTTTCTTCCCGAAAGTATAAGCTATGAACACGAAAACCAATGCCAGGAAGAAAAATGGCAGTGTTAAAGCAGTTTCCATAATTGGAAGGCCTCCTATCAACTAATTAGGGCCAGCCCTAATAAATATCCTATGATTACAGCTATCAGAGCCACTTCAGAGAGGATTCCCAATGCCATCAGGAAAACAGCTGTTCCGAAAGAGAGGAAACAGGCTCCCAGATAGGCCTTCATCACATCTCCACTCTGGAGGCCAGCTGCGAAAGATAGTGTGAAAACTGTTCCCAGTAATCCAAGGCCGAGAAAGCCTCCAGCAATATCATTAGGAACCACCAATAAGAGTTCTATCCAGCCAGCATCCTGTGGAAGATCTAAAACCATTTTCAGCTCCTCCTCCCTTCATAGACTATTGTGATATAGGCATAGGTTAAGGCTATAGTGATGAAGCCTCCCACCCACTGAGGCAGTGTAAGACTGCTGATAATCGTTCCTGCTATCGATGGGATGGCACTGAAAAGCCCGAGTATGGTTTTCAAAGCGTTGAAAGCTCCTCTCAAGTAGAACAGGCCTGCCTCTATACCGTTATCAATATTCCTGGCATCATCCTCTATAGCTGAACCTGTTCCCTCAACATTCTGGCCCAGATCCTGATTCAACTGATTCAGGTTTTCATTCTCAGCCTGAACACCATAATTAACGAAAACGCCTGAAACAAAGAACAGCATCCCTGAGAGGATTACTGAGAAATACATTATACTGATAGTGATGTTCCTGGCATCACTCATAGGCCGATTCCACCTCCAGCATCCCGCCTCATCTTATAGATCGTGATAGCTCCCAGAATTACAAAGGTGGCAGCTGCCTGGTAAGTTATCGCCAGCAGCCCTGAAGTATAGGAAACCACGATGGCCACAGTCGATAACAGCACTGAGATTTCTGGGATAGGCCGAGGCCCTGTAAGAGATCCGAGGCCGAGTGTGAGGAAGAAAAAGAAGCTGATCATTAATCCTGTTTCACCGAAACCTCCAGCTCCCTCTCCACTTTTCCCAGTATCCAGAGTGATCTGATCTCCATCAGCTGAAGTAGCTGAAAGAGTAAACTGGAAATCCTTATCTGAGGCATTTAGATCACTACAGATCAGAGTTCCTGAAGCTGTGGAAGCCTGCCTTTCACAAACTGTTTCCCACGCCACAGGCCTTTCCTCCTCAACACTCAGTGTTACCAGATCCACAGCCTCCTGGGAAGTATATGAGCATCTTACCTGAGTAGCATTATATTCGCAGCTGGAGCCTATTCCTTCCTTGAAATCATAGTAACCGATCTGCTCAATATCTGAAACTGTGAACCTTAACAAGTCCTGACTGATGATCTGCTGAGGCTCCTCAGAAACCAGTTCATAGCTGCCTGAATCATCTTTCCTGTAAAACTTGAATCCATAGTAAATCTCATTTACCTCGAAAAAGCTCTCTGTTCTACCATCGCTTCCTGTTCTGGCCATAGCTACTGAGATGGCTCTATCCTGAGCAGGGAAGTATCTCTCAGCCCTGACAATAACTCCTGGAATAGTGGATCCATCACTGTCCACAGTTTCTATACCTATCCTCGAGCTCCTGGATTTATCAAGAGCATAGAGATCTATCTCAGTAACATTACTGGAAATCTTTTCCTCCAGCAGGAAGTAACTTCTTAATCTGTAATCCTCAGCTGAGTCCTGATACTGAATCAGTTTCTCACTTGAATCCACTACCAGTTCAGCCCAGGAAGGACTTATCTGGAAAGTATGAGTGGTTTTATTCTCTGAAGCTGTGGAGAAAGTCCTAGTAACTCTCTCACTGCTGTTCTCAGCCCAGAACTCCACAGCCAGATCCAGATCACTCTCCAAAGTATCATCAAAATTATTCTCATCTAAAACCTCAAACTGGAGAGCATCAGTACCAGCACTTTCACCGAACTGGATCTGATGGGTTTCCACATCATCACTGGCCTCGATCTCCCTGGATTCATCCTGGAAACTTACAGTGATACTCGAGTTCACATCATCAGTCCTGGAACTACTGGAGATCTTATCACTCAGTTCAGAGGCCTGGAACTGAACTAAATCACTGGATAATTCTTCCCTATCCATATCAAGTTCCTGGGAAGTTCGAGTGAAATTCATCAATCCAGAAAGATCAGCTGAACTGGTTTCCCTGGAAACATTTACCTGGTGGCCAGCATCCTGCCCCTCCAAAACCTTCACCTGAGAGCTCGAAGGATCCTGATCAAACAGGGCTGTGGAACCACTGATCCAGTAGCTCCAGAAAACATCCTGGCTCTGATCACCGCTGCTGTAAGTAACTGAAGTAGTATTCCCATTAATTCCTGTTCTCTCCACTGTGAAATTCCACTTCCAATTCTTCTGAGTGTTATTCGAGGAAACCAGAGGAATAGTATGCTCCAGATCCTGAATCAGTGTTCCCTGACCTGAAAGGCTCTGAGAAGCATTATTTACCTGCTCTCCATCCCAGATCAGATTGAAATCCACAGATTCTATCATCTCTCCCTGATAAATCTCAGATTCATAGCTGATGTTCTCAGTTTCATAAACAGGAGAATCACTGTAAACACTTTCTACCTGGAAATCCTCCAAAGTGAAATATTCTGTTTCATTAGAAGTTCCACCATCATCAGAGCAGCTGGCCTTAAACTCTATGTTCTCTCCCAGATCCTGTGAAAAGTTCCCTGAAAAACTATCAACTCCAGAACTGGAAACAGATCTGAAAACAGTTCCATTACTCGAGAAATCACAGCTGAAATCTTGGCCCAGAACATTATCATTATCGTTGTTCACATCCACCTCATAAGGAACACTATAACTCCAGAAAGTAGAGTTTCCAGGGCTCTGGATCGTAACCTCAGGAGGAAGATCCTGAATAAACTGGCTATCCTCATAGGTAGATGTAGCCCCATCATCATCAGTAGCAGTCAAAGAAATATTGTAATAGACATCAGACTGATCGACTGTGAACAGGTTATCGACTTCCCAAGAACCATCACCATCTGAATCGGTTAGGGAGGCATCGTTCACGATCTTAGAGCCATCCTCCCACACATCCGCCACCACACTATCAACCGTTCCATCACTATCAGAAACATTAGCAGAAACATTCACATCCGAGCCAAGCGTCCAACTACTAGGAGAAGTAGAAACAGAATCAAACTGAGGAGCATTATTAGGATTGTTCTTGGTGTTTAGGTCGTACAAGTTCTGTATCTGTTGATCTGTCAATACCTCATTACCATAGATTTTCAGCTCCGAAATCCTCCCATCGAATAACTCGTTTCCTCCACTTCTCTGACCTAAAAAGTTGCCCTTATCTGTCGCTCGCATACCTGAAACAGGTGTCGATCCTACTCTGGAAGCATTTTTATACAGGATTATATGGGTTCCGTTCCATTTCCCTGTCCACATAATCCATGTGTCGGCAGAAATACCTGTTTCAATATGTTTAAAGTCGCTTCCATCGTTCTGATACATTCTGAAGTTTCCATCTCCCTGATCCCTGAACCTTATATCATTATTACCTGTTATGTATACTTCAGCGTCTATGTCGCCGTCATTAGGTGTTCTGTGAAGGCTCCAGAAGCTGATTGTGTAGTTATCCCATGTCTGGAAGTTCGGAATATCTACAACACCGTCTGTGGTTTCAGGGAACCCGTACGCCAGTCCATCAGTTCCTTCAACCCAGTCAGGGTCTGAATACCCTGTTAAACCGTAGTTTATGTCGGCTCTCGGGCTTCCATCATTCGAGTTGAAGTAATCTATCAGGCTTCCGCTCGATTCATTAAAATGATAGTTCGCAGTATCCGCACCACTAACCGTTCCCATCAAAGCAATTAGTAGGGTTGCCAAAAGTAAACCCCTCCACAACCCTCGTGAGAAGCGTCCATCAGTTCCTAAACTTTTCATATTCCCACCTCCTGGCTTCTAGTGGAGAAACCATTCAAGTACGTAGCAGCCAATAAAACAGTTCCCAGAACCCCTGTAAGTATCCCGAAATTATTCATTACCTGAGTGCTGTAAGGGAAAGCATTGAAATACTCAACCAGGGCAGGAGTTTCAGCTATCATAAAGTAGAGATTTCCGAGAATCCCTGCCAAATACAAGCTGGCTATCAGGAACAGCAGGGAAGGTATTATGAAGATCTTGGAGCTAGTGATCTGGAGAGCCGAGTAGATAGATCCGAGGAAGAAAGCTCCTATCAAAACGATAGCTCCAGCATCCACCAATCCAAACACATTAGTGGTTTCCTGAACAAATTTCGCTGAAGTATCAGTATTCAGAGAGCTCTCAGATTCGTTAAGCTCCTGGAACTGACTGTTGAAACTGGAAACCCCCATAAACATTGCTACAGAGAACAGCGTTATAGAAAAGACTGTTACTAGGACTATAGGAATATCTCTAGGGCTGCCCCGAACACTATCTGGAAAAAAGTTCATTTTTGTGGAAGGCCTCCTGTTCTAATAGGAAAATGTGAAGCCTTGAATCTTAACTCTTTTCCCTGATTCCCCTGTGAGAAAAAGAAAAAAGGGGAAATGTGGTTTCCATTGATAGCAGTGGTTTCAGAGCCCTGTAGCTCTGCCCAATCCCATCCTGCTCATAGCAAACCAGAGCAGGCCGATAAGGACTGAAACGAATCCGAAGACCACTATTACTTCCAGCAATCCTGGAACTACCATAAAGGCATCTACAGACTTATTCAGGAAGTCTGATGCCTTGGATCCTTCCTCATAGGTATAATCAAACCTGAGTTCATCTCCATCTGTGGAATTGTAATCACTGAGAGCTGTGGAATCCTGGATCTCGAACTCTCCAGAACTGTAACTTACTACTTCATAATCTGTTCCTTCCTGGAGAACTGTTTCACTACCTGCTGAGGAATCATAGAACCGTATTTCCTCAGAATTATCACTTACTCCCTGGAATACATTATCCACAGTGATGTTCGCTGGCAGCGATGCTGGCTGATGCGATTCATTCACTACATCTACTGAATCGTAAGTGGCCGAGGTCATAGAGGATAGCCCGAGGATTATTCCTCCTCCGAAAAGGGCTATAAACCCTACAACTGCTATAATGTTGATCAAGTCGTTTCCTGTGGCCATAGTAGGTTAATCACCTGAAAAAGAAAAGATAGAAAGGGGTTTTGTAAGGCTCCCCGAGAGAGGGGAACAGACAGACCTTTTTACAGTCCGCCTCCCATTCTCTTGCCGAGCCCCATCCTGCTCATAGCGAACCATAACAGTCCGATCAGAACAGAAACGAAACCGAATACCACGATGACCTCAAGTAGTCCTGGAACTACCATAAAGGCATCAACGGAATCCTGAAGGAAGGTTTCCGCTGTAGAACCGTTTTCTACAGCATCGGTCATAGCGTCCAGGCCGAGGATGATTCCTCCACCGAACAGGGCTATAAACCCTACAACTGCTATGATCTGGATGAGATCGTTACCGACCGCACCCTTCACTTCCTGTTTCGCTGAGGCTGCCGCATTATGGGCAAACTCCTGAGCTGTGGAAACTGCTGACATAAATTTAAACCTCCTACCCAGTAATTACCGCTACTCGGTATATAAGGCAAACTACAATATCCCTGAAAACAGGGAAAACAGGGAAAACTTGAAAAGCAGTGTTCAAAAAACAGTTCTGTAAAGGAGGCCTTCCACCGCTATGCCAAGTATTGATCCAGTTTCTAAACGGACTAAGAAGAAGTTAAACTATCTCAAAGCAGCTCTAACAGATGAATTTGATGGAGAACCTACCTGGGATGAAACAATAAACTGGCTTATGGAAAGCGAGGAAGCTGCCTCCAATGTAATCCAGAAAGAACTTGAAACGATGCGTGATTCTCTATGAGCTCAGAAAAACAATCAATGGAAAACTATGCCAAAAGCCAGGCCACGAAAGAACTCGTGGAAGGCGGGCAGAAAAAACAGGAGAAAACCGGCAGCCAACAACTCCAAGAAACCTCTGAAACCAAGAAAAAACTAAAACAAACCCTGCTCTCCAAAGTCCTGAAAAAAGAATGGAGCGAGGAAGAAGAAGACTGGATCGAAAAACTGGTAGCCCAAGAAAACAGCAAAGGCGAAAAAATAGATCCAATGCTCTCAGAAGAAGCACTGGAAAACTTCTGGGCCATCATAGAACCAGTAGTGTCAGAAACAGCAGCAGGCTCCAATCTGAACAAGAAAGATGTATCCCAACAAGGATTCAACACGATGAAAAGAATCGTACTAGCCATAATGGTGAAACACGACCAGTACGAAATCGATGACACCAACGATGCCGACATCATCGTATGGGCCTTCAACGATGCCATAATGAACAACCTGAAGAAAGCAGAAGACGGCAGACTGCTCGAACACCACGAACAAAGCGAAGAAAGAAAAGTTTTCAGGACTGAAGGAGGAGAAGACTCCGGCAGATCCTGGAACCCATTCTCAAACTGATGTGATACTATGATAAAACGAATTATCTCAAAGATCCGAGGAGGAAAAAAATGGCCCGCAGAAGCGTGGGTCCTCAAAACCTGGAACAACGATTTGACAATCGATAAAACTGCTGCCAGAAGAAAAGATGAAGTGGAAGATGATGAAATAGCTCCTGAAAGCAGCGAGTTCGAGCTGAAAGGCGGGCACAAAACCAACCCGATCCCCTACAGTGCTATACATCAAACCAACGATGGCCCACTGGTAATCCTGAAATCACCGGAAAAAGGAACATACCTGCCATACAACCTCTCCGATGAAACAGATGAACTGGAACTGGAAAAAGCACTGGAAAACCAGGAATGGCTTCGATGGGCACGAGACACCTTAAGAGATCTATCTCTTACCTGGCAAAACGATGACGATGGATTCCTCGACAAATACGGAGGCCATCTGCTCATAGCATTCGCAGCAGTCCTAATCCTAGTATCAGTCATCCTACAATACCAGGCCTGGGGAGGCATCCAAGAAGCACTAACAGCCCTAGCAGAACAACAGGCAGGCAACTAGAGGCCTGATAGAAATGAAAAATCCAGAAGACTACTATGACAAGGAAAAGCTTGGAGAGAACGAATATGAGCTCTATAAAGATATTCATAAAGTCCTGAAAAAACACTCAGAAATATGGGCTACAGAGCCTAAATTCGTTCTTCTTTCTGCTATAGAAGGGCTATTTGAAGTTTATTTTCCTTCTGTAATTGAAATGCAGCGAGCACTCGGATTAGTAGATCAGGAAATCCAAAAGAACAGTAAAAGGCCTGAAACGAGGTAAAAGAGATGGCTGATGAACTCGAGTGGAACATAGCGAAAGAACGGGTTAAGAAGATAGCCCAGATTCTAAGTAATCTGAGAGATAGCTATGAGCAGGCTAGGCATAACAGGGATCCTGAAACTGTTCAGGCCTACTACACCTACCTGAACAGTCTTTTTCAGGAACTCTGGATCTACCTACCTGAAGAAGTCGATGGAGAGGATGAATGGGATAGAAAGACTTTCGAGGAAAAACTGGAGAAAATGGAGAAACACTTCCAGAGAACTCGAGCTCCAGGAGAAAAATTCCCTATGAAAATGTTCAGAAGATTAGAAAAAGTCGATAGAAAACTGAATGAAAAACGAAAAGAGATGAACCTGGATATTCCTACAGCCTCAGAAACCGAGGAAGGAACCGAGTTCTTCTCATAGGTGATCTTATGGAGCTGAAAGAATCAAAAGAGGTAATAGAGGAAAACAGGCTCATCAATCCCAGAATTATTTTCAGACCTCTATGTAAAGTTCAAGAACACCGAATCAATGAAAATAAGATCTACAAATCGGGTATGGGATGTGTAGTAGAAATAAGGCTGAAATGTACCCGATGTGGGAAAAAACTGCCTGTAGAACCTGATTTCTCAAACCTTGAAACAGAAACAATCGAGGTGGTGAACAGATGAAAAACTCACTTATAGAGTTTTATGCCGAGGAAATGGCAGAACTCGAAAAAGACGCAAAACAGGAAGCCAACCTCGAAGAAAGAGATCTCGCTGATGAAGGTGATCACTCCACAGGCCGATATGAAGCAATTATCCAGGTAGAGAAACTGATTAAAGAAAAACTGGATATGAACCACCAGAAAATTATAGATTTCTATGAAAACTGTGAGAGGGAAGAATAATGGAAACAGGTCTTTCAGATCTCACTAAACAGAACCTAGAGAACATCGATAGAGAGATCGAGCAGGAGAATGTGGACTGGCCTATAGCAGTAGAGGGAAAGGAAGGATCAGGAAAAAGTGCTGTAGCTCAGGCCCTGGGCCTGGAGATCGATGGAGAAAAGTTCGATCCCGAGAAACAGATAGGGTTTTCTGGAGAGGAGTTCGAGAGAAAAGCGAAAAAGATAGGAGCAGATCCCTCCAGGAAAGTAGTGATCTATGATGAGGGAGTGGATGATCTGATGGCCACTGATACGATGACATCCCAGGGAAGGGAAAGAGTGAAGTTCTTCAGGCAGTGTAGAGAACTGAATTTAGTTCCTATCGTGGTTATGCCAGTTTTTGTAGAGATGAATAAGAAAATCAGGAATAACAGGATTAAGACACTGGCCAGATGTATGAAGAAAGGCTCTCCAGGAAACAGAACCAGGTATGTTCTCTGGTATGGAGAGGAAACCCTGAAAGAGATAGAGAAAGATGGAGATGAAGTAAACTATCCATCTTCAAATGCCTCAGATCAGTGGAGTGATCCAGAGCAGGAATGGCCAGAGATCTGGGAAACCTACATCGAGATGAAGGAAGGAAACCTCACTGATGAAACCGAAAATGAGGAAGATCAGATCAGTGTTCCAGAGATCGTGAGAATAGTGAAGAACAGGAAAGATGATTACATCGATGAAAGAGGAGATAGAAAATTCATCAGAAAGGAACTGATAGAGTATGATTTCGATGTGGGAGGCAGGAAAAGCAAAAAAGTAAAGGCAGTCGTTGAAAGAGATCTGAACCTGGGATAAATAGAATCCTACTATAAGATTCTGACATAGAGAACACACACGCCCTTGTCTGATATTCCTTACAATTGTAGGGGGACGGGCAGGAGCTCGAGCAGGCCGAGGAGGTGGCTGCCCCCCCTTCTGGCCCCGAATTTCCTGGAAAGGGATCCTTTTCATCTCTATATCTTTTCCCAGAATAGAACCTATCCTGGAGGATCCTGTTCTCCCTCTCCATATAGAAGCTGCTCATCTTCAGAGAAATTGTAATCATCAGGAACAGGCTCCTGGCCACGAACATCAGGCTCGAACATTTCTTCCTCACCACTGAACTCATAGCAGCCCAGTTCCTCCATCTTATCGTGAACCTGCTCAGCAGTCTGCTGATAGTCCTGAACATAAGTTCCAGCCCAGATGAAAGAACCGATGATCAAGATATTGAAAGCCATCTTAATCCAGAACACTCGATAAGCTGTAAGCCTTTCAGCCAGAAACCTTTCAGGCCTGGTAAGTCTTTCACTAGGCTCTGGAAGATCCTCTTCATCACTCGGCATCTGTTCTCACCTCCTCATACCAGGCAGCGAAGTTATCGAGGAATCTGAAAATTCTTCCCAGAACCTCCATCACAGCTATAGCTGTAAATAAGATAGTGAAAGATCCAAGAATAAAGCTCCAGGCAACGAAAAGAGTATTGAAATCCTGTAGAGTAAGAAGAACCAGTTCTTCTTGATTAACTAAGGAAAGAACCTCAGCCATCGAAGAAACAAACTGACTTCCTTTATCCAGAGTTTTATAGGTTACAAAACCTAAAACACCTAAATAACACACTCTGAGAACTTTCTGGATGGCGTTCATAGAACTCCAACTCTTTTTCCAATAAGTAAGAACTCCCTCATCACTCATCTTTCTCATCACCTCTCAAAGCTAAAGCCAGGCATCCAGGACAGATATTAACGAACTCATAAGGATCTGTAGCCTTCAAAGAAATATGATCACTATGGCTACAGTTATCAAACCGATAATTCCCTGTTCCCTGATTAGGAAGGATTCTGAAAGCCTTCTTCACTTTTTCTTCATTCATAGTGGATTCCCTCCTCTCCATACTCCTGAATGTATTTCCTCACTGTAGCAGGGCTGAGGTTTCCATCATCAGTATGCTCACCATACAGTCTAGCTAAGGCAGTATAGCTGAGGCCTTTCTTCCTATCAGGCAAGAGTTGATTCACTATAATATCCTCAGAAAGTTTCTGAGGCCTCCCCCAGCCTTTCCCATTCTCCTGGTATCTCTGAGCCCTGGCCATAGTTTCCTCCCTCTTACTATTAGCATAGAACTCAGCGAAAGCTCCCATAATATGGAACAGCAGCTTTCCCTGGGCTGTGGAAGTATCCAGGTTTTCCTGGATCGTGATGAACTCTACATCTTTCCTTCCCATTTCCTCTATATCCTCGATCAGCTGTTTCATAGATCTCCCTAGCCTGGAGAGATCCCTTACTACTACAGCATCATATTCCTCGAGGGAATCCTTCAGTTCCTGATATTCATCCCTGGAAGGATCCTGACCGCTGATAGCCACATCCTGGAAGATCTCTATCTCATCAATATCATCCCTGGAACTGGCATACTCCCTAAGCTGCTCCCTCTGATTATGATGACTGCCTTTCTCTTTCTGCTGAGGAGTCGAAACACGCACATAACCAGCAGCCTTCATTTTTGAGCCTCCAGGATCTCTCCTAAACAATCAGGATGATACAGATTTCCCTGATAATAGGCAGATTCCTCAGAGGCATCCATTTCCTCCTCACAGTGTTCACAGTGAACTAATCCCATTAGAGAACTTCACCTCCACAGGTTTCACAGATCTGGCCAGTTTCCTGAGCCATCTTCCTGAAACTCCAACCCTTCAAATACCAGGAAACAGAAACTCCAGCGAAACCCTGGAAAGGATCCACCACTAAACCATAAACAGCAGAAAGGAAAATCGAGGAAACACTTCCCATAGCTATCAACTGGAGAGGCCTAGAAGATTTCTTCATCATCAATTGATAAGCCAGCTTTTTCTCAGAACTATCCATTAAACAATCCCCTGATCTTCATCCTGAGGAGGAATAGCCTTAATCTTGAACTGAAGCTCCACTCCACACTCACAGCTATTATCCAGGAAGTAGGAAAGAGATTTCTTCCTATTACATCGAGGGCATTTCATCTCCAACCCTTCATAAGATCCCTCAATCTCCACATCCTCCTGGAGATCCAAGACCTCATACTTCTTACCGAACATCAGTTATCAAGCATCTCCAGAGAAACAGAATCATCTTCAGATTTAGAGGGATTATGCCCTCGAGAAATTTCCGAAATAAAGTTGCCATTCATTGTGGAAGGCCTCCGTATTGAAAAATGGGGATTAAACCCTTTTATTCTTTTACTTTTCTTTTTATAGTAACAAGATATTGAAAGAAGCTCATTAACTAAACACATAAGCTCTCACTAATTTACAGGCATCTCAGATGGTTGAGCCACTACAAAAATACACGAACAGGGCAAAATACCTGATATCAGGGTTTCACCCCTATACTCCTCATTAAGGACATTCTCAATATGTTCACAGGCCTCTAAATTAATATCAGAGAAAGATATCTCGAGATATCTCAAGTTCTATCTGAAACTTACCCTGCCACGATATCACACCACCTCAAAGAAAAATATTTCAAGTGGAAAACCTCCAGGCCTGAACCTGAAACCCAGAGAAAGCCTGAGAAACCTATAAACCAGAAAGTAAAGTGTTACAATACGATATCACATTAATATTCTCGAGGATCCTATCAAGATCTTGAAGATCTACAGCTCTCCCAGCTGGGAAAGATAGAAATCACTGCCTGAAAAAACTCTCAATATGAAACTAGATATTTTCTGGCCGATCTGGAGAACACTGTGCTATATCAGAGGCCATTCCTGGGTAGATTATAGAGAAGTAAGTAGATTCCAGGATAAAACAGGGAAAGAGTGTCTTATCTGTGAAAAGAGGGTTTCAGTATGCTGATTCAGGTAACAGCCCTGGGAGCTCTCCTGGCAGTAGCAGTGAAAGATATACTCTCCAGAAAGATACCTATCTACTACTTCCTGATAGGCCTCACTGTCACCACAGCTGTAGGAGCTCTCACTGAAGGAAAGATCTTCCTACTCTACCTGGCTATATTTGGAGGAAGTTTCACACTGATCAGTTACCTGGGAGCTCGAACAGGAGCCTGGTACTATGGAGAAGTATTAGCTATGCCGATACTGGCAGCAGGAACCTATGGATCCAATATGATAGCCTTTTTCCTACTACTGACTACAGTTATTCCAGGAGCTGCCTACCTGGAAAGAAAAGTAGATCTATGGGAAACTGAGGATGAACCACTGCTCCCAGCTTTCTTCCTAGTATTACTGGGAACCTGGATTATAACACTTCTAATCTAAATCCAGAAATTCATCATTCCTTTCTCGAACTTCCTCAGTGTTCAGCTGATCATCTTGAAGATCCGAAAGATCCTCATCATCAGGATCCTGTTCTCGAAGATCGAAAAATTCATCATTTGACATAGTGTGGAAGACCTCCTACCTGAAAATATAGAGGCCTCCACATTTATTCTTTATCCCATAAACATCCTCAAATCACTTTGATCATACTCAGGGATATTCTCCCCCAGATACTCAGGTCCATCATCCTCCAAAGGATCCAACCCAGGATACAATTTCCTGATACTTCTCTCCACATCCCTCTGAGCCAACCTGATATAATACTTAGGAACCTGAGAACCTGGAACCCAGCCAAAGAAACCACACATATTAGGCTGATTCATACCCTTCCTCGCCATATCAGTAGCCCTGGCACGCCTCCAGCTATGAGGATTCCACTTCTTTCTCTCAGGAACACCGCTTCTCTCAGCAGCACTATTTATCTGATTCAAAGCACTGCTGTAAGTCTGCCTCCGAACACCACCAGCAACATGACTAGACTCAAGAATAGTGAATAAAGGATCATCAGGCCTTCGAGTAGGATGATCTCGCAGCCAGTTCCTGATCAAAGGTTTTGACTCCACCAGGTAGATCTTCCTAGGCCCATTCTTTCCATGCCTGAAATTAACTCCCATCAACTCATCATGGAAGGTAATATCCTTCACATTCAAGTTCAAAAGTTCAGAGATACGAGCACCAGAATCCCACATCAAACCCATCAACGCCTTATCCCGCGTATTCAAACAGGAATTAATTATTTTCTCCACATGACAGACATCCAATAATTCATCAGGATCTACTTTAGGCTTCTCAGACTCCGGGATATAAACCGACATGAAATCCAAGACATGAGGATCCTCTGAACTGTAAAGCCACTTATAGAAATTCTTCAACGCTCTTTTGTAATCCAAAAGTGTCCAGGGACTGGTTTCTCTATCAGGATGGATCTGGCCCTGATTAATTTTAGTGACTAGATCCTTCAGTCGATTTCTCGAGGCCTCCTGAAGATTGAAATCTATGTGATCCGAGATAATCACGAAACACTCCAGGTTTCCCTGAACGGTTATCTTCTCGAGGGATTTTCCTGGAATATCTCCTGCCAAAGCATCCCTGTAAAAATCCTTGAGTAGGGAAACATTCTTTTCTGAGAGCTCGGACTTTTGAAGTCGTTTTAGACTTCCATCAATACGGCTGTCTGTACGGTAAATATCAGCTTTCATATACTGGAAAGGCCTCCTTAACAATTTGTTACTTGTCAATAACATTAAATGTTTTATTCTGGAGGATCAGGAACATCAACAATTTTCAACCTACCAGTATCCAAAAGACGGGATAACTCAGCTCTCGGCATCGTAGCCCAAACTTTCCTAGTACCACAAACCCTAACCTTCACCTCATCATAGTACCCATCTGAACCTTCTCTTAGATTAACCTCCCACACCTCTAACAGCTTCCCACCATCTCGAAGATCTCTGAAGACCATACCCTTGCCAATATTAGAGCAGTCTTGTTTACTTGTATCATTAAACACATCTTTCCCTATACCACTTCTATCCTCAGTATCAATTTCGACACTTTCAAGCTCCACATCCTCACCAGGAACATCAATACTTTGACCATCCAAAGGCCTTGGCCCAGACAAAGTAACTTCTGACCGTACAGAATCTGTATTCTCATCCACAGAATCTGTACCCTGTTCCTTCTTAACATTCTCTAACTCATCTTTAAGGCCTTCAACCTTCTCAGACAATTCAGAGATCTGCTCCTGCTGCCCTTCAATTATCTCTTTCTGCTGCTCAATAATCTCCTCCTGCCTCTCCATCCTCTCATTATTCTGCTTAACAACATTCTGATTCGACCTAACTAACTCCATCAAAGCATCTCGAGTATCTTTCTCCTGCTGCCTACTCTGCTGCAGCTCCTGAAGATTCTCAGCTATCATCTGCTGAGTAGTATTCATATCCTGAACTTCGTCCTTCAGGCCTTCAACATCAGTTACAGTAGATTGAAGCTGATCCTGCACACCTTTAGACTGCCTCAAAATATGGACAGCCTCCTGCCCAGAAATATCCTGAGTAACCAACTCATTCTCAAAACCATGTCTTTCCCTGATAGCATCTCTCCTAGTAAGCTGCATCATCTCATCTTCAATATTCTGAGAAATCTCCTCAGTCATCTCAGATTGAGCCTCTAACTCCTCAGTCCATCCAGGGCTTCCATCAATAGTCAAAACCTGAGTCCGCAGATCAGGATCCTCAATACTGAACCTATCAAGAGGAACACCAGGAAGATCTCCCGCCAGCTCCGCCAAAGGATGGCCCTCAAAACCAAGCTCCGCATTCTTAATCCTGAAATGCTCCACCTGAACCTTAATCCCTGCAGCACCCTCCAACCAAGAACAAACACTCTGAGCCTGACTATGAGCTCTCTGGAAAACCTCCGCAGAATCCTTCCCACTAATACTACATCCCTCCCTCAACTGCAGAGTCAAAAAATCCTTATGCAAACGAATATTCCAAATATCCTTAGCCACAGTAGTCTGAGAATCCCTATCATCAATAATCTCAACTTCCCCCTTCTCCTGCATTACACCCATCCAATCACTAGGAGTATCAGACAAGATCCTGGCCTCAACCACAAACCCATGAAACCTCTCAAGATCACCTCCAACATTACCTCCAACATTTCCAGGGGGGTAGGGGGTATTTTCTATTTCTTCAGCTCCAGTAGTAGTTAAGGAAATTTTAGAGCCAGAATAACTTGATTCATAATTGACCAGGCCATCATCATGCATTCTTTTGACAAGTCTTCTCGTGCCTTCAATATCACTTTCTGAAGGCTCTCCCTCTACTCGAAGATTAGCCAGTTTACGGATAGTATAAATTTCTCCCTGATGGGTATCGAGATGATGAAGAACTTCCAACCTCTTTTCAGAGATCTCGGAAACCTGGTTATACATGGGGGTTCCAACATCTCCCTCCAACAATGTTGGAGCTGAAAATAACAGATTTTACAGATAAAAAGAATAAGTTCTCAGGGAAACCATTCCCTGAGGTGGAAGGCCTCCAATTGTAGCCAGGGATCGAACCTGGACTCCCTCCAAAACTGAAGGTCGTATCTACCAAGATCTATCCTCAGAATCTGACCTTCCACCCACTTACAACATCATAGAAACGGTCGGGTTCAAATCCCGGGCTCCGCGTAACAGATGCCCTGTAAGTAAGGTGTCGGCCAGCTATTAGGGGGTTTTGAGGCATCCAGATCAGATAGTCCGGCAAGACAGGCTGATCTGGAACTGAGATACTAACGCCTTCAAATCTCCTAGCTGAAAGCTGAGATCTGAAAGCAGAAGCATCGAAAGGAAGAGCAAACCGGGATGTGCCTTTTCTCGAGCTGTGGAAGGCCTCCTGAAAGGGCACATCCTGGGCTCTAATCCCAGAAAAAGAATAATTAGACGGGACAGTAAACCAGGACAGGCGGCTTCTAGAATCGCTGTGGAAGGCCTCTAGATCAAACCTGTCCTGGGCTGTAATCCCACAAAAAACACTACAACAACCATAACTATAAAAGCTATGAGAAGAATCTTTCCCTATGAGCATGAAGCGAGTAGCACCTCCTTGGTCGGTGGTGTGAAAGCTTCTGCCCAACTCTCATTCTCAAACATATCTAATCTATTGCACACCTCCATTAATAAATTTACCTCGAGGAAGGGTATTTCTGGATCAATAGCTAATTTCCTGAAATCAGGGCTTCTAATCATACTTTTCGCCGCTGCTTTCGCCTACTTTTCCAACCCAGTCATGTTTGAACTCAGACTTCAGGACATTCAAGATGATACATCAGATTTCATCAATTCTCTTTCAGAAGAAAAAGAAGAACCGCCTTCACTATGTGGAAAGAATAAGCAGCTGCTGATCAATAACCTCAATGAACACGCAGAAATCGATATAGGAAGACTGAATAGTAACGCAATGCTCGAATACAGTGGAGAAGGATTCGCCAACTGGAAACCAACAGGCCTAGGCAGAGTTATGTATGACTGCTCAAAAGGAAGTGAAGAAGGCCAGGACACAAACGCCCTGTACTGCGAACCATCATTTGAAGAAGGAATGACACTAGAAAGAACAATAACGAATGAAGAAGGAGTAATAGAAGAAACAGAAAACTTCACAATAACCAAAATCACCATGGAAAACTCCAACATCACAGACCTGAGGTGCTCACAATGAACAAAATAATTTTCTTAATGATAGCATATCTTTCTTTCCCAGCAGCAATTTACGGACTCTATAAAATTTCAGGAGGGAACCCTATAGTTGCCCTGGTATCTTTCGTGGCAATAATCACAGTCGCTAGAATATTTGAAAAACACAAGCTGCCTGAAGAAGAAACACTATTTTCCTGGATCAAGAAAAAACTGAATTAGAGAATAGAGAAATCATCTTCATCCCTTTCACTATTTCTATTTCTCTGAGGAACACCCCTCGCCTCTAAACCAGTCAAAGTAGGATTCTCACCTTCCTGAACATCACTCTGAAGGCCGAAAGCAATACCCTCAAGAGAAGGTGCGAACTGACCGCCAGTCTCACCGCCCTGACCAGAACCAAGAATCAACTCATCATCATCTTCACTATCCCTATCAGGAAGATCAGGCCTACGATTCCTCTCAGTAGAACGATCCACCCTTCTCTCAGGCTCCGGCTCACGCCTCGCATCCATTATAGGATCAGGCCCAAAAGGATCAGGATTAGCCTGCGACTGATCAGGAACCTGCTGCTGCTCCTGCTCCAACTCCTGAACCTGATCCTCCTGAAGAACAGGGCCTTGATCCTGTCCCTGACCAACATCCTGATCAGAGAAATTATCAAGAACAGGAGAAGACCGAAGACTACTATCAACATCAGGCTGAAGATCCTCATCAATACGAACCTCAGTCTCCGTCTCAGACTCAAGACTTGGACCAGAATCAATTTCAGGCCCAACATCAGAAAGCCCAGGTTCAGACTCAACATCAGCCAGTCCAGGATCCGGCCCGACATTCTGAGGCTGAGGATTAACCTCAGTCTCTGTTTCAGGTTCTACCAAGCTCGGAGGAACAGGCCCAAGCACCGAAAACATAAGTTCTCCACCAGTCTCTGTTTCCTCAGCCTCTAAAACAGTCTGACCGGTTTCAGGCTCATTCTCTCCAGGTCCAAACTCCCTGTCAAGAGTATCCTCCTGCCTCAAAGTAACATCATCTCTACCTCTCCTATCTCTAACCAGTTCCTGCTCAATATCTGTAAACCCTGTATCAGGATTCTCACCTCTGAAACCGGAAGGATCCTGAACATTATCAGGTTCAGTAGGAACAGCCCTGGCCTCAACACTTTCCTCACCAACCTCGAAATCGAATCTTTCTCCTCGAGGCTGATCAGGGAAAACTTCTCTACCCTCACCAGGCCTTATCTCACGAACACCTGGAGCCGGCTCATTAACCTGATCCTCTCTCACAGGCTGAATATTGCTTTCAGGATCAGGATCAGGCGTAAAACCTGAAGGAAGATCATCAACAGTTACTTCATCTACAGTTAAA
>LFUF01004220.1_pt1 | contig 19548 bp, 27 predicted proteins | sample 633261 | NCBI WGS metagenome assembly LFUF01 (sample SAMN03781032, study PRJNA287316) | hypersaline lake metagenome | isolation source: virus filtrate of water collected from the Namib Desert Hosabes playa | place: Namibia | collected 2013
TCTTCAGTGTGTTGCTGTCTCCACTTTCTTCTTTTTCTTCTCCAGGAAGATCCTCAATCCTCTGCTTAATACTGTAATACTTGTGCTCAAGCTCCTTTTTCCTATACCTGTACATGATTTCGTCAGGCGGGACGTCAGGAGAAAACTTGCAGACTTCTTTAGGGAACCCGTCTTTAAGCTCTTTTTGCTCACTGCCGGCCTTGTACTCATATTTCTCAACTTTGAACACAGGCGGTTTCACACATTCTCCATCCTTGAACTTCGGGTATTCTATGCAGACAATCTTCCACTTATCTCTTTTCGTAACATCGTTGTCGACATCGCCGTGGTCCGTACTGGCCAGTAGTGTAAGAAGGTTCATCACTCCCAGTACTTCGAAGGCATCGTAGGCCGACCGGTTGAAGTTCGTGTACCAGTTTTTACTGTTCAAGTTCTGCCCTGCCTCCTCCAGAACTAGGGCACGCCGCACATTATTGACGTGGAATTTGAGGAACGGCTTCACACCGTATGTAATCTGGTTCTCAGGATTAAATTGTCCTGCAAGCGTCTGTATTTTTTCTGTAAGATCATAGACTATTTTGGACAATGCCACTGACTTACCTGAACGTCTTTTCCCGTGTATGAAAATAATCGGGGCGTCTCCTCGATGCAGTTCGTTGATGATACCTCGGTAGAAGTATGGGTAGAGCTCTCCATCAATGCTCACCTTTTTCCTGGTGACAGTCCGGTTTCCTTCCTGGACCCGGACCTTTTCCTTGGCAGATCTGGAAATGTATTCGTCGAAAGGGATATCTGGCTTCTCCACCCCATCCATGAACTGCGTGAAGTCATCTAGATCGAAGTCCTCTAACTCTGTAGGCTTTTTTTCTTCCTGATTTTCCTGCTCTTCCTTATCTGTATCGAAGTCATCAAGAATATTCTCAGGCATTTTTTGTTTAACCTCGTCGACGGCTCGCTGCGAAAACCAGATTATTTTTAAAGACGTCAATAAAAACCATTAAGACTCAAACTCCCTTAAAAATTGTTTGCCGTCTATGAACACTCCTTCATTCTCTTTGTAGTCTATAGACTTGTATCTTTCCTGGAGCTGGTATAGGACGCCGTTGTCGTAAAGGGTTTGACGGTGTATCCGACCTAAGCCGCATATCTGTGTTACAGCCATCTCTACATCAATTTTTTCATATTCTTGAAGATTTACATTTTCGGTTTCTGTTTTTATGTGTTTATGTATGGCTTTCGCGGCTTTCTCGTGCAGTTCTGGCTCAGCTGTTTCGGCCTCAGCGCTCATAGTCATACAACCCTCTCAATATTGTCTTCATAACTTATTATTTAATAGCTATTCTTAAATAATTATTAATATTCTGTAAAACCTTACTTTTTGTAAAACACTTCAGCAGGAAAGCCAGCACCAGAAAACAGAGCAAAGCCCTTAAATAAGGAGCAAAGCAGATAAGAAGATAGAAAAATCATGATCAGTCGAGCAAAGAACCTTTACAGGACAGGCAAGTACCTAGGCGAATCGAAGGCAGACGGAGTACTCGGAAGAACAATGGGATCCATCTTCGGCCTAATCATGCTTGCATACCTCCTGCCAATCGGCTACGAACAGATTCAGGGAGCTAACCTGACAAATGTTCCTGGCGGAGAGTTCATCGCAACCGGAGCCTACGCACTGGTCTCACTGGCAGCAGGCTTCGCTCTAGTGTTCAACATAATTGACGCACTAGACATGGACGAGCTAATGGACTAGTTGTTCACAAAGGGTTCGAACTTCACGGCATAACAGAGGCCTGAAACATGGCCTCTGTCTAAACCTCTCCTTTCTCTATGATAACATTACTAGGGCTGACAACTTTTCTAGCAGCATCAATACAAGACCGCCGTCAGCAGAAAGTCAGCATAATAATGCTACTACCTTTCTACACAGCCGCCCTGATCCAGACCGGAGTAATAATTTTTACACTGACATCTGCAGTAGTAACATGTTACTACATTCTCAGGCAGAGATTCGGTGTAAAGACAGGCATAGGTACAGCAGACATTTTGCTGACCATTCCAACACTTCTAATATTCAATTCTCTAAACCCGCTCTTAGTAGTACTTGTACTATATAGCTTCACATTACTCAAGGTCCAGGTATCAGACAAAGACCGGATAGCAGCCATACCCACAATGACGCTGGGCTACGCAGCAATCATCCTATTAACAGTAGCGTTATAATTTTATTCTATTTCCTTTACTTCAGGATTATTACGAATACCGTAATGAACTGCGTCAGCTATGAACTTCCAGAGCGAGGCTGTAAATGCCAAAACTGCAAAGGGTACTACAACGATTAAAAACTGTATAGAAGAACGCAGAGGACCACCATCATGCACAAAAAATGTTATACCTGCAATAGTCAACGTAAGTAATAAAGGAGCTACAAGGTAAAGAAATGATCGTTGAACAGCCTTGCTGTAGGAAACTCTTGCCATCCTAATAATTATTTATTCATGTAGAGAAGTATATGAAAGCTTGGATAATTATTTAATGAAAAGGTTGTAAAGTACATGTCATGAAGTTGGGAAGTAGAAGGCCGGTTTTACCCGGCCATTCATGTAACGAAATTCTATTAGAAAGTTTAAATACTTCTATGTCTCTCACTTCATACTTTACACATATGCACGCCATTCAGATTGAAGAGGCCGCACAGACTGGCGAGTCTAATTATGCAAGGCCCTGGATGGACCAAACCCCTTCAAAGTTCTGGGCGTACACATGCAACATCCCGACTCCACGAACGGTATCTGAGTCGGAACTGTTGAATCCCTGTACTGCCTTTAGAACACTTTCAGCAGTGCAAACTTTCTAATGACACAAAAACAACAAGAACAACTTCAAGACGACCAACTATTCCAAATAATCTTCCAGGAAAAACCTGCGAAGATTCTTCTCAAAATCCACGAAACACAAAACAAACTGCACAGAAACAAGAAACCCAACATAGCAGAAATCAAAAGACAGATAGACATCACACACAAACACAGCGTACAAGTAATCAGCAAACTCTCACCACACCTAGTAAACACAAAAAAAGAAGGACGTAGCAAAAGACTCAGCCTCACACCAAGAGGAGAAGAAGCAGTAAGAAAAATCCGAGAACTACAGCAAACACTCGGAAAAGGTGAAACAGCATGACTCATTACCATGAGCTCAAGCCTACTTCTCTAAGAGTTGAGGAAGTACCTGGCGCATTCGTAGTAGGAACATGCAGGAAATGCGGGGACAAGATCGTGGCCTCTGACATCTCAGTCAGAGAAGACGGCAGCATAGAAATCAACGAATGGAGGGAAGAAATATGAGTAATCTTCCTGAAACGATTCAAGATGTTGATCAACTAATTGATTCGGAGGCGATTGATAAGGAGTACGAAGGCATTCTGAAGCTAGATAATCAAATCCTGATTCTAATGGAGGGTTCTCACTGGCATATTGACGAAGAAACACTGAAAGATATTGTATCAGACACAGGAATCCACAGCAAGATCAAACGAAGAGTCGAAGACCTCAGAGAAACATACGAAACAACAGCAATGCCAGACCACGAATTCCAATCAAGACTCAACGAACTAGAAAAGGTGTTGGAAACACAATGAGTGGTTGTGCAGGATGTGGGGAACCTATCGGGCATGCCTCTGAAATTGTTATAGAGTACAGCGATGAGGTAGTTGACAGAGCAGATTTGAACAGCAATATTCAAGCATTCGGTCAGTCAGAGTGCAAAGAAATATTTGAAAACCATTACGATGTCCAAGAGGAAGAGATTTGCAATGAATAAAGACCTAGAAGCTGAGAAGAACAAGGATCTTCTGCAGTACGGTGTGAAGCAGGAAAGCAACGAGAAATCTCAGGACTTCATCTTCGATCCAGAAACAGGTGAGCCAAACGATGACATCTAATATTGAAGAAGAATTTCAAGAAGCAGAAGAAGCAATCGAAGAATCTGATAATCCTCCTGTAGAAGGACTCAAACAGGTTCTTAGAATATCGGATGAAGTAACTGACGGTGAAATTTCAGGTGATGAGAATTATGACTAAAGAAACCTGTCGAAGAGAAAGATGTAGAGAAAAAGTTCCGGAAGATCGAGAAAGATTCTGCAGCAGTAACTGTTGGAAAAAAGCCACGAACACAAGCCCCTTCGCGGTGAGATAAAAAATGAGTCAAACATGCAGAGTCTGCGGCAGAACAATTCAAGGAGACGGCCCGATAGGAGTCAAAAGTCATGCAGGAAAACACTTGAGAGAATTCAAAGAACAGTTCGGCAGAAAACCTGAAAGCTACGATGAAGTCAAAGAACACAGAGAACAACTAGGCTACACCTACAGACCTCAGACAGAAGACCACCAGAAACCTGTAAGAGACAGTGTCGACAGAGCAAGAGAATTCGTTCAGAGGTGGGCCTAAAATGCCTATTCAGAAAGGAGTCAGAGCGCCACGCACAACCGAAGACTGGAAAGAAAACACAGGAATCCTTACAAAAAAAGAAGATGAAGAAACCGGAAACCCTGTCGACAAACAGGAAAACCTCCGAAGCAAAGAAGCGAAGCACCACATCATCAAGGCAGTAGAGGAAAAAGGAATCCAGAAACGCAGCGACATTCTCCACGAACTCGACCGAGACAACAAATTAATCCTAGAAAAAATCGAAGAACTCAAATCCCAAGGCATCCTGGAAGTGATACGATGACGGAAATCAACAGCGCCCAGGCTATGAAGAATGTGAAAGATGAGCTCGACAACAAACCGTTAATGAGCACAGTGAGACAGATAGCGGTGAAGACTAAGATTCATCCTGTCAATTTCTGTGCCTGTAAATTCTGCGGAAAATACGCAGACGACAAGCTCAAGATCATAGGCTACGATGTATGCGAAGTAGCCCTGGAATGCGAAAACTGCAACACACTCTACGGCATACACCACGAAAAAGGAGTAATAGACTTCTCCGAAGTTTTCTGCGATGTCTACATATCAGAAGAGGTGCAGCAGTAGATGGATGTTGAAGAGTATGAACAACGGCAGCAACGCCATTCTGTGCAGCATGATGAAGATTATGTTCCTCTTGAAAGCCAGTGTGTTGAATGCGGAGAAGAAGAATCAGGCAGGTGCAGCTGCTGCGGAAGCCCACTCTGCATGATGCACAATGAAGTCCAGGCCGGATTCTGCAGCAACTTCGGAACATACCAGGTAGAAGGAGAAGAAGTAACCGGATGCAAACACGGAGAAGAAATCCACGAAATGCAAGAACCAGACTGGGAACAAGAAGAGGTGCCTAAGTAGATGTTACTTGGATTTTTCTTGGATCTCAGTATGGCTCAGAGAATCCTTCTTTCTTCAGCAATGATGCTGGCTAGTATACTAATTATTTTTATTTTGATGAGAGCGGGGGTGACTCCGATAAAATGAGTAGTGATTTGACAGAATCAGAACCAAAGTACGGAGAAACAATTCAGATCTTCGATACAGAATACATCTACCTCGGAAGAGATAGCACGCATGTTCAGGTGCAGCATCCAGAAACAGAAGAAACACACCAATTTGGATTCTGGGAGTTCATCGAAGGAAGAATACATGCCGAGGGTGAAGTCCTGTGATCGGTTCTGTTGACGTGACCTATGCAGATTACTTTATTGGTGCATTGATTCTAGTATTGGCATTTGCTCTAGGTTTCATTAATGGGCAAGAACAACCTGGAAGTCTTGAAAAAGAGCCTGGCCATTCGAATGTTTCTTTAAGCCCTGAAGATTCTGAAGTCACGCATTTCTGCATAGAACAAGGATATGACGATGGTTATTACAGTGATTATTTCGAGAACATCAACTGCTACCAGCATCATTCAAGGGAAAGATTTCAGCAATGGGAACAAGGTGTCAACCAGTGAAAACTTTTCCTGCAGATACGGGTTCAAAACCTGCTGCAGGCATCTCCCTCCCCAGGGAATCTCCAAAATCAGAGCTGCGGCCTGGAACCACACTGGACGAATGTGTGATGGATCTACCTAACAGGCCCAGCCAAAATCCATTTTTTATATTTTCTTCTTCGCCTGGCTGCCAGGATAACCGATCCCCGTCAGGCCGTTTTCAAAACCAGTTTATCGATTCTAAAGGAGGTGACGAATTTAATTAATGAGTAACGCACAGACTGGCGAGTCTGATTTCTACAATTATGAACAGGATAGAGCTGTTGAATCTTTGGAACAGGTTTACAATGCTCTCGTTGATAGCCACATGCCTTGGAGGTTTATCTCAGGTATGGATCAGGAGCTATCCTTATCTATTGGCAGTATCTACAACCATCTTCAGAAGCTTATGAGTGAAGGTTTAGTGATTCATGTTGGTCGTAGGTATGTTGCTGTCGAGAAGCTTGATTCTATGGAGAGCCATCAACTAGTGAAGTTGAGGGATTCTGCTTCTCAGAATGTTCAGGAATGTTTGAACTTGGAGCAGAGATTGCAGCGAAGATTTGAAACAAGGAAAAAACAGCTTCACGAATTGAAAGATGAGATGTCTTCCTGGAAGTTTAGACAGGAAGAACAGGAGATCATCAGTATTCTGGATTCCAAGGATTACCTGGAAGATAAGAGAAAGGTAAATAGAGAAGCTGTTAAGGCTATTTCCCAAGTTTTAGGCGATGCCGGAAATGGTAAAACTGAAAAGCTATGTCTTGATTCAGATAGTAGATCAACTGTCTCGAACCTAGTTGCTGTTTAGCTGATTTGTTTGGCGGTCTGAAGCACCTAAAGGATGTTTGGTGCGTTGTAACAGTCTTGTAGCGTTAGAGTGACTGCCACCGCCTCGAAGAGAGAGAAGAGAGTTTTCGTTAGAATACTCAATTTTTACGAACGAGTTACAACAGTTTTCGGGTTTCAGAGTTTTTCTTTGCCGATTTCTATCTCACTCTGACTTTTGTCTTAGTTTTAGTGTGTGGAATGGGGCGCTAGTTTTCAGTTTTTACACTTATTTCATTGTATGAACTATACAGTAACGACACATTTAAAACTGCTGATTATTCATGGTAATTATGGATACTCCTCAACCCTACGAACTTGAACAAAGAGTCTTTAGCAGTGAAAAAAGATGCAGAGAAAGCCTTTCAAAACATAACTTCAAACAGATAGATCAGATGAGATTAGAGTTCATGGCTGGAAATGACAAAAACCAGCATAGAATCGCAACAATCCTGAACATGTTTACAAGTATCTCTCATTTGATTGACTTCAAGTTAGACCAGGCTTCTCGACAAGATCTTCTGCACCTAGTGAAAAATATTAACCAGGACAACATCGGAGACATCGATCACAGCATCTGGACTCTTTGCGAATACAAACAAGCAGTCAAGGAATACTATAAATGGAAGAATGATGAAGAGCACCCTGATATCTTGGATTTCATGAGTGTTCATCCAAGTGAAAAACAAAAGCCGAAAGTTGACAGAGATGAACTTCTTACAGTGCGTATGGCTGAGGAAATGATCAATGCCTGTGAGAACCCTAGGGATATGGCTTTCATGGGTATGCTCTGGGATTCAGGGGCTCGAATCAGTGAAATACTTACTTTACGTTGGAAGGACTTGGTGTTTCAGGATAACATGATTAGAGTAAATATCTGGAATGCAAAGACAAGGCCGAGGAAACTTTACCTGGTAGAATGTAAGCCTTTGATTGAGAGATGGCGAGACTGGAAAAAACAGTACACTAGTTTAGAACCTCAGATGCCTGTATTCACTAATTACAGACCTTATGATTCTAGTAGTGTTCTCAGTTATAGGAATGCGAGGAAGCAGATGGCAGAAGTTCAGGAAGATACGGGTATTCCTGAGCGAGTACGCACTAATCCACATGCTTGGAGAAAGGCTCGGGCTACTGATTTAGCAGGTAAAGGTATGACTCAGCCTAATATGAACCTGCACTTTGGGTGGTGTCCTGGAAGCAGTGCGTCTAGGTATTATATTGAGTTAGCTAACCGTGACCTGGAGAGGCAGATGCGTGAACTTTATCCCGGGCTAGAACCTCTTCCTGAGAACGGGCCGAAGTATATTGGCGAGAATATCCCGGTTTATAGTGAGAGTGACCGAACTGCCTATAGAGAAGCAAGTGCTTGATGTCACAGATCTTTGAACTTTACCTGGGGCGTTTCCCACTTGTCCTTGATTTCTTCCTTTTTCTCCTCGAGCTCCCGGATCTCCTCATCAATCTCTTCAAGTTCTTCCTTCTTCTCTCGCATCATTCTTTCGTACTTTACGCCTAGCCTCATTGCTTCTTCCCTTTTTCTGGTGTCTGAGGTGTAGGTAATTAATGGGCTGACTGCATCTTCTATTCTGTCGAATAGTTCTTCTCTTCTTTCGTTGATTTTCATTTCCCAGTAGCCGCTGCTCATATCTTCGGGTACCCCCATAGGTTTGACGAGTGAATTGACAAGATATCTTTAGTTTTCATGCTTTTTTCTCACCTACCGGGTAATTGTCAAGATCTTCTTTTCAATATACCGGGTACTTCTTTTTGACGTCAAGTGAATATACCCTGCACATTTCACTTTCAAAATCGGGATGTCTAGCCCCCTTTATCAGGCTAGGATTATGCCAACTTCACATACTGATCACGTTCAGTATATGTTTCATTTTAAGGGCGATTGCCGTTAGACTCCGGCGAGGGAGAACAATTGGTCAATAGTTCTGCACTGCTGAAAACATCGGGATCATATACAATAAATTTGATACGGGCAGGTAAGTCTAGGAACTTTGAGTTCTCCCTCAAAGCCCTGCCCATTTCAGTTCTAATCATCCTAATCAGTTTGTCAGGTGCAGCTGCTGACAACCCTAATGATGGGCGGATTACATGGGAGCAGCCTTTCAGTCCTTCCAGCACTGACATGCCTCAGCATTATGGTTCGGGTTCAAGCATCCCGTTCAGAGTTGATGTTTCTAACATCGGCAGCAGTCCTGGCGACATCAAATGGTACAGGAAAAAAGCCGGTGACACGTCTTGGACTGAAGTTGAAGGTGAGAACATTAGAAGTGATTGGGGTCACGGAGAAACCACCAGCGATGAAGCTTATCCTGCTTCAACTTTCTTCATAAATGATGAAAACACCGGTGTCTCGACTTTAAACGAAAATGAACAGACTACTTTCACTGTTGACGGCGACGAGATAACGGTTGAAGCAACAACGATTTGTCCTGACAGCTGCACTCCTTCAAAGACCGGTATCACGGTCGGGAACGATTTAATTTCTATTAAGGAGGGAGGATACTTTGAAGCCTCTAACAGTGTTTTAAGAGTTACAGATATTGAAAGCGATGACGTTGGAAATGAGTACATAGATATTACTCACTACACTGAAGACAGGACACCGAGCGATGGTAACTATGAATACAAAGTGGAGGTTGAGACAGACAGTAACGAGTTTTACCATACGGACAGTATTTATTTTGACTTAGGCAGCAGTGACGGCAATAATATTCCGTACATTTCAGAGGTTAGAATAAGTAATAAAACAACATACAGTTTTCTACCTGCTGCTAATATACAAGAAGGTGCTGTAGTAGCTGTAGACATAGCTGAACAGGAAAGCGACTCTTTTAACCTTATTTTGGAAGATAGGAATAATGCACAGGATCTTCAAAGACACACTTATGATGGTGATGTCGAAGAGTTTACAGGCGACAGTGTTTACTCTGAGCTTTTGGACAAAACTTTAGGAAACTTTATTGATGTTTCTGAGTGGCAAGTTCAATCAAAAAACACTGCCGTTTTTAAACTTTCTAAAAATGAATTGGACCAAACTAATTTCCTTTCTTCAAAGGGCAATACTTACAGTTTAGGATTTAAAATTGAAGAGGAGGCATCTAATCTTGTTAGGAATAGCGTTGACTACAGTACACCTGTTGAAGCTACGAACGATGCACCAACTATTGATACTGTAGGTTTCCAAGATACTTGTTACGATGGAAACTTTCAAAGTGTTTCACAATTAAGCGGAGGAGATTTAGTTGATTGTCTGGTTGTGGATGTTTCTGATCCGGATAATGAAGGAGATCACATTGTCAAAGTAAATTTTACCCAGGTTTATGATGATAGAAAAGTTGTAAGAGACACAAGTTTTTCTACCCCAAGTGACAACTTTGGAAACACTTACTACTTTGCAGGCAACGGCTTTAACACAGATGTTAATCCTCAAGGAAGCACTTTAACTGAGGATAAAAAAGTTTTAGATTCAGGTACTTGGAAAGCAGAGGTAACTGTTGAGGATGGCTTGAACAGCGTAAGTAAGACTGTTACAAGCGATATTCCTTGGGGTTCTTTGAACGTTGAAATGGTTCAGCCGTCTAAGAATTTCAGTATTTTATCTAATTCTAGTTTTGGAATGGATTTGCGTTTGACTTGTAGTGGAGGGCCTGAGTGCGTTAACCAAAATGAGTCTACTTCCGTTTATTGGGATCCTGTTAAAACCGGTTCAACTTCTGCAAGGTGGCTTCCATAGATATGACAGCCTTGTCTAGTAAATTACGGATGCCGTGTTTCGGTAATTTCTTGGTTCACTCTGATGATTGCTCTCAGTTTAATCGAGAAAAATATGATTCGGAGGGGTGCTGGGTATGAAATCTATACCTGATAAAGCCGAGCTAGGATGTGGCGAGAAAAAGCCTGAAGGAAGGTACGGTGTTGATCAACTAGATACCTGTGAAGCAGATAAAATAATAGATTTAGATAGTCAGGACTGGGATCTCCCTGAAAATCATTTTACTTTTGTGAGGGCTAAGGATTTATTCGAGCATCTGGATAATCCTGTAAACTTCTTGGAAAATCTTCATGAAATTCTCTGTCCAGAAGGGATTGCTGAGATTCATGCCCCTCACCTTGCGTCTAGGAATTGGACTGACCCTACTCATAAAAGGTTAGTTGGCATCAGAACCATCCAATATTACTTCACTGATTGTGGAAAGCACAGTTATTACACTGAAACTGATTTTGAAGTCTTGAACAGGAGAATCACGTTTCCTAAACGCAAAATCAATGCTTGGGCTTATATTTTAGAGCTTTTAGTAAATTACAGTGATTCTACTCAAGAGATTTATGAGGACAGTATTTTATCTAATATTTTTCATTCCGAGAATGTTGTTTTCCGTATCCAAAAACCTAGGGAAACAGATTCAAGTACAGAAGCACGTGTTGACAAGACATTTTTTCAGAGTTTTGTTGACTGGCTTCCATTTTTCTCGGAGACCTGCGAAAATTGCGGAGGATCAGGCAGGGTTGACGGTAATGTAGATCACAGTTATACTTGCAGAGAGTGTGGAGGTGCTGGTTTCGTATGAAAAGGAAATCAGTTCTGTTTTTCCTATTCTTGGTTCTCGGTTTGATAGGAACTGTTTCCGCTCAAACTGAAGGACTTCACTATAGTTTTAACAATACCATAAAACCTGCACCTGATCTTTCAGGAAACGGGAATAATGGATTAGTTAACGGTGATTTACCATTAGTTGTATCTGGAAAGTGGGGTGATGCATGGAGTTTTGATGGTTCAGGTGATTATGTGAAAGCGGATGGATCTAATAATGTTCCAGATAATTCTGCTTTTACTCTTTCTGCTTGGGTGAAGTTTGATGGATCTTACAATAATAATAATAATATTATAGCGAAGCAAAGTTCATCTACTTCCCAAGGTTATCAAATAAAGGTCAGGGATAATGATGGAACTTTAGAGCCTGCTTTAACCATTCTTACCGATAGCGGAGGCGGAGATTTAAACTCTGGAGTACCTGTTTCTAACCTCCAAGATGGAAATTACCATCATATTGTCGCATGGCATAACCCTGAGAACGGTAGTTCAAAAATTTATATTGACAATACTTTAGAAAATAGTGGTTCTCCTTTCGGTAGCGGAGATTTTTCTACAACTGCTGATTTAACTGTAGGTTCAAGATCTAATGGAGATAATCCTATTGAGGCTGATATTGATGAACCAAGAGTTTATTCAGGAATTTTAAATGAATCTCAAATAGATTCTCTATACAATAGTGGTAGTTTAAACGACAGTAGCGATGGAGGAGATGATGGAAGCAGTGATTTTGATATACCTAATCCTATTCTTGGGTATCATTTCAATACTTCATCTACTTCTGATCATGCCATAGATATATCTGGTAACGGATATGAAGGAGTTATAGGAAGCGGGGTAAATGTAGGATTTGATGGGATACCGTTTAATGAGGGATTGGCATTTGATTTCTCAGGTAATACTGATTCTGTAAATACTACATACAAATTGACTGGTACTGATACTCCTTTTGCATATACTGCTTGGATTAAACCAGGAAATGTTTCAGATTCTTCTAACGACTTGCCACAACCGATTATTGCTGGTGATTCCAGGAGATATTCACTTGGTGTGTATGAAGACAATCTCAGATTGATGGGTTATGATGGAAGTAATACTCAGAGTGTAGAGGCGAACGATGTAATAGACAAAGATGAATGGCAGTTCGTGGCTGTATCGTATGATGGTTCCACAGCTACGCTATACAAGAATAGTACAAGTGTAACTTCGGGTCCGTACACCAACGTTGACAACGATAAGTGGCTTTTCATAGGGAATACTTTAGATTATAGTGATAGAATTTTTGAGGGAGGGATTGACGAGCCTAGAGTGTATGGAGAATATTTGAACAGTTCTGAAATCAGTTCTATCTATGAAAATCAAAAAACAAAGGCTAAGATAAAGTTTGATTCTGCTTCTATAACTCCTGAAAACCCTGATTTACTGTCTTCTATTGATCTTTCGGCTACGGTAACCACTAACAACAGTATTGAATCTTGCTACACTGAGGTTTCAAGAAACAACAACTTGTATGAGAATGTTTCGTTGAATATAGGATCTGGTTCTTGCAGTAAAAATGATTCTTTCTCTGTCGACAAGTACGGAGAATACAGTATAGAGTTTGTTGTTGAGGATAATGAGTCTAACTCTAATTCGCTGAGTAAATCGTTAAGCGTTGATGCTCCTGAAACATCTGTGTCAGGTGTAAGCGGTGCATCCAAATTCGATACATCTTTAAGTGATATTACAATCCCGATGCGTTCTGGAAGTGCTTTTAGCGATAATTGGCCTAGTATATGGGATAATGCCAGCCACGTCTGGTTTGCAGGAGACAATAGTTATGATTCGTTCTTTTATTGGGATTCGGCTACAGGCTCTTGGAGTACACGTTATCGTGATAGTGAATATCAGGAATATATGATAGGTAATTTTAATTTCATGAGTTGGTTTATTGATAAGTATAGCCGTATCAGCAATGTGATTTCAACTGAGCCTACAAGTAAGGGATTGTGGAGGGAGGGAAGAAGTCAGCCTCCTTTCTATATTTCAACAGGAGAAAGAGTATTTGAATCTACTAATAGGACAGATATTGCTTGTCAGACCTACAAGTATGGTAGGATTGAAATGCTGGATTTCTGGAGGAATCAGAATGTAGGAGAGTTGGAAGGAATGGAGTATAATCGTCCAAGATATAATCCTGATTCTAATCTGTATCATTATGATAGTGGTACTGGTACAGGAGATGATAGAAATCAAAGAGCTAGTTTTGAGTCAGGTAGAGATGTTACGCCTATCTGGGATACGCCTACAGAAAATGTTTATCAAATTGAAACTGTAGGGCTTAATGCTTTACAATACTACAACTACAACACTCTTGCTGATTTAGGGGAAACCTGTAGGGATAGAACTAGTAAAAGTATTTCTGATAGCGAGTTAGAGAATTTGAGGGATAATGCTTCTTCTATTAAGTCTGCTATGGATGAAAGATTTTGGGATGATGAGGATGATTGGTATTACAATTATGATAGAGATCAGGGTAGCCAAATTAAGAAGAAGACTTTGGCTGATGCTGTTGTTCTCTACAGTGGTATGCTTAATGAAAGTAGATCTAAGAAGGTTGCTGATACTTTGAAAGAGGATTTCTTTGATGGTTATGTTAGTCCTCCTTCGATTAATCAGAGTTACAGTAATCCGAGCTGGTCTGGTAGCACTAATTATTTGTGGCAGGAGGATTCGAGTATGCCTCCTTGGAAGATCCTAGTTTATGATGGACTTTCTGACAGTGATTTAGCTGGTTACGAGGATTTTGATAATTACTTTAGTAACATGGCTGTAGGCCAGGAATATGTTGATCCGTTAACAGGAGGTGCAGGATCTTCTTCTGCCAGTGAAATGACTTGGGGTTATTCAACAATAGTTACTCCGATGGTTCAGCAGGTTTTTGGTTTGGAATGGGATTCAAGTGAGAATTTGATTAAGGTAGCACCTGTTGAACCTCCAAAGGATGGAGCATCTTTGACAGTGAATTTAGGAGATATTGATCATTTAAATGCCTCGTTTAGTAAGGGAAGTGAGAATGTAAGTTATACTTTGTCTAGTATCAAATCTCATAATGTTTCGGTTTTACTTTATTTCAACTCCAGTTATAGCTTGAATAGTCCGAATGTTTATAGAGATGGTTCTTTAATGTCTGATAACAGATATAGTTTGGAGAGTGTGGATTCTGACTCTGATTTGGAGGCTGTACGGTTAAACTCCAGTATCGGTAGCAGTCATACTTTTACTCTGGAGCAAAGTGATGCAGATACCACTGCTCCTTCTCTAAGTATTGATTCTCCAGGTGATGGCGTGACTTACAACGAGAGTGAAGTTGATTTGAATGTGACATCTGATGAGGCTGTTGATACTTTGGAATACTCATTGGATGGAGGAGCGAACCAAACCTTTACACCAAACACCACACTCTCAGGGCTTTCAGATGGAGGCCATACAGTAGATGTTTATGCGACTGATTCAGCAGGTAATATTGGCAGTGCTTCTACCAGTTTCACGGTTGATACTTCTCCAACTGATAATCCTCCGAGTGTGTCAGTGTCTTTGAACGATACTCAGATTTATGTGAATGAGTCTGTGGACGCCAGTGTTAGTGCTACGGATGATTTCCAAGTTGATAGTGTTTCTTTGGATTGGACTGGCGACGGTACCTTTGAGGAGTCGAGTAGTGGAAGTAGTTTAACTGCTTCACGAAATTTTAGTTTAAGCGGGATCTACAGTGTTACGGCTCAGGCTATTGACAACAACAGTCAGACTGACTCCAGCAGTGTTTCTTTGGATGTTCAGAAGAATGTGACTGTGACGAATAAGAGTATTATTGAGTCTTGCAGTAATGTTTCTAGCAGCAGTGTTTTCTGCCATGATAACAGGTCAAAGAAGGAAGTTATCAACGGCGGGTTTACAAGTGAGGATTCTGTTCGTTTGAATAGTACTGTGAATGCGAATGGTGTTGAAGGCAATTTTACTGTTTTTGGTTTTGCTAATAGTACGGGGACGCATAATCGTTTGGTTGAGTCTGGAAAGGTTGATGTTGAGGTTGCTGCCAGTAGTTCAGGTAACTCTGCTCCTACACCTGATTTCTCTATTAGTCCTTCGAGTCCGGTTGCCGGTGAGAGCATAACCTTTGATGCTTCAAGCAGTTCCGATTCGGATGGAAGCATCACAAATTATCAGTGGGACTGGACTGGAGATGGCACTTTCGATGCTTCAGGTGAAACAAGTACGCACACATACCCAAGCAGCGGAGACTACACTGTCAAATTAAAAACAGTAGACGATGACGGAGCCAGCGGCACCCTGACATCAACAGTAACCGTGGCCAGCGAAGACGACTCAGGCGGAGGCGGTTCAGGAGGAGGCGGAGGAGATGATGATGGAGGTATAGGAGACAACACAACAACAGGCGGAACAGCCAGCTTAGGAAACAGTGAAGCAGAACTACTGACGCCTCACCTTGGAGCAAGATACGGTGATGGAGCTGCTAGAGTCGGAGAAGGCAATTCAACTATCGTATCAATATCAGGAAAAGAAGTACAGCTGCAGGTAAACTCTATTTCCAGTACGTCTGAAGCAGATGTCACTGTAGGAGGAGAAAAGTATGAAGCATCAGAGGGACAAAGAATTGCACTTAAGGGCATAGGAGATGTTTTCGTAGCAGATATAATCGATAGCTCGGAAAGAAGTTACGTTGTTTTCACAAGCAATATTTTCCAGCCGTATGATAAACAAGGATTAACTACGGAGGCAGCATTTGACTATAATTACAGTGTTGAATCAGGTGTAAACGTGGCTGTGCAGTACAGAGAGTTTGATAGAGGAGAGTCAGAGTCGTGGAAAAATCTTTCTAAAACAATGTTCAACAGCAGTGTATCTGGAATACAGGAGAATACTTTGCAGAAAAGCAGTGCAGGTATTTTAGAGGCAAGATTGTTGCTTTACAACGGAACGGCTAACGAGTCAACTAAGCCTGTAGGCTTTTTCATGGGTAACGTGCCAGGCATCGAGATTCTTAGACCAGAAAACAATAAAGTGATTCCAAAGCCTGCAGGACCATCCAAACTTGAACTGCCTTTAGATTTCAGGTTTGAAAACAAAGATAACGTCAGCGTTAACGCTTCTTCATACTATCTCGGACCTAAAGGTGATAGATATGTAGGTGATTTAAACGAGGCCGAGGTACTTTCAGGAGATCAAATAGGATTTATCAGACAATCTATAAGAGACTTTGTCGATAATGTTTTCCTTCTTGGACCGTTCGTTGACTTTTTAGAGTACAAACCTACAACCACACTGATTCAAAACAGCACTGTACCTGTAAACGCAACTGCAGGAGAATCCAAAGGGTACGTCAATGTTTCAAGCAGTGAAGGAGGTTTCAATGCGTCTTCTGTACCTGTAACTGTGACAGTAGAAAAGTTTAACACTTTCAACGATTCTGAGCTTGAAGAATATGCAGGTAAAAGAGATCAAGACTTAAAGTACAGTGTAGCTACTTCAAACAAGACGAATAAGTCTATTGCAGAAAACAGTTCAACAAGGTACTTCCAAAGCCAGTTAATAATGTTTGAACCAGATCCTGGTCAAGAGATCACGGGGAAACTTGACAGTTTATCTGTGGACCTAGAATTTGACTTTATTATAAATGCTACAGGAGCAGTAAACAAGTCTCTGATAGTAGAGTCTCCGAATGCTTCAGACAAGGAGATTAAGCTTTCTCCTCTTCAATCACAGTACAACGTAGAGTTGAACGCAAGTGATTACGGGGGTGCTTGGAGTGAAGGAAACTACAGCGTACGTGGAGAGGTCTACTACAAGAATGGTTCAGTGATGGATACAGTAGAAAATGAGAGCTATACATTTACGATTAACGAGGAAATAACAGATTACAGGAAGTGCCCTGATAAAGGTTTTTACGCTGCGGTAATCTGTATAACTAATCCTAATAACTACGGTCAAGATGTTCAGTATGCTTCAGCAGGCGTACTGATCATCTTATTTGCATTTGCAGCGAAAATAATCCCGATTCTAGGTACTAGAGGATTCTACGGGACTATTCTAGGAACGGTTATGTTGACAGCCGGACTTGGCTGGATAAACCAGTTACTAGGTGCAACGGCATTCATACTCTGCCTGTTATGGGCTGGCCGTTGGATCAGCGATCAGGTGGTCGGCTGATGGGAGCGTACAAGTTTGTGGCCTCAAGCATAGCAGTATTCTTTATAATGAATACGTTATTCGTGTTCTTCCCTGAACCTATTGAACAGTCGACCGGTATCGATACTTCAAGCCTGCAAAAGGACACAGATATCTCAGGCAGTGTTGATTCAAACGTTTCACAGACCGGAGCTTTAGATCAGGCCGGACAGCTGACAGCAGTCTACTCCCAGCCAGATACATCCAACAGGGCATTAACCGGTATGCTGGTAATCTATACTTTCCTGATGATAGCAATAATCTTCGACTGGGGGTGGATTGGATAAGTGCCAGATAAAGTTGTTGACATCGATATAGGAGAAATCTTCATAGGTTACGGATTGTTCCTATTGATGGTTTTACTAGCAGTTATAGCTCCGGAACTAACTCATCAACACCTTAATTATGATACTTTTACTTACGATGTACGTGTAATTTCCAGGTACGGATTTTTGTCGATAGCGTTTGGCTTGCTGCTGAAAAAGGTGTTAGGAGGATTGATAATAAATGAATAAGATTAGGATGTCGCCGGAGAACTTGATAGGTGTGCTGCTGTTTTTCTTCATAGTCCTTGGATCGTTCCTGAAATTGGTTCAGGGAGTCGACTACGTGGACGATTTGATGGTTGTCAGGAGTGTGCAGCTGGTTGGTTTGGCCGTGATTCTGTATGTGATCTGGGCTCTTCTGAGCTTTGAGTCATATAACAACGGATAATCTGGGGGTGAGTGTACTGATAGATAGTTGATTCATGGATGCTGGAAGTGTAGTTCGTTGCGTTCCTGACTACCTCCACCATTTCGTGTTTGCTGAGGCCGAGTTTTTGACGTGCTTGGCGTCTGGGTAGGCAGCCTTCATCAGATATGATGTTTTCGAGCTCGGCTGTTTTTTGTTGTCTTTCCTGGCCGGTCATCAGATCTATGTGTCCATGGTAGTTAAGGACGAGGAAAAGAACACCTATATCGATTATAATGACGGGCATAGCTTTGGAAATGTTTTTAGCTTGTTCACGTACTTCCATAAGACTTTATAAGTGTGCATCTTTAATAGTTTAATGTTTAAACATCTGCCAGACCTAGATTATCTGGTAGAAAAAAGGAGAGGTCTCAAAACATGGCAAAAATAACAAATGCAACTTCCGAAGCCGCAAACCAAACCGCACAAAAAGCTCCAGACGCAGCTGCCCAAGGCATACTTCAAGACCCTGTATTCCTCGGAGTAGCAGCTGCAGCAGTACTGCTGCTGCCGGTGGCACTGATACTGAAAAAATACAGTTCAGCCATCAAAGACAAGTTCAGGCCTGACTACCAAGGAAAAAGCCTGAAAGAAAGACTGAACGAAAAACAGATTAAACCAGCCAAAGAGTTCGGCCGGAAACCACAGAAAAAAGTTGACTACGGGCCTTCACAGCTAGGAAATTGTGAAAAAATATACAGCACAACAGAGAAAACGGCTGAAGGAATACTGGAAGAAATCCACGGTAAGGATCCAAAAGATATCGAAGAACTAAAGGAAGAAGATCTGTCAGAAGACAACGATGAGTACAAACAGTTCACAATTATTGTAGGTCCCACAGGGCTTACATCCCGCCTGAAAATGAAGTTGAAAAGCAGCGATCCTGTAGAAAACCCTCATCTGTCAGTGTACTCACCGCCAGTACAGAAAGTGAAAATTGGGGATAGAATTGTTATTAGCGATAAAGTAGACTGGAACTACAGCGGAGGAATCTACTACAGCAAAGACGTTCAGGGCGTAACCACTATGTACAACTACAGTGCTCTCAGCCTAATAGATGACCTAACAAAAGTATTCGCGAACAAGGGAGAAATCACACAGGCATTGAACGAGAAATTTGCTGAATGGAAGAACAAGAAAGAAGTAGAGAACCAGGCATTTATTGACTACATGAAGGAGAAAGAAGATATAGACTCAGACAAGGCAACAGACTAGA
>LFUF01002756.1_pt1 | contig 19426 bp, 20 predicted proteins | sample 633261 | NCBI WGS metagenome assembly LFUF01 (sample SAMN03781032, study PRJNA287316) | hypersaline lake metagenome | isolation source: virus filtrate of water collected from the Namib Desert Hosabes playa | place: Namibia | collected 2013
ATCCAGGTTTATTAATTAATAGTTTTAATAACTAGTCTACAAAGCAAAAAAAAAATGTTAACAAAGCCAAATGTTGTAAAAAGATTAGAGTTGTTGGAGAGAAAAATAACTCTAGTAGAGTATCATATCAAACAAAATGATAGAGCTTCTGCTTTAGAAGAACTTAATTACATTAAGGAAATACGGCAGGACACTCTTGACCTGGTTTCCAGAGAAAGAGAGACAAATTCAAAATAATCTATGAGAAAACTTACTCCTGAAATAATTAAAAGGAATTGGGATAAACACCTAACTATTTTAAATAATTACATAAGCTCACCTAAAAAAGAAAAGCTTCTAGACTTTTATGATCGTAACGAAGAGAAGATGGTACTAGCTCCTGCTTCAGGCAAAGAGCACTATCATAATGCTTTTCCTGGAGGTTATATAGATCACGTTAATAGAGTTATTGAAGGAAGTCTTAGAGTAAAAGAAGTTTGGGAAAAGATGGGAGCAGATATAGACTTTACTGATGAACAGCTTGTATTTGTTGCCATAGTCCATGATTTAGGTAAGATAGGAGATGATGGAGAGCCTTTCTTTATCCCTCAAGACAATAAATGGAGAAAAGAGAATCTAGGTGAACACTACACTTACAACCCAGAATTAGACTTTATGGTAACTTCTGATAGATCTCTATTTCTCTTACAGAAAAATGATATACAACTCACCCCTAAAGAATGGATTGCTATAAAAATCCACGATGGTATGTACGAGGATACCAATAAACCTTATTATATATCATACTCCCCAGACTCCCATCTAAAATCTAACTTAGCTTTTATAGTTCATCAAGCTGATTTAATGGCTTGTAAAGTAGAAAGAAACCTAAGCCAAAAAGAGAGTTAAAATGGAAGGATTACTTATTTTATTAGTGCTATGTTGTTTAGCTATTACCTTTCTTGGATATTCCCTAAATAAATCCTTAAAGAGAATAGAGGTTTTAGAAGAGTTCCTAGAGAAGTACGAAAAGATTTTGGAAAGGCTTTCTAAAACAATCGCTACTTCTAGGGAGCATATCTACAAATTAGATTCTTCAGGACACTATCAAGCAGATGATGAGCTTGGAGAGTTCTTTAAGACTCTTATAGAAATCCAAAAAGCACTAGATAACTTTGATTTAACTAACATTAATGAGCAGCAAGAAGAGTAAAAACTATTTTACGCAAGAGACAGAAGATGCTATTGTAAAATATAATAACACAGAGGATTCTGACAAAAAGGCTAAAATCTTTTCAGATCACATATATTTTCCTTTTTATAAATTAGCTGAAAACATTATTCACACCTTTAAATTTTACTACATGGATGTAGATGATGTAGAAGATCTTAAGCATAAGATAATAACAGTTTTATTAGAAGATAAGATTCATAAGTACGATCCCTCTTTAGGATACAAAGCTTTTTCATATTTTAGCGTAATTGTTAAAAGATGGCTTATAAACTATAACAATAAAAATTATAAGAAGCTTAAGAGAAGAGGTACCCTTGATGAATTTGACAATGATCGAATAGAGCCTGAACCTTATATGGAAGAAGGGTCTATGGATTTAGATGAGTTCTTTGATTTTTACATAGAACAGATGTACCTAGAAATTGATGATTTATTTCGGAAAGAAAGAGACAAGGCAATAGCGGATGCAGTTCTTTCTGTATTTGAAGTACGAGAAGACTTAGAAGTATTTAAGAAAAAAGCTCTCTACATATACATAAAGGAAATAGTAGACTGTAAGACTGCACATCTAACTAAAGTTGTAAAGGTTTTAAAGAAAAGGTTCTATGAAATCCTATCTGAGCATCAAGAGGTAGGAATGGTACATAGGTTTTCCTAAAAAAACTCTCTATTGTATTTATAATAAAATATGTCTTACGAAAAAGAAATTTATAAAGGAACAACTTTATCAGGACTGTTTCAAGAGATTCATGAGAAGTCTAAGAAAAAAGATTCCCAAATAACTGATCTAATCCTACAGCTTCAAGAGCTAATTGAGGATATTCAGGACACTACTGTTGTAGTACCTCTAATTAAAGATTACCTAGATGTTGCTATAAAAAACAATGAACATCTAATAAAACTTGCTACAATAGTTCAAAGACTAGAGAAAGACTCTGGGGATAGTGATGGAGGAGGACTTCCTTCTTACGAAGAGTTGCAAGAATTGCTAGAGGAAGGTGATGAAGAGTCTGAGAGTATTGATCCTGACATAGTTAAGAAAGGGCTAGAAAAAGAGAGAAAGAAAAAAGACAATGATTCAAAATAATCTAAAAAGACCCTCTTATGTAGAGTCCTCTAAAGTCTCCACAAAGGATGTTGTTTTTGGGAGAGTTGTAGATATTGTACTAGATGAGTCTCATCCGGACTATTCTTTATTTGGGGAGTCAAAAGCTCTTTATGGAATAAGATATAGGGACATAGAGCAACCTTTTAATGAACAGGAAGTTGAAAGTCTTCCTTTTGCTTTTTTGTACGACTCTTTTAGTAAGGAGCTTCCTCTTATAGATGAAATTGTACAAGTATTTCCTGCCCCCTCCTTTAGCTTAACTGGAAGTATTAAGTATATAAACTACTATTCTAAAGTAGTAAATGTTTGGAATAATCCTAATCATAGTGCAATCCCCACCTCACAACAGCCTTCCTTAGCTGAAGGAGCATCTGAGTCAGAGAATAGCAGACCTCTAACCCCCAACCCAGGAGATTATATTCTCCAAGGAAGGTTAGGAAATAGTATTAGATTAGGAGGATATAATAAGGAGGGGCAGAAAAAGCCTTTTGTTTATATAAGAAACACGTTAGAAAAACCTACAGAGAGAAATCAAGTGGAAGAGGCTCCTAACTCAGATGATGCTTTTATAGCATTAACCTCTAATAAAAGTCTAGATCTCACTTCTTTTAATAGTCCTAAGAAAACATTTAAAATAAATCCTAACGAAGAACAAGAGCCTACTCCTAAGAACTTTGAGACTTTTGAGGGTAAGCAGATATTAGGAAAGAGTGATAGAGTCTCTTTTTTAGCGGAGCAGGATGCATTTTTTGAAAGCAGAGAGGTAGTAGGAGTTTCTGGAAGGAGAGTCCATATTGACGGCACAAAAGATATCAAAATAGATGCTCCAAAAATTTATTTAGGAGAAAGGTCCATCACTTCAGAGGACAAACAACCAGGAGTAAAAGGTCTTGAATTAGAACATAGACTACATACGATCCTTAATTTACTAGAGGAAATGGCAAGACACTTTCAAGCTGCCAATACCCCTGCAGCAGCTTCTGCTATTCTTACTAAGTTAGGTAGTTCTCTACTTCCAAAGATTAAGTTTATAGAAAGCAGGGTAGAGAGAATAAAATCTAAAAAAGTATTTATTGAGTAGTTATGCCATACCTAAATATTCCTGAATCTACTTTAACTTCACCTCTTGCTTCTCAGGTAGGTACCCTACAAGGAAAATATATTCCTAAAATACAAAGTAGCTCTGATAGAGTAAGAGATCTGTTTAATAAAGGAAGAGTGCGATCTGAAAAAATCAATAGAGCTAAACAAGAAATAAGTAACTTAAAGAGTTTTCTAGAGTCTTATAATAATCGTATAAGCAAAATACAAGAAGTCTCTCCTGAACTACTTCAAGCATCCAACCAACTAAGCTCCATTATATCGACTCTAAAAACCCTTCCAATACCAGGAATTTCTTTAACAGCAGGAGCTACAACAACCTTTTCAGATACTCTAAACTTAATAAAGGAGTATTCTACTCAGCTCCAAGAAGATGCGTTTAAGATACAGACCATAACACAAAGTGGAGTTGAAAGTACTAACATAATTATACAAGCTCAAGAGCTTATTAGCAGAGCTGATGTAGCAGTAGAACTATCAGAGTCAATAGATCTTATTATAAATCTACTTTCTCCCGAAGAGCTTACTACAATAGACTCTCTAATAAAAAATATTATAACAGGAACTTCTGAAGAGAGCCTAGAAGCTAGTACAAAGCTAAAGAATATAATAGAAGAGAAAGACTCCAGCATAAAATTTAAGAGCTCCTTACAGGAAAAAGTAGAAACTTCGGATGATGTCGTAAGAACTACTATACAAGCTCCAAACGGAGAGTCTTTTACTCTGTTAATAAAAGAAGTGCCTTCAGAGTTTTCGTTAGCTCCTCTAAGACAAGCGGTAGCTGTAGATAGAAATAACGTTATTAGATTTTCTACAGAGAGCTCGTTTGCCTCCGATCCCTCCGTACTATTACAGGAGTTAAAATTTAATATAATCAACAAATTGCAATAATCCCTATTTATTACTATGAAGAAATCAGCATTTTTATCACTTTTAAAATCTGTAGTAAAAGAAGCTGTACGAGAAGAGACTGAGAGATTAGAGCAAGTTCTTTTAGAGAGTAGCAGACCTATTAAAGCTACCTCTACAGTAACTGAGTATAACCAAGCAGAATCCTCTCACAAAGACCAAAAAAGAAAGCCTTTAGGAAGTATAGATAGTCTTTTAGAGCAAACACGACAAGAGATGGGGAAGGAAGACTTCTCTAATTTTTCTACAGGAGAAGTTTCCGAAGGCACACAACCAAGAGAGCTTTCCTTTAATTCCTCAGACGCTAAACACTATAACAGCTCTCAACCACAGAACCAACAAGAGCCAGTCCCAGGTCTAAGTATGGAGGAGTTGCAGAGAGCTGGGCAGATATTCAAGAAGAGTTTAGAAAAAAGTCCTCATAGATGAGAAGAAAACTAACTAGAATAGATCCTTTAGATACAGAAGTAAGTAAAGCTATAGGGGTTTCTATTCCTTTTTCAACTGAAAGAGTATTTAGATCTACGTACGAATCAAAGGAAGCATTAAGGTATAATCTCATTAATTTTCTACTTACAGGTAAGAATGAAAGAGTTCTTAATGTAGAGTTTGGAGCAGGTCTGCAGAAGTTTTTATTTGAAGATATTGGAGATACAACTCTAGATGCTATTAAAGACTATGTACGAGAGCAAGTATCGATATACTTTCCTAGAGTAGTTATAAAGGAACTAAACGTCTTTTCAATACCCAATACTAATGAAGTTCAAGTACAGCTTGGCTACGAGGTTCCACTAACAAATATTCAAGATGAAATTATTTTAAACGTTGAGCAGTAATGTCCTCCAATAAAAGAGATATCAGATACCTAAGTAAGACGTTTCCTGACTTTAAAAAAGATCTTGCTGAGTATGCTAAGAACTACTTTCCTAATACCTATAACGACTTTTCTCCATCTTCTCCTGGGGTTATGTTTATGGAAATGGCTGCATATGTAGGAGATGTTTTATCCTACTATCAGGACTCGCAGTTACAGGAGACTTTTTTACAGCATGCTAAGGATCCTGCAAACTTATATTCCATCGCTTATATGATGGGATATAGACCTAAGGTAGCTGCTTCATCTCAAGTGACCTTGGAGATGTCACAGACGCTTCCATCTTCTTCAGGACAACCGGACTGGACACAAGCAGTAACGGTCCCGCAATCTACTTCTATAGTAGCTTCTTCAGGAAACTCTACTCCGTTTATTTTAAATAGAGCTGTAGACTTTAGCTTTTCTAGTTCATTAGATCCAACTGAAATAGATCCTATCCTGAACTCTAGTGGAGATGTTGTAGAGTATGTAGCTACTAAGCAAGTAACTGCTTATTCAGGAATAGAAAATACTATACAGAGAGAAATCACTGGGGTAGAAAAGTTTCTCACTCTCACTATTGATGAACCGGACATTATAGAAATAAGTAGCATATTAGACTCAAGTGGAAATGAATGGTACGAAGTTCCTTTTCTAGGGCAGGACACTATAGTAAAAGATGGGGCTACAGTACTAGATCCAAACACTCAAGGAGCTATAAAAGAACTTGTAGCAGAAAAAGTCGAAAGAAGATTTACAACTAGATTTAACTCTTCAGGACAGCTCCAGATACAATTTGGTTCAGGCGTACTTCCTTCAGAGGAATCAGATGAACAATTCTTACCTAACCCAGATACCATTGGGCTAAGAACTGCACCTTATAGTTCAAGCTTAGATACAGCCTACGATCCTTCTAATTTTTTATTCACAAAATCTTATGGACTAGTTCCCCAAAACACAACCCTTACTATAAAATATATAACAGGAGGAGGAGTTTCTTCAAACGAGCCATCAGGAGCAATTGATACTTCTATACTGATAGGAGGAACTACCGTAACTATAATAAATCCTGAACCTGCTACTGGAGGTAGAGATGGGGACACAGTTGAGGAGATACGAGAGAACTCTTTTAGAGCTTTTAATGAGCAAAAAAGAACTATAACTTTAGGAGATTATGTAATAAGAGCAGTTAGCTTGCCTCCTAAATATGGAACTATTACTAAAGCGTATGCTACGAGAGAGAATATCTCCGAACCAGCAGTAACCTTGTATGTTCTTACTTCAACCGATCAAGGATTTCTTACTACAGCCTCTCAAACAGTCAAAAATAACTTAAGGAAGTATATTTCACAATACCTTCCTTTGGATACTACTTTATACATAGAAGATGCTTTTATCGTAAATCTTGGAATAAATTTTGAGATTGTTGTACAACCTAATTATGTAGGAAGAGATATTTTAACTAGGGCCATAGAAAGACTTAAGTCGTATTTTAATACCTCAAGAACAAATATCAATAAACCTATTAATCTAACAGAAGTCTATAGAGCGTTAGATGAGGTACCAGGTGTTCAAACAGCAAAAAACGTAGAAGTAATTAATAAAGTAGGATCTCAAGATGGTAACACTTACAGTGTGTATGCTTATGATATGAGAAATGCTTTAAAAAATAATATTATATACCCTTCTATAGATCCTTGTATTTTTGAAATAAAATATCCTAATGATGATATAAAAGGTAAAATTGTAACTTTATAAAAATGGCCGTATATAAACTTTTTCCTAGTAAGGATGCTACTATTTATAGCTCTTTACCTCTTTCGAATACGGGTAGAGATCCGATTTTAGAAGTTGGTGAGTACACAAGGAATATTAGTGATTTAGAAGAAGCAAGAGCTTTAATAAAATTTAACCAATCGGACATACAGAAGGTTTTTACAGACTATGTAGGAGGAAGTGCATTTAAAGCTGAGTTAGGAATATATCTAGCTACTGCATCAGAAATTCCTGTGGAATGTAATATTGTAGCGAATCCTATTAAAGGAGATTGGGATAATGGTACAGGTAGATACGGCGACACTCCTATAAACACTACAGGGGTGTGTTGGACATATAGAAAAAAAGATGCTACAGCTTCATGGCAAACAGGAAGCTTTGGTTTAGGTATATCAGGATCTTCTAGCACTTCAGAAGCAGGAGGAGGAGTATGGTACGAAGAGGTAGATTCGAGGGATCTATCGACTTCTCAGTCTATTGAGATGTACTCCCAATTGGACTTAGCCTTAGATGTGTCCTCTGCAGTGGAATTATTTAATAGTGGATCCATAGTAAACGAAGGATTTATTATAAGATTAAGTAGAAGTTCGGAGTTTGATGGAGTTTTAGACTCTAGGTTTAAATACTTTGGAAGGGATACAAATACAATATATCCTCCTTCGCTAAATATTAAGTGGAACGATGTACAATACTCTACAGGAAGTTTAGAAGTAATCTCTACTTCTGACTTCAATGTAAATGTATCCAATATGGAAGAGGAGTATGTAGAAGATAGTATTCAGAAATTCAGATTAGACATTAGACCTACTTATCCAACCAGAGTTTTTACAACTAGTTCAGTATATCTTACTAACTATGCATTACCAGAAAACTCCTACTGGGCTGTGAAGGATCTGCATTCAGAAGTAGAAGTTATAGCCTTTGATGAAGAGTTCACTAAGATAGGATGTGACAATATTGGACCATATTTTAATATCTATATGAAAGGGCTTCAACCTGAAAGATATTATGAAATTCTTTTAAAAACTACAGTGGACGGAACTACCTCTATTCAACGAGTAGGTAAATATTTTAAAGTAGTAAGGTAAATGGAACAGAAAGTAACTTTATCAAAAACTTCTTTAGACAGAAACCAATTCTCTAAAGTAGTTGACTCCTCTTTTGCTAACTATGTAATAGAAGAAGAGTCTGAGGTAACAGTAGAGGAGTTCTTTAATTTGTATGAAGAGCTATTTCTATCAATTCCTAAAGAAGGAGATACGAATTCTCATGCATACCTTATAGAAAGAAGTTCTGAGCTAATAGACTTTGATAGAACTACTCAAGAGTTTCAGCCTCTACTAGATGAAATAACTACTCTAAGAAGACAGCTTTTAGAGGAAAGGCAGAAAAATATAAACTTACAGATAGAAGCCGTAAAGCAAGAAGGTTCCTAAAAATAAATGGCTAGAGTAAAATATACAATTAAGCAAGGAGATCCTGCAGAGGTTTCTTCCTTCTCTACACTATCCGATCGAGATGATAGTTTAATACAGAAGCAAGATCAAAAAGCCTTCTTTGATCAAGACTCTCATAGAATAGAAGCTCATTTCTATTCCTTAGACAACATCTTACTCTCCTCTATACAAGACTACAACAACTACTCCGTAGTTAATCCTAGCAACGCAGGAAAGAGCAAGCTATTCCAAATATCACTAGACCCAGAAAGGGACTCTATATTAAATGGGTATGAGAATGGAGACGTAAAAGTACTATACTCTTTTATAAATAATCTTTTTTCTAAAAGCACCTCGCCCCTCTCTTTCTACATAAAAGAGATCTCTCCAGACAGAACTGAATTAAGAGTATCCTCTGTTGATGCCTCTACTGCTGATTACTTAGCTTCTATAGAATCTATAAGAGCAAGGCTCTCTAATCCTAATTCTTCTTTTAGTTCCTTCATTATAAATTTTGGTAGTAATAAGATTTATACAGCTATCAATATAGATGTATTCAATGAGGATCTAATTTTAAAGCTATACGAACCTCTACCTTTAGAGTATGGAATAAAAGAGAGTTTCTTTATAGAGGAGCTAGTTGCCAACAGTATTATGTATGAGGTACTTTCTTCTATACAGGTAGACCCTCCTACAGTACCTTATTTGAAAGGTCCTAATTTTAATGTTCAGCTGGATCAAGAGGTGAGTGATCCTTCAGAACTTCTGTCCTATACTGAGATATTTAGTTCTAGCCTAGCTAACGATGACTATAGAACTAGATTCCTTAGCAAAAGAAAAGAAGCCTCTGTAGGAGTTGATTATAGCGCTTTTGAAAACTTTATCTTCTTCTCTTCAGCAGAGGAGAGACTAAAGAATTTTGAATATAAGTTAGGACAGATTCAAGGATTTCAAGGAGAGCTTGGAGGGAACCTTTCTGAAACACAAAAGGAGAGGCTTCGTTCAAAAATCTACTCCATAACCGATGGCTTTGATCATTATGATGAATTTTTATATTACGGAAAGGGAAATCATTCCTGGCCTAAGGTCTCAGGGAGCACTTCTCCTATATCCGTAACATCTTCAGCTGCAATTTCTTGGTATGACTCTAAGATAGAACAAGCACAACGTTATGATGAAACAAATTACAATAAGCTTACATCCTCTATACCTGCTTATTTATTAGAAGATCCTGATAACGCTCCTTACGTTTTATTTGTAGATATGATTGGCCAACATTTTGATAATGTTTGGATATACACGAAGGGAGTATCTGATAGGTATAATGCAGACAATAGAATGGAGTTTGGAGTATCTAAAGACTTAGTTAAACAGGCTGTAGAAGGTTTTGGAATTACTTTACATGGAAACAATAAAGCATTAGAAGACCTTTTTAGAGTTTTTGGTGAAGCAGGTTTAGAACTAGAGTCTGGAGTTACAGGAAGCGTAATAACTTCCGGATCAATAATTTCCGGCTCTCAGCCAGTTTCTCAAGATTTGTATATAAAGGAAGTATATAAGAGAATTTATCATAATATTCCTTCCATACTAAAAACAAAAGGAACCGAAAGAGGACTACGTACCTTAATAAACTCTTTTGGAATACCTTCTAACATACTTCCTATTAAAGAGTTTGGTGACAATCTATATGCTGAACCTATTACAGGATCTGTAGATAGAGTATTTACTACTTCCTCTTTTAAGGAATCAGCTCAAGGAAACACTCTTTCTAGAGATATCTCTATTTTTAAACGAAGCTCTTCTCCAAAGGGTGCTCGCAAGACAGAGGTCGGATTTTCTCCATCAGATCAAGTTAATACTTATCTAGGTTCTTTGTCAATGGACGATTATATAGGAGATCCTGAAGATCTTTATTCTTCTAGCTATACTACTATGACTAGTGCATCTAAAGCACTACTTACGGGACTTGATCAAACTCAAGGAGGTAAGAAAGTAGCTTTTGGGGTAGAGGATTTTATAAGAAGCGTAAAGTACTTTGATAATACTCTATTTAGACTTGCAGCAGAGTTTGTACCAAGCTCTACAAAACTGAGTACAGGAATTATAGTAAAGCCTCATAAGCTTAATAGAAGTAAAATCAAGAATCCTAAATGGCAAGTAAATAGAAGTTTCCCTAACACAGATCCTAATCAAGCAGTAGACTTTACTGGATCTAAATATAGGGAGAATTTCGAATTAACAGCTGGGGTAGAAGTAAAGACCGTATCAGGAGATCATGGAGGATCTTTTGGAACCGAACTCTCAGGATCTACTTTAGTAGATAGATATTCTTCAAGTTACCAAGAAATCTACTCTTTACCAGGAGGAGGATTCACTACCCTGTCTAGGAATACTCATGAAGAGCCTAAAGTAACAGGAGAGTTTTCAGGAAGCATTCTCAAAGCATCTTCCAGAGATCTTAATAAAGAGAATACTTATAAGTACGCCTCTACCAATACTTATATTTTTGACACAAGACAATTAATACAGCCTGCTGCAGTAGTAGAAGTTGACTGTACTCTTAGTATAGAAATAAATGAATTTTAGATTATGAAAAGACCTGTCTATATTACAACTGGATCAAATACAGGAGCAGATATAGAGTCTCTCTCTTTAGGAGCTTTAGATACAGACTCTCCTTCAGGAATTCCCATACTAGATGAATACGGTCCTTTCAATATATCTGAATTCAACTATCCCGGTAAGCTTCTTGAACTTCCTTATGAAACTGAAATAGTATACTGTATAGCTGCATCAGGAGATTGTACTGGGGCAGACTTTTCTCTTCCTATAAGCAACTTATTAGCAAAGGAAGATAATATAGATAATGCTCCTAACACTGTAGGTTCTGCTTGGGTAACTCCTGATAGTCAAATTGTAGCTGAATCTGCTTTTGGAAGCAAGGGAACTATTCGAGAAGGAGATACTCTCAAATACGGTGATGTTGCTCAGTTTTCTAATACTATATTTAATAGTCAAAGTTTACAAGACGGTACTGTTAGGATTACCTCTGAGTTAGGATTTTGGAATCTACCAACAGCCTCTAAGGCAGCAATACTAGAGTATGATGTAAAATTTGAAAACATATGGGATTTTAATTCTATAGGTCAAGATGCAGACGAGCTAGTAGCTTATGCAACTAAGTCTGGCTTAGATCCTCTTTCTGGATGGCTTGACGGATACGACAGAACTCCTGAAAGTGTAGGACTTTTCTATGAGAACGAATATGGTTTTGATATAACTAATTCTGCTGAGGTAAATCCTACCTACAAAGATACAGGATTCCCTTTCCAAACAGGAAAAATTCACGGCCTCGCACCACAAAACCCAGCCGTCGGTGGAGACAATAGTATCGATCCTGATGCTTGGAGCTGTAGGGTACATTGGATAAAGAACGTTAAAACTCATCCTTCCCAATCAGGAGGAGGGATATATGTAGATGGAATAGATCCTGATATAGGACCTACCTGGGGTGCGTACATTTACGATCAAGATAGACATACTAGAAAAAATAATGTACACCGTAAATCAGATGGAGAGGGAAGATTACACTCTTTTTGTGAAGATTTTATATCAGGATCCAAAGGAATTAAGACAGAGCAGTGGTACCGGATTAAGATGTTTGTTCAGCTAAATCAAGGGAACACTAATACAGGCATCTGCGACTTAAGAGTGTATCATAGAGACGACCTTCAAAATGAGCTACTTTTAACAGGATCCTCCTATATGGATAGTATTAGATTTCATGCAACAGCTCAAACTATTCCTAGTACCTTAATAAACAACTTTAGATTAGACCACTTCTTTGGAGGAGGAAATCCTAGATACTGTCCTAGAATAGACCCGGCATGGAGCTCTCAGGTGGAGGAAAATACTGCTGTCTACTCAAGGTTTCAAAACTTCAATATATACTCTGTCCCTTTTCTAAGCTCTTCAACATACCTATCTTCTTCTAATAACGGAGTAACTAGCTCTATCTTGATGACGCACCCTGATATAGATGTAAGAAAGTTTGAAGACATTGAATATAGAAATCCTGGAGAAGATCCTGTTAGTGGACCATGGACGTACGAAACATCTAGTATAGAATGGAAATCCTCAACAAGCATAGAATATATTGAAGGAAGCCCAGGAAAGTACTCCGCTTCTATCCAATTAAATGAAATAATAAGTGGGAGCTCTTACGTTAGAGGAAAAATAGGAGATAGATACACCCCTAGAAATAAAGATCCATATCAGTCATAATGTCAACATCTGACTTAAAAAGCTTTATAAGATTTAGTCCTAAAAATACACCTCCTTATTCTGAGAAGGGGCTTAACTTTTGGATAGAAAAGCACCCTATCTCAGGATCGAACTGTACAGGAAGCTTTATAGTAGGAGCAACAGTACCGGTTTCTAGCTCTAATGGGGACATTTCTCAGGTATTAGAAAATGCCACGAAGATGTTCTTCAAGTATCCTTACAACCAAGGAGATTGCCAAACCGGTACTTTCGTAGAGGATAGGTATTATGAAGGTAAGGTAGAGACAAGAAAAAAATACACTATTATAGATGGAGCAAGTAGTAATAGTCACTACTATCTGAAATTTGAAAATAGCATCTTAGTGCCTGCCTCTTCCTCTTTTATAGGCGATGCTACAAGCTCCTATCAGTCAGATGTATTCTTTGAGCCTGATATAAACACTAAGTTAGATAGTAGCCCTTATTACATAGAAGCCGACACTTTTCAGAGTAATAGGAAGTCTGAGTACGCAATTAGGGTTACAAAGAACGAATCTTTTGCAGTAGACTTTGAAAACTTAGAAGCCATTCCTGCAAGGTTGTATGCTCAAATACAAGACTCTATGTATGCTGATACAGGATGGTTTAGGGCAAGGTATTTCGGAAGCAGCGAACCAGAGACTCAACAAGCAGATGCATTTTTAGAAGTAACCCCTATACAGGGACGCGTATTTTCAGATAGCACTCAATATGAAACTATAAGAAATCTTGTTTCAAAGTCTGCAGATGAATTAGAGACAACACCTCTGTACTTCAACACTAACTCTAGCATAAGTGCAAGCAGTACAAATCATATAGGAAGCATAGTAGGAAACTCTCTCTTACCTTTTGAAGAGCATAAGAGCACTATTTATAAACGTTCTTCTAGATTTGAGACTTTTATATACTCTGAGGAAGGAAATAAGTTTAAACCAGTAGTTACCTCAAGAATATATATACCTACTTTACAGCAGGTTCTAACAACGGATGTAAATGGACTTGTATTAGGGGCAAATGACGCAACCTTGCTATCTACTAATACCGTAAGCTCTATAGAAGCTTATCCTGAATTTACTAGAATAGCATATACAGAAGACGGATATTACGAACAGCAGAGAACTGAATACTACGCTCTATACGCAACAATCGATTTAGAGACTCCTGCTACTGAGCACATAGAGGCAACCCTAGTAGTTTCAGGTTCTAATTTTACAAACAATATATTCGAAACCACATTTTCTTTTGAGAAAGGGGATCTAACTAAGCAAGTACTGGTGGATAGAGAACGACCTAGAGAACAAAGAGATGTAGAGTGGGACACCTGTATTAGTTCTATTAGTATAGGCTCCTTAAATACAGGTTCTTTTGGCTGCTAAGTTTGCAGAGTCAGATTTTTTAAAATAGATCTATTTATAAATAACACAATAATTTTTTAACATACTTATGGGATATTTAAACAATAACGTAGTCACAGTAGATGCTATACTAACTAAAAAGGGTAGAGAACTCTTGGCTAGAGGAGATGGCTCTTTTAGGATTAGTCAGTTTGCTCTTTCTGATGATGAAATAGACTACACACAGTATAATCCTAATCACCCTTCCGGATCGGCCTTCTATGGAGAAGCTATTGAAAATATGCCCATACTAGAAGCCTTTCCTAGTGAGGATCAAATCATGAAGTATAAACTTACTACTCTTCCTAGAGGTACTTCTAAGATTCCTATATTAGGAGGAGTAAATCCTATAATACTTAAAATAGGAGAAAGCAGAACCGTTACTCCTGAGACGTTTAACTATGAAGGATCTACAAACGTATTTGAATCTAGTGGATACACAGCAACTATTGCAGATGTTCGACTACTCTCTTCTTTTGAGGGAATAGGAATTTCTACTGAGGAAGCTCAAAGACTTAATGCAACACAGACTATAGGCACTAATGTATCTAAAACTGTGATTGGAACTTCTTTTAATATTGTAGCTTCAACTACTGATTCAATCTTTGATACAGGAGTCACGCAACTAAAAACATCCTTAACCATTGTAGGAAGAGACTCAGGTGCTAGAGTAACTGTTCCCGTAACCGTAAAATCTTAATATAAGATATGTCATTTAAAAGACTAGACCCTGAAGATATACTAATTAGTGCTGAGTCAGTAACAACCTCTGCATGGAGTAATAATCAACCAAAGTTAACGGCTTTTTATACAAGCTCCACTCAAAATAACTCTACAGCCGGACAATATCACTTAGAAGTTTATAATGAAGATCCTGCAGCATCATCTTCAGCAGTACCTCAGTTCTCCATTGCGTATGGAAATGTTTCTGGTTCAGGTAGCATTCCTTATAACTCAGTATTCCCTGAATATACCCCGACAGCTACAGTATATGGACAGTATAGAACTCTTATATATGGAGACGAAAATCAAAACTTCTCCTTTGATGGAGATACTCCAAATGGAATTGTTGTATTTAACCTTAACCGAGCTCGATACAAAGAAAAGCTACTGCCAGGATCCGGATCTTTTTCGATTACTATAAATGGAGTTGCTTTTAGAGACAATAGCGACGAAGTGGACGTAGAAACGTTTGTTGATGCAGGTAGAGTGTATAATCTTGTTAAGGTAATAGATCCTACAGTAGTAGCAGGAAAAATGTATCCTGATATAGGAGTACTAGTATTTGAGGCAGGTAGTTTAGGAATAGCAGGAGCACTAGATACATCAGTATCAGCAAATACAGATGATGAGATTCCATCGCTAGTATACGATAATCTAGAGTCATTTAAAGTACGCTCTGAAGAGACTGTAACTTCCAACTTTGTGTTCGTAAGAATACGTAATTCAGAATTTAATTATAGTACAAATCCTTCTATAGCTGATAATACAGGAAAATATAGATACTCTACACTAATTAACAATCCTCAGGCATACGTTACCACAGTGGGACTGTATAACGATAATAACGATTTAGTAGCTGTAGCTAAACTATCTAGGCCTTTACTAAAAGACTTTACTAAAGAGACTTTAATAAGAATTAAGTTAGACTACTAATGAATGGGTTCTCTAAAAAGAATTTTTCCTGGAGATGTTACCGTAGAAAGCTATGTTGCAAATAAGCAGCATACTCTAACTGTAGAGGAATTTACGGCTAAAGGAGGAAGAATCCTAACCGGCTCCTATAGCTCTTCAGTAGGATATTTAGGAGACTTGGGATATGAAGAAAGGCTTTATGGAAGCTCTTTAAAACATCTATACTACAGTAATTTTAAAAGCAATAATACAGTAGAGTCAGGATCTTTTGAAAACTACCTAGAAAGTACTTTAACCCTTCCTAGAAGACTTTTTCCTGAAGAATTTTATCTAATATCTATTCCAAGATCTTTGTACGGAACTTCTATTAAACCTTCTACGGTACAAGGAGAGGTATCAGGAAGCTCTTTCGTGAGCTTAGAATTTTCTTCTCCTATGACGGGAAAGATTTTAGCTATAACTCCTGATAGTACTTATCGAACTCAACAATTTCCTACTAGCTCTACTTTTACAGTATCTCATAATCTAAACACTGCTTCTCCTTTCGTACAAACGTTGTTACGTAGTAGTCGAGAGTTTATCCCTGAAGAGGTTTCAATAGTAGATAGTAATTCTATACAGATAACAGTATCTAGTATTGAGGAATTTAATAACATAGCAATTACAGTAGGTTCTTTTACTAATCTACATACAAGTAGCTTTTCGGGTACGTCTGCCTCTATCTCTCACACTCTAAGCACCTCTGACGTACTTGTTCATACCTACGACTCAGTAGGAAGGAGAATACTTCCCGAATCTATAAACATAATAGATACCGGAAGCGTAGAGGTACTTTTTTCAGAACCTGTAAGCGGTTCAATTAATATAGCAAGCAGCCCTTCAGGAAGTGTAGTACAAGAAACTTCCCTAGCAGAGGACTTCTCTATAGATACCTCCGGACTACCTAGCTCTTCTTTTTTTATACAAGCATTTGAAGATACTTCTTCTACTGGAAGTCTATCTACTGAGATAATCCCAGAACAAATAATTTTTGAGAGAGGACTTTATGATGATGGTGAAGGAAGAATCCTTAAAGATGGAGAATATGTAGGAGATATTATTTACAGTCACGGAATGGTAATACTTCCTAAAGACTTAAACTCAAACCTAATAGACAGAATACAGAACATATCCTTCACCTCCACTCTGCCTATATATATTTTAGATATAAACTGTAAGGTACGAGATTATGAGTTAAACTATTCAAACAATCCAACTACTACAAACAAGCTTAGTCGATTTAAAGACGACTCTACTGAAGGAGTGTACAGGTCTGGAGGTACATTGAAATCTCATTTAACAGGAAGTGCATTTAGACCATATGTTACATCTATAGGGCTATACAACGACTTAGGAGAGTTATTGGCTGTAGCAAAAACAAGCCCTGCTATCCCTAAATCAAAAGACACAGACATGACTTTTAATATTCAATTAGACCTATAATGTGGACTTATAAAGGAAAAGAGGTTTCTTCCTTAAAAGATATGCCCTCAGGAAGCTTTGGATTTATCTACGAAGTTACTCACAAACCTTCAGGTAAAAAATATCTTGGGAAAAAGCAACTAATCTATCGTAGAAAAAAGAAAATAGGAAAGCGAGAAACAGAAATACTTAAAGAAGAAAAGAAAGAAGCTGGTGAGACTAACTGGTGGATTGTTCCTAAAAAGAAGGTAGTAGAGAAGGAAAGTGATTGGAAAACTTACTGTGGATCCCAAAGCGAGGTAAAAGCTTTAGTTAAAGAAGATGGACTAGACTCTTTTGATAGAGAGATTCTAGATTATGCATTTCACAAAAAGGACCTTACATACAAAGAAACCAAACTTCTATTTCAACAAGAAGTCCTAGAGTCAGGATCTGTATACTTTAATTCTAATATACTATCTAAGTTTTTTAGTTCTGATTTTGAGTAAAGTTGTATTTTAGGTGTATTTTTCGTATAGTATAAAGTATATCTTAAGATTTTTATAAATTATGGTAAATGAACTGTTACTAGGAGAGCTAGAAGCCTTGTTAGGAAAAGGTACAAATACCTCTAAAGACAATTATGCTTTTTATTGTCCTTTTTGCAATCACAAGAAGAAGAAGTTAGAGGTAGACCTTCATACGGATAGAAAAGGTAGAAATAGGTATGCTTGTTGGGTGTGTAAGACAAGAGGAAAGACTGTGAAGTCTTTGTTATATAGACTAAAAGTACCTAAGCAAAAGAGAGAGCGTATTATACGGTATGCTAAGCCTAAAGACACTTCGCTATTAGAAAGTACTTCAAAAAGGTTTTTTGACAAGAATACTTTTATTTCTTTACCTTCAGACTTTAAATCACTACATAATGTATCTTCTTCTAGCTATTTAGGTAAAAAAGCACTTTCATATTTGACAGCTAGAGGAGTTACAGAGTTAGACATAAAAAGGTATAATTTAGGGTACTGTGTAAAAGGAAGATATTCAGAAAAAATAATAATACCTTCCTATGACTCAAAGAACCAAATAAATTTTTTTGTAGGAAGATCTTTTTCGGATGCCGCTTGGAAGTATGATAATCCGAAGACAGATAAAGAGCTTATTTTTTTTGAGAATCAAATAAATTGGGACCTTCCTATTATTCTTGTAGAAGGAGTGTTTGATGCAATAGCCATTAGACATAATGCAATTCCCTTACTAGGAAGTAGTATGAGCAAAACATTAATGAAGAGACTAGTTACAGAACGAGTGCAGCAAGTATATGTATTGTTCGATAGTGATGCAAAAAAAGCTGCTTTCTATTCCTCTATGAAGCTATTAGATTTAGGAGTAGAAGTGTTTCTTACATCTTTAGACGAAGACGATCCTGCAGACTTAGGATTTCATAAAATGGTTACAGCTTTAGAAGAAACTTCTCCTTTAACAACTTCGGAGATATTAAGATTTAAGTTTAGCTTATAATGATAAAAAAAGGAACAGATCTGTTTAAAGCCAAAGCTAAAAATAGACTTCTATTTGACGACAAGCTTCAACAGATCAACTTTTTAGACTCTAGAGTTTATAAGAGATCTGAAGACGTCTACTATCCCTCTGTAACTACTATCCTACAATATATGCCAAAAGATAGGTATTTTGAAGAATGGTTGAAAGACGTAGGAAGAGAAGCAGATAGTATAGTTAAAAAAGCAGGAAGAGAGGGTACACAAACGCATGAAGCTATTGAGAATCTTTTATTAGGGGAAGAGATAGAGTGGATGGGTTCTAATGGTCGAGCAAAGTATAATGAGATTGTATGGTCTATGATAAGTAAATTTGTAGATTTTTGGACAACATTCTCTCCTAGTTTGATTGAAACAGAACAATTCGTATATTCCGATAAACACAAGTATGCTGGCACTGCTGATATTGTTTGTGATCTAAATAATGAACGGTGGCTTATAGATATAAAAACCTCTAATAATCTTCAAAAGACATACAATTTACAGTTAGCAGCTTATGCGGTAGCTCTAGAGGAGCAGAGGGACTATAAGATAGATCGGACTGGAATACTATGGCTAAAATCTTCAAAAAGAGGACCTAGAAAAGGAAAAATTCAAGGAAAAGGTTGGGAACTAAAGCCTATTGATGAGGTAGATAAAAATTTTAAAGTTTTTAAGACTATTCAAGAAATCTACGAATTTAAGAATCCTAAAACAGAACCTA
>LFUF01004259.1_pt1 | contig 18808 bp, 27 predicted proteins | sample 633261 | NCBI WGS metagenome assembly LFUF01 (sample SAMN03781032, study PRJNA287316) | hypersaline lake metagenome | isolation source: virus filtrate of water collected from the Namib Desert Hosabes playa | place: Namibia | collected 2013
AGCCTGAAGCTGCTCCACCAAGTGATTCAACTCTCATTTAAAACCACCTAAAAGTTCTTCTCTGTATTCCTGATAGGTTGCTTTCTGCTCTTTGAAATCCGATGGATGCCCTACTTCTAATCCATCATCTTCAGCACATTCTCTATCACAGTATGCTTCTCCTACCGCTTCAGGAGGAACTTCAAGAGTTTTACCGCAGTTTTGACATTCAGTTTCAGCGTTTCGGTTCGCTACTCCATTGTCGTGTTGTGTGTCGGGTGTCATCTTCTTGTCACCTTCTATACTTACATTATCCCTTGACCTTTATATACCTTTCCCGTATATGACTACTTTATCCCATATATGCTTGAAGTATTCCAGAAAGTTTCATCGGTCTGTATCCAACTGCCGTAAACGGCAGGGTTTTAGACCTTTCACAATCGCTATAACGTCCTCTGCCATTACAGAGTCGCCCACATTTTATTTAGAGCCTGAGGATCCCGGTATTTTTCTATAAAGTCCTTGAGAATCTCCTCGGCCTCATAAGGGTTTGTGTCAACTCCGACGACAGTCCGGCTCGATCCCTGATCGTCATCCTTCCGTAGAATTACGAAGTGAGCGGACGTGTGAAAGTTCTCGTCTATGACGACGTTGTCCTCTCTGATATACACAGAGAAGTCTTTTCCGATTCTTGAATCGACGAAGTCATATCGAAGTCGATCGTCTCTCTCGTCCTTTTTCCAACTCATTATTGAGTCAACCTCTCGGCCTGAGCGGAACGCTCTCTTAATTTATTAATGGTTTTCGATGTTTGTCCTTCGAGGACTTCGATATCGTCCTCAGCGTCGTTGTCAGAGCTGTTGTCGGCTCCGAATGTTGTTTGTGTCAAGGGTCTCAACCTCAAGTCAGTATTGACAACCAACCTTTATAAGTCTTAAGACTCTTAAGATAACTTAAGACTATGTCCGAAGACGAGACCACACAAATACCACTCAAAAAATCCACGAGAGAGAAGCTCCGAGACATCGGAAGAAAAGGAGAAACCTATGACGAGCTTCTCAACCGACTCATCAAAACCTATGAACAACGTGAGAACGAGGGAAATTAAATGAGCGAGGACGGAGAAAAATCCGCCCCCGAGGTTGAGACCATATCAGGAAATGAGAAAGACAGAGATTTAAATATTGAGGCAGTAAAGAGAAAGGACGCCAAAGTTCTCGCCCAAACAATCCAATCTCAACAGAGACAGATCGACCGCCTCGAGAACAAGATTGACGAGCTTCTCAACAGTCTCGACGACGTCAGAATCGAAGCGAGACACAAAGACCGGAAAGTTCTCGACGAATACCCTCAAGAAGTCAAAGTCGAATTTATGCGACGTCTCAAACAGTCAGGAACCGAGGGAGTTATCCACACAGATCTTAAGTCAATTTTCAACGTCGGGAGATCTCGAGCCTATGACCTTATGAGCGAGATCCCTCAGGACTACGACAAGATCGCCCGGATCGAGAGATCGAAGAACGAGAAAGATATCCTCATCCACAAACAAAGTTATCTCCTCGAACTGTTCGACAAGTATTGTTCCGGCATCAAAGAGTCCTATGAGGAAAAGACCGGACACCCGATCGACACAACGACGATCGACGAGCTCGAAGATCTGTTCAGACGGAACGCCAACGAGAACCACTCGAAGGTCAAGAAACATCTCGACCGAATGGACGAATTTTTCTGAGCTCAACCACTTCTCTTTTTATTTTTCTATTCTGACCTTCCTCCCTGTGTCCACTTGTCCACCGGAACGGCGGACTTAAAGGTGTCCAGTCCAGTCCACCGGACACACACACAGGGTTCAAATCGACCGAGTCTCCGTTGTTCTTTGTTTTATTTATAAAAGAGAAGATCTGACCTGAGCTCTTTTTCCAATTGAAACGAAGGAAGTTCCGGTCATTTTTAAAGAACTCTAACCTTTATTTCCTCTCTAACTCTGTGCGTATTACTACTTATTTGTAGTAACACTTAATAATATATTATATAGATATATAGTATTAGTGTCTAACAACCAAGAAAACACAGGTGTCCAATTAGTCCGGTGGACACATCGGACACCAACCCAAGGCTCAGATCCGCTCGAGCTCAACCCTGTGTGTCGCCACTCCGGTGGACACCCTCCGATTTCCAGATAGAAGACTACACTCGAACACTTTCGACCTTGTCAAGGTGTCCACCGAGGCGGTGGACTCAATCGGACACCTTTTATATAACCCTTTTCCAATCGAAACGAACCTCGACCCTCTCCGGTCAGTCCACCGGACACAAATTAGAGCTCAAAAATATACAATCGAGTGTCCTATTTTCCGAGGATCTCTTTCTTCTCTCGTTCATTAATACAATATTGTTTTCTTCTCCCCTGTGTCTTTTTGTCAACATCGACCTTGTTCGACAACCTCGAGAGGAGAGCCCGGACGTTTGACGTCGAGACATCCAACCTGTCGCTTATCTCTGTCGTGGCGACCCACCCTTCCTCTCTGAGCAAGACTTCAAGGACGTCTCTTTCTCTCGGTGTGACGTCAACAGTTATCGGCTCGAGATCGTGGATTCTATGAGATAGGTCATCGACGGCGTCGCTCAACGCTTCGACCTCAGAGCTCTCGGCTTTAGAATTTTTCAGTTCTTCGACTTCCTGACTCAAGGTCTTCGAGATCTCGAGGAGCTCGTCGATATCACTTTCGACTTGTTCGATTCTCGCCTCATTTTTCTCGGCCTTGAATCCGAGGATCTTGTCGAATAAGCTCAAGGGGTCTCAACCATAGACGTCTTTGTCTCTGTTAAATAAAAAGAAACACTCACTCGACGACAAGACTTGACAGATCTGACAAGTTCTCAGAGTTCCGCTCAATCGTTGTTTCGGTCAGGATCTTCAACAAGGTTTTCCGCTTAATTCTCGTTTCGGTAAAGGTCGAATCCCGGAAAAAACAAGTGTTCAAGGTGTTCTTTTACCGTAATTTGGTTAAGCGGAAAAGCCCCATTCTTCACGAGATTTTATTTATTAATCTTAGAATGGTGAGTGTGTGAAAATGTCGGAAAATATAAAGAAGAATTATTGTCCAATTCCGAGATCCGCCTCAACTTTCGCTTTGACTTTTCTCGCCTTCCTTCCTCCGATGTCGAAGTCGGTCTCGACGAGGGGTTGGTTAATAATCTGTTTATCCCCATATTCCTTCTTATAGTAGTCTCGACGCTTCTTGACAAGCTCAACGATCTGAGAGATTGACAAGTCCTCAGATGCTTCGTCCTCGTCATTTCCGTTCATTCGGTCGTCTTCGAGCTTCTTGTATTTCTTCCAAGTGTTCGGGAGTTGTTGTTGAGGATCTGGAAACCCGGCCTTGAAAACAGGGTCAGGATACTTGATCTTCTTGTTGTCGTCATCATACTTGAACTTGTCAATTTTCTGTTGATTGTAGAACCAGAACCAGCCCTGTTTAACACACCTTAGGACGACGTGAGCTCTTGACTTGACGATCTGAGGCTCGGCGTCATAAAGATGTTGGAAGTTCACGAACTTGATATCGTTCCGGAAACGGTGTTGATTCTCGTCGTCAATCGCCTCTTTGTTGTTCGAGGTCATCGCATTTCTACGGTTGAATGAGGAGCGTCCTTCGTCGTGTTTCTTAACTTTCTTTTTTCCTGTCTTCGTAATCCCTGACCATTCCTCGTGGTTGAAGGCGAGATTTTCCCAGTCGATCGGGAGACTGTCGTCTTCGTTAGGTTCCTCGTCTAACCACTCGAGACGGCCTCTCAAGTAGTTCTCGGATAACATCGTGAGTGAGCTTTTAGCCGTTCCCGGAGCTCCGGCCACTATGATAAAGAGATCTTTATCCTTGTCTCCGATCAAATACCGAGCGAGTTTCTCAAGATTTTTCTCAAGATATCCGTTGTTCGTGAACTGTTTTCCTCTCTCTAAAGTCATTTATATCACCGTATGAGAGAAATTTATTCTCTCAGGCCTTCGAGCCCGGCGTCCTCCGGATCGAACTCCATATCCCTTGGAATGTCAAGGTTGAGCTCGATTCTGATCTCGTTGACCTTTTGATCGAGATCTCTCATTTTCCTCAGTAACATCGGCGGAGCCGTCTCACCTTTGTTGAGAGAGTCCGTCTCCCGGTCGATATTGTCGAATTGAGTGTCAAGATATTCTTGAAGACTCAAGTCTCTCAACTGTTCCAACTTCCTCTTTTTCTGATTTAGTTCCTCGAGACGTTTTTGATACTCGACTTTGACCTCATCGACTTCGGCGTCTTCGAGCTCGTCTTCGACCTCAGAGATCTTCGACTCGATCTCCTCGATCTTGTCTTCATAGTTTTGACGATACTCGTCTTCGTCCTCAATATCGCCGATATAAGGCCTTATTTCCATATAAAGAGTGTCGAGGAACGTAAAATATGTCCGGATCGCTTCTCGGTTTCTTTTCATTCGAGCGATCGAATAGCCTTGTCGAACCTTGTTGACAAGGCCTCCTATGAATTGGATCCGGGTCTTGGCGAGGTTCCATTCAAAGTCGCCTTTTTCCGCCACTTTCACTCACCTCTGTTCCTGAGTGAGGCGAGAATCAACGCTCCGGCACTTCCTGAGGCCTGACCTCCGTTCTGGATACACATTTTAAGGATCTCTTGGTTGTTCTGCCATAGTGCGATAGCGTCCTTTGTTGAGAACCACAGAACAGTTCCGGCGACCATCATAAGAAGAATTATCGCTCCGAATCCGAGAGCGAGTTTCTTTGTCGTGTTTTCCTCTCGTTTAAAGTTGAGCTTCTCGTTGATCTTCGAGTTTTTAGCCCATTCAACCCAGTCGGCCACTTCCTCGGCGAGTTGGAGTTCTTCGGCGTCAAAGTCGTATTGAAGCGGGAGATAAACGTCTCTCGAGAGTTCCGCCATAAATACGACGTCGCCTCCGTCCATAGTGTAATATGAACCGAGCTCGACAGGTTTCGTCTCGGCTCCGTTCCGGAGCTCATAGACGGCCTTTGTGGACTCACTTCCTTCCTGTTTCTCTGTAATCTCTTTATATCGTCCTTCGGTCTTCTTGATCTGACCGCTCTGTGTGACCACAAAGACATCGACAGGAAAAGCGTTTGAACCGCCTGTCACGACCCAACTTTTGATTTTTCCATAAGCGTTAAACGGAGCGTTGATAACTTTGTTTAAAACCATAGTATTCACCTTTTAACCGAATATCCCCGACAACATTCCGCCGGATTTTTCTTGTTCGTCGCCTCGGGTTATGACTTCGGAGATCTGTGTGTTCCTCTCTTTGTGCTTAAGGTATCTTCCGCCTTTAGCCTTTGACAACGTGTTTTTGACAAGTCCTGAGAAAGTGACTCGGATCAGTTCGGCGTCCGAGGTTGATTCGATATCATATTCGTCTCGAGCGACGAAAAGTTTGTCGATAACGCTTGACTGAGTTTGGAATCCTTCCTGTTCGATATCTCGTTCTGACAGGTTGGATCCGGCGGTCTCTGACGTGATTATTCCTTCCACAACGACCCAAAGATCTTCGACACAGCGTTCATTACAGAGACGTTTCTTGTCTTCGTCTCTCTCGAGGTATGTGACTTTTCCTCGTCCCTCGATCCATTTCTGTTTTTCCTCAAGGCCTAACATCGCCTTTTTCAGTTTTTTCTTTGTCTCCGAAGGGTCGATTATCTTGTCCGATTCTTCCTTCGGTTCGGCGGGTTGAGTGGCCTGAGCGAGTTGATTTTTGAACGCTTGTTGTTCGTGATATTCTCGAGCTTGTGCTTGAGTCGTTCCCTGTGACATAAATTATTCTTCCTCTACGAGGGATTTAATCTTGTCGGAATAGTCAGAGTTGTCAATCAGTTTCTCGATCGCTTCGTCGTGCTTGAGGCTCTCGTCTTCGTTGAGATCGACAATCTGTTCGTATGCTTTCAGTTTCTTCCAGATCTCTCGATCAATTTCGATGTGAACCATATTAGGCATTTTTTGACATTTCCGAAGTTTAAACCCTTTTTGAGATTTTTGTCAATATTGTCAATTTGGACATTTGTCTTTTATATGAATGTTGTCAATACTGTCACAGGCGATATAAATGCAAGCAGTTGCGACAGGACAACAGTATGCCCACGAGATCGCCGGACAGCTCGGAAAGTCCCGTCAGGGACGAACGGGAGACCAGCTCATCGGTCTTGTGATATCCGTTGTTGCGATCGCTATGATCGGAGCGATGGGAGTTGTCGGACTATCCACACTCGGAAACTCCGTCAACAACTCGGACGCTACAACGTTCGTCGACAAGACTGTTGACGCCTTGATGACGCTTGGTGACTTTATGCCTGTCATCGTGGTCTTCGGTGTGATCGGATCTCTGTTCGGCCTAATATGGTGGGTCAGAAGAAACGCTCAGGTTGGAGCCACCGGAAGGTAGGCGTCGAAGATCTCGAGCTCGAAAACGACCCCCAACTTTTCTCTTTCTCTTTATTTCAAATCAATAATTACATAAGAGGCGAGTGACTAATCTCAAGTATGTCAGTTTTGTCAAAATCTCGAAAAGGAACGGCCTCTGACACTCCGTTCATAGCGATTTTTATCTTTATGATCGCTATAATGTCGATCCTTGGTTGGATCGCCACCGACAGTCTTCACACGACACTCTCAGATATGGAAGACAAAAACAATTCTGTCGTGAACGAGAAAGCGGTCGAGTTCGTCGGAGACGCTAAACGAGGGATCGGAGTCCTCGATATGGGACTCGTGATGTTGATCGGATTCAACGCCTTGGCGTCGATATACTTCGCCATAACGATCAAGACGAACCCGATTTACTTCGTGGCGTCATTACTGACCTTGGCGATAACCGTCTTCCTGACGGCGGAGCTCTCAAACGTGTTCTGGATCTTCGCCAACTCCAACCCTATCGTCACCGACGCCGTCAACAACTTCGGAAATATGTTGACAGTAATGAAGAATTATCCGTTTATCTTCGTCGGGATCGGAGTCCTGATCGTCATCGGAACCTATGCCAAACTTAAAAGTCGAAACGTCGAAATAGGTGTCTAAAAAATGATAAATCAAGAATCAAAGACTTCTCAGGGAAAAGTGTGGAGGGGTTTAGTGTTGGCAACCCTCTTGTTGGGGATGATGGGAACGGTTTCGGCTGAAACGTATATCGTGGATACTTGGGAGGACGGAGATTTATCTGAATGGGAAGAAGTAGAACGCTCTAGCTTAGGAGAGCTTTCCACCACTCAAAACACTCCTTTATTCGGAAATTATAAAGGATTTCTTGAAACAACAGGACCAGACCCTCACTTCAATATCTGGCAGAAAAATACAAGCTACAGCATCCAATCAGGAGATGACGTAGTAATATACGCTAAAACTAATGAAACAGGACAGGACTATGATACTGTTCTAAGAATGAGGGATAGATCAACAGGCAACTATTTCGAGGCTATGTTTAGGAATGGAGAGATCCAGCCTAGAGGAGATAACTACGAACCATGGAATAATGATGACGGGCAGAAAAGTAACTATTACAGTTACTCAGCGGATACATGGTACAAATTTGTTTTCCACAAGTACAGCGATGGGGATGAAGGATTCACGGTCTATGACATGAATGACAACCAGTTGATGGATGTTAAATATGATTATTCAGGGGGATCCAGCTTTGACCAGTACAGGCTAAGGATAGAGGGAGAAGCATGGACAACCTTAAGTTTCGACAACGAACTTCTGAACAAACCGCCTTCAATCGACTCTGTTTCCACTGATCCTTCTAGCTGGACGCTTAACAGCGACATTAATGTTTCTGCTAATGTTTCTGATTCGGATGGAGCGGTTAGTAGTGTTTCGGCGGATGTGTGGGAGAACGGCTCTCAAATCGTTTCTGATGCCTCCCTCTCACAGGCTCAGGACGGTTCATGGGAAGCCACAGACCTGTTCTCAGTCGATGAGAGCGACGTTTATTATAATTTTACCTTGACGGCGACGGACAACGACGGAGCCGCCGCTCAATATTCTGACAGTCAATTCATTAAGGACGAAGTCCCTGAGTTCGATATCACAAACCCTGCGAACTCCTCAATCTATAATTACGAGACGCCTTGGACTGTCGAGGTTAAACAGGACGGAGACAACGTTCCTCAGGAAGACATAACCTGTGAGATCTATGACGACGGAAACATTACTGACACAGTCACACTAAAGGAAGGTGACTCGTCAAACAATACGGCGTCAGGAACTCTCCGACACAAAAACGGAACTCACGTCTTCAAGGCGTCCTGTCAGGATCCGGGCGGGAACACCAAGACGAAGAACGTCTCTTATACAATCAAATACTTCGAGGTTGAATCGAAGTCCTCGAAGGCCTCAGTTTATGAGACGTCAGATCCTTGGTTCTACTCAAGTGTTAAATCCGGCGATATGATTAATTCGGTCAGAGGATTCCTCAAGTGGAACAACAGCGTTGTCAACGTTTCCGAGTCTTTCACTCCCGATGTTTCTGACAACGTGGATCTCATAAATAATGATATCCCGCTCGTCCCATCGAATAAGACCTCGGTCGATTGGAGCTTCGTTTATCAGGTCAATCGAACAGGATTCGACGGAAACACAACCCTTGAGAACAGGACGTCAACGGTTTCAAGTCAAGACGTTCTTTGGAGCTATTACTTGACAGGGAGCGACACAGTTCCTCAGAACGGGAATTATATTGAGAGAGAAGATCTCAAGCACAGAGTAAACGTGGGAACTGAGTCGGACGAGGCCTCGATCTCCGGAACCACTACATATCACAGAGATGGGTCAACGGCCTCGATGACAAAAAGCTCCGAGAACTCAAGTGTTGAGACTTGGATCGGAGAGATCGACACCGGAGAGATCTCAGGGAACTCCTCGAAGTTCAACACTTCGTCAGATCTGACAGTCAGTTTCAACGGAGACTCGAGATCTTTGACGACTGACAAGGACGAGCTCGAGGTATTCCGAATACAAATGAGTGAGTGTTCACAGGGAGATCCGGGAACCGCTCTCAAGTTCGTGACGTATCAAGAAAACGACAGAGACAACAAGACCACGTCCACACTTGACGTCGCTTGGAATATGGAAAAGACTGGAGAGGTCACGAGAACTTTCAACACAGAGAGCTCGGATAAAAAGGAACACTTTTTCTGTGTCGAACCAAGTTGGGCGGAGTATCAAGTCGATTCTCTCTCGAAGTTGATCCAATACACCGCCGACGGATATGTCACGAGATCTTATTTCCTGAACAACGAGACAGTCTCGAACACGACGACAACAATTCCTTTGTATATGCTTGACGAGTCTCGAGCGGAGAGAATAAGTTTCGAGGTCACAGATGAGTCAGGAAATGCGGTCTCTGAAATGGTTATCCGTATCGAACGGTATTTCCCAAGCGAGGATCGACACATTAACGTCGCTATGGTCAGAACAGGATCCGAAGGCCGGACGGAGACATTCCTTGAGGTCAACGAGATCTATTATCAATTCAAGTTCTTCAATCAGAACGGAGATCTTGTCAAGACTGAGCCGGATCAAACAATCTCCTCGAACCTGTTGAGCTTTAGGCTCGGAGAGGAAGCGACACCGACTTATTACGAGTTCAAGGAAGACGTGAACACTAATTGTCAGTATAACACGACACATTTCCTCTGTGATTGGGCGTCAGAGACAGAGAGCCTTAATAAAATGATATTAAGAGCCGAGAAGAATGAGAGAATCGGATTTGAGACAGTTTGTGAGGTCGAGTCAACGTCGAAGTCCGGAGACTTGATCTGTTCCGGTCTCAATACTTCCTCGGCGAGTTACAAACTGAACTTGATCGGCGAGTTCAACGACGGACAAACAGTCTCGTTCTATAACAGGATAGTCGGAGAGCGTTCAAACCCTTATGAAAGAACAGGCCTCGCCATAACACTATTTATGACCTTGACCTTGGGGATCGCCGGGCTCAGGTTCCCGACGATGTCGATGGCGTTGTCAACGATGGCACTTGTCGGCTCGTGGTTCGTCGGGTTCTTCCCGATACAACTCACTTTCCTTATGTCCATCGTATTAATCGAATCAATAGCAATTTGGAGGGTGAGAGGATGAGCGACATAACTTTAAAGCAATTTGTGACGTCTCTGATATTCTTCGGAGTCGTTCTCTCCGGTATGCTTCATTTCTCGACCGGAGTGTTCGACACTTACAACAAGGACGTTGACGATGACAGATTGAGACAGTTATCGAGCCACGTCAACTCTGAGACAAACAGTTCGGTCGCTCAGGCACGAAGACAAACAAAAGACATCGGGAACCCGGGATCGAACGTCTTCGGGATCGCCGGATTCTTCGTCTCCGGAGCTTGGGGTGTCATCGTGACAATCTTCAAGCTCATAACGTTGATTCCGACGATAATGACAGAGATAATCGTCGCTCTCGGCCTTCCGTCGTGGGTGATGGGACTTGTCTCAATACCGATCGCCTTGATCCTATTGAAAATCCTCGATGTCATTCAGGGAGGGAACACCTAAAATGTCAAACAAGACAGAACTACTTTATCAGCACCCAACGGACATAAATTCGACGACAGGGTTCGTGTTCGATTATCCGAATATGATCCTCGCCGGATCTTGGGGACACTTAATCCTGTTTATGATCTTCTCGATCTCTTTCATCGGAGGCCTCGGGAACAAGACAGAGGAAGCGTTCCTCACCGCTTCGTCCTTGACGTGGATCTCAAGTGTTTTGATGGTCGCCGTCGGAGTTGTCGGGAGTTACACGTTCATAGCGACAACATTTATGTTTCTCGGTGGTATAATCTTCAACGGAGGTAAACCAAGTTTATGAGCTCTCTCGAGATAGGAGTCGGATTTATCGGCCTCGCCTTCCTGTGGGTGGCGATGGCTCACTTGTTAGACGCCAAACAGGAATTTGCTAAACTGATTTTCACAGGGATGGCGTTCGTCAACGGGATAATGAGTTATTTCGTGATCGGTATTGTCGCCGACAGTCAAGGCCTCGGGAGTGCTCGACAAATAATTGACGTAATGGGAGGTATTTCCGCCGTTATCTTCCTTGTATGGTTCATTTGGTTGATAATCAAGTTTATGAGAAGCGGAGCGGACTATATGGGAAAAATGGGGGTGTGACCCTTGGCCTTTGAGGATCCTTGGTCAAAAAAGTCGGATAAACCGAAGAACCACAAGATTAGAGTTGACGAGGACGTCAAAGAGGAAGTTAAGAAAAGGAAGACGGAGCTCGAGCTTAAGCGAGGAGAGAGAGTTTGTGAGAACGATGTTCTTAAGTCTATGATTCTTGGAGAGAAAGACGGAGAGGATCCGTTCCTTGGGATCTTCGATTAAATCCTTGTCAAAAATGACAACTTATTTCAGTTCGTTCTTTCATTAATAAAGTATGGGAATATTCGACGAGATCGAGGACACAGTCGATGAGGCTAAAGACAGGGTTGGAGACGCCGTTGATGACGCCACGTCGGGAGACGTCGGCGGAGCGGTTGACGAGATTGTGTCCGGAGGCGAGGACGGAGGTTCAAACAATAACAATAGTGGTTCAGGGAGCTCCGGAGGATCCTCAGGATCTTCGAGCTCGGGAAGTTCCGGATCTGACTCAAGTGTCTCGGTCGGTGTTTCTGACGAGGTAACTGTTGAGACTCCGGACGGAGGTTCGACGACTGTTGATTCGAGCGATGACTCTGACGGAGACGGTTTTGTCTCAGGTGACGAGGCCGACTTCGGAGGTTCCTCAGGCGGAGGCGGTGGCTCCTCATCGGGAGGAAGTTCCGGCGGAAGTTCGTCAGGCGGTTCCGGAAGCTCTCAGAGAGACAGGTCAACGAACAACACATCAACATCGTCGAATAACACAGGGAGCTCAAGTTCTTCCTCAGGAAGTTCAGGAAACAAAGACAATTACACAGTCAAGGACGAGAGAGAAAGAGTCAAGAACAGGATCAACGAGATCGAGGACGCTATGAGCGACGGAAGTTATGCCCACTTCCTCGACGAAGATCTCCGACAGAAAAAAGAACGTCTCAAAGAACTAAAGAACCGGGATCCCGAGGAGACGTTCGACAAGACAGGAAACGTCATCGTTGACGAGGAAGGAAACACTCTCGGCTCCGGAGACACACAGTCCGAGGCCTTCGCCGAAGCCGTTCAGAACCAATCAACTGACGGAGAGGGATTCGTCATTCAAAACGAGGAAGGTGAGACAGTCGGCTCCGGCGACAATCGTTATGAGGCACTTCTCGAGGCGAGATCTCAAGGATACGAAGGAAACCCTTATGACATAACTGAAAAGGAACTCGCTCAGTATGGAAAAGGCGTTCAGGAAAAACAGGAACAACAGGCCTCACGTCTCGCCTATCAATTCGGTCAAGTTCCTGACGACAGGACAGTCGAGGTTGACGCCTCAACCCTGACCGAAGAACAACGGAACAGGTTCGACGTCTCCAAGGACAAACGAACTGTCGAGCTTAACGCCGGACAACTCGAAAGCTATTATTCAGAGACAGAAAAAGATCTTGAAAAAGGCGTCCAACAGTTCGGAGGATTTATCTCGGACTATGAGCAACAGAGACGTCGGAGACAGGATAAAAAACAGAATACTAATCAAAGCGGTCAGAACCGAGGCGGTTTCTCACCATTCTATGCCGGAATGGGTGGGGGTTCGACCCAAGGATCCGGAGGGAACGAGATCTCCGAATCCGAAGAACAGAGGCTCCGAAGGGAATATATGAGGCTCTCGAATATGCCGGAAGAAAATTCAGGGAACCCGCTCAAGGGAGACGAAACAAATTATCGAGACTCAAGAACCTTCGAGCTCAATCAAGATCAAGGATATACTCGAACAGCGACCACGTCAGAAATGCTCTCTGACGCCGAACAAATGTATGTAGGAACCAACGAAGACGGTGAGTTCAAGTCGGTAGCCGACAGAATGGACGAGATCGAGAACAAGCTCGACCTCTCCGACGAAGAAAAGATCGCCTTAACCACACTTCAAGATGTTCAGGAAACATCGGAGTGGATCGAGAACGACTCTCCGATCACAGAGGCCGGAGAGAACCTTGAGAAAAACGACGCCTCAATAATTGAAGTCGCTCAGGGAGACGCAGACCTCGGACAAGTTGACTTCTATGACTCATTCAACATTATCGACGAAGGCGAGGTCGCCAAAGGATTTCAGGACGTCGCCTCAGGCGGACAAATGATTCTCGGCGGAGCTATGATTCGAGCCGAGGAAGTCACGAAACCGATTCAACCTGAGGAAGGTGAGAACGTGTTCGACACAGAGGGAGCGACAGTTCTGAACTCTGAGGCCTTCGATGAGACAGGACAAGATCTTCGGGAGACCGGAGACAAGATCTCTCGGTGGCCGGGACAAACAGCTCAGGGAGTCGCCACGATGGGAACTCAACTCGTCAACGAGTTCAAAGAGAACCCGAGAGACGCTTTCTCGAGGAACGTCGTCCCTGAGGTCTTAACTTGGGGAGCCTCGAAGGGAGCCGGAACAACAGCGAGAAGCGTTGACAACTTCGATGTCAACGTGAGACAGGGAGTGGATCTCGGACGAGCCGACTCGATGAGAACTGTTGTCGATGAGGAAGGAAACGTCATCAGAGCTCAAGGAATAGACAGGACAACAGAGACTCGAGGAATAGACACAGGCGACGAAGTAATGTTTGAATCTGAGAGTCCTTGGATGACAGCAACCGCCGAGAACACAGAACAAGGGATAAGACAAACCTATGTCGGACGAGTAAACTCGAGAGGACGAGCAAGTGACGGAAACGCCGAAGGAATAACCACATCAGAGTTTATCAGGATCGACGAAGACGGACAAGTCGGAAACCTTGGAGACACACAGAGACGGATCGAAGACTTCGACGTCAACTCCGAGACCATAGATCAAGAAACACTTCTCAGAATCCAGAGAGAGAACGGGGAGTTCAGAGTCGAAGACACTTTGTCAACCCTTGACGGAAGAACAGGGGACACAGAGTTCTCAGGAATGTCAAGGACTCGAAGTCAAAAAGATACGGAGGTCGGAACACAGTTCGAGAGTCAATCGGCGACGATGAACGACGACGGCTCAGGGACGTCAGCGACCGAAGGCCGAGGATTTATCGTCAACGAGGAATTTCTTGACTCTCAACAAGTTGAGAAAGTTATTGATATCGGAGACGACGAAGGCCGAAGTCTCTCAGATCTGTCAGATCAAGAACTTCAAGGAAAACTTGATGAGCTCCAACAAGACGCCGATAATATATGGGGACAAGTCGAGGACGAGTTCCAAGACCTTGACACTAATCAGAGACAGAGAGACGGAGACACAGAGGCTCCGGACGACGATCCTTGGGGTGTCGGAGACGAGACCGATGTTGACTCAGGAAGTCAAAAGATGAGAGCTCGTCGAGGAGACAACTCGAGATCTCAGGGACAAGGTCAGAACGAGGATCCTTGGACGGGAACAGATCAAATGAATCGAGAGGCCTTCGAGGACTTCGTCGAGAATCAAGCTCGAGAAGACGCTCCAACCCGAACAGATTTCAACGTGAGACCGGGTCGAACCGGAGCCATCGCCGGAGAGGGAGCTCTCGCAGGTGTTGACGAAGGCCTTGACGAAGGACAAGTCGAGGATCCATTCCTCGGACAAGGAACTCAACAGGATCAGGATCTTGGACAAGATCTCGGTCAGGGACAAGATCAGGGACAAACTCTCGATCAAGACGTCACACAGAGAGAAGAACTCGAATGGGGATTCCAAACACAGCAAGGAACGACTCAGCAACAGACAACAGAGACTCCGCCACCTCAGAGCCCGGGAACACCTCGAACAGATTTCCCGAGACGTCCTCGAGACCCTGACGTCGAAGGCGAGAGCTCACCTGACGAAGACAGAGAAAGACGACAAGAAGAAAGCGATCCGGAACAAATGACAGAATACAATCCTTCGGTGGCCGGAATTTACTTCGGAGCGAGTCGTGAGGAAGCTCCGGAAGAAAGTTTAACAGGTCTTGAAATAAGAGGGGTTGTGGATCCCGACGCCGACACAGAGGTCAACCGCCGGGACTCTGACTCGAGCTCGAGTTCAGAGAGAAGTCGTCAGGAAGACTTTGAGAATCCTTGGTGATCGGAGGCGAGTCGTTCTGTTCCCAACGATGCGGAACAGCGACACAACCTTTTTCCTTAATCTCTTTCTCGATTCCTCTCCAATCTTCGTGGACGTCCTGAAAATAATATCCTGACCATATCAGGGAGACCACGAGAGCGATTCTCAACGCCCACTCGACAGCGAGGATCCTTTTCTCAGTCAACTCAATCAATTTTCCTCACCTCTGAAATACTCGAGAACTCGATATCCGAGGTTCTCTGACAAGATCTCCCAAGCAAGACCGAAGACAAGAACTCCGATCGAGAAAGCAAGTTGAACCTCTCCCTCGTTGAACTTATACGGCTCGAAGGCCACCATAAAGGCGAGGAACGTGACGAAGACCCTGTCGAAGACGTTGAATCCCATATCTTTCACCTCCGGTCAGTTCCGATCGTTGAGCTCAAGAAGATTCCTGTCGTCTCTCTCCTCGTCTTGAAGACTCCAAGACAACTCGATCTCGAACCGTTCCGCCTCTGACTCGAGATCTTGAAGTTTCTTCCTGAGCTCATTTTTCTTTTCTCGACGGAGATTGAGATATTTGTCGGACTCATATATCGAAGTGTGAACCGCTTGACCGATCCCAACCTCGTGTCGATTATTCTTTTCCAAGGTTTTCTTATCATCGCTTGTAACGTGAAAACTGTTCGTCCCGGTCTCTAATTCTTCACTCATCGTCTTTTCCCCCAATATCTGTTCTTAAGAAGTTTTGAGCGGTTCTCATCGCCGTCATATTAACTGAGAGAATCGCCGAGACTGTGACGGACAAGATCTCGAGGACACCGAGCTCATTCCAAGAAAACATTAACGGCGTCATAAACCCGAGAATTAAGAGGAGCTCGACAAGAACCATTTGAATCGGATAATCGAAATAAGTCTCCTCGAAAGTATAATCCAAGTCAACCACGTTCTCTCACCGCCTCTGAGCCGGGTTCCTCGTGTTCATTATCTTCCAACAATACGAGGAACAGTATTTTTCCCGCTTCTCAGGGATTTTCCTTTTACACTTCTCTCGCTCACAGGTCGCCATATCAATCATTCCTCGTCGAGGATCTCCTCGAGCTTTTCCTTCGTCTCAGCGTCGTCAGGTTTTCGAGACTTGTGAGGATTGTCAGGATCTTCCTCAACCTCTTTAAACTTTCTCTCTCTGATTGATACTCCCTTAATCTTGGAGAGTTGGGTCGGAAGATCAGCGAGATCCGAGAACTGTTTTCTCAGATATGCCTTAAACTTGACAGAGGACGTCGTTCGGAAACCGTCTTGATATTCATATACTGTTATGGTCTCCTCGAGGAGTTCGTCCTCTGTCGTGTGAGGCCTGTTGTTGAGCTCCTCAAATTGTTTCTCGGCGAGATCTGACATCGAATCATTCCTCTCGCTCGATGACCGCCTTGAAAACTCTTTCTCGAGGGAACCATTTATCGTGTTCAGCGTCTCCCTCGTCCGGATTCCTGACAATAAATCCGTCTCGAGCGGTGTCGATTCTTTCACAGGATTCTATATCATAGGTTTTAGAGCCCTCAGAGGTTTCAACCTCGAGGAGTTCGACTGTCGGTTGGTTGTTTTGTGGTTCGTCGGCCATATAGTCTCGACCTCAATATTGTCAATATTGTCAACTGATTAATTTAAAACCTATTAGGTATTGAGGAAAAATCCGATATCGAAAAACAAGATTCTCAAAGACTCGAAGAAAAAGGCCTCGTCAGAGGTCGAAAGATCTTAAGAAATTCAGAGATCTTCGAGATATCTCAAAGAAAAATCAAGTTTCCAATAGGTCAGAAAATTATCTTTCTAATAGGAACCGGGTTTCCCCTATGATATTGAGCCCTTCGACGGGATGACTCAATTCACAACCAAGGGTTGTCCTCGTCTTCGACTTCCTCTTTGTCGTGAAACTCCTCAAAGTCAGGCTCGTCAACTTCCTCTCCGGTCGCTTCCTCGTTCATTTCCTCGAGCTCATCGTCAGTATAAAACGGATCCTCTGTCATATCAACAATTTTCCTCGAGGAGACTCATAAAACTGTCGCTGTTGTCGAGATTGTCAAGGTCAGGAAGAAAACAGGGATATATCGGACACCGCCACTCGTCCACAACCTTGAACCCAACACATAGGCAAGGGTAACGAGGACAAAGACACCGAGAACGACGAGAGGATTAAGAGAGACACTCGACAACCCAAGCAAGGTGAACGCCCACACGTCCGCACCATACCAGCCGGAGTCGAAACGCCTCTGAACAGCAACCATTACCAACCCGGCGAGAAGACAATAAACACCATATCCCACGAACAGAGACAGCGAGACACCTGAGAACAACGCCGACAAGGTCAGAGGAAGGACTCCGAAGGCGAGAAACTCGAGGTCGTGAACCTCGCCCGATCGCAGATCTCGAAAACTAAAATAAGAAAGAGAAATGACTCCAACGAGAGACGTCAACATTTATGAGATCACAGGAAGTCGAGGTCGTCTCGCTTGGAGTTCTTTTTGAGGAACGGGAGATCTCCCGCTTTCTCGATCAGGCCTTTTCGTCCCATACGACAGAATTGTCACTCAGAGGATTTATTTCTTTTCCGAATCCACAGGAAGGCGAGAGGGATAATGAGCCAGATTAAACGTCCGATCCAGCGAGAAACTGTTTCTCGAAGCGTCATAAAGAGAAATATTCCTCCCGATATTCTTCGAGCTCACCTGAAAAGATTTTGAAGACAAGATCTTCAAGATTCATATAAGAAGAATATGAAAGAGAAAAGGGATAAAAGTTGTTATTGAGGAGCCTCGAGACGATCCTTCAAGTCCCATATTCCTTGTTCAAAGGCCGGAGCGTTCATTTCTCTAACTGAAAAATTGATTGTGGTCTTGTTGACGTCAGAATCGTCGTGTCCGATCAATACTGTGACCGAACAGAGATCTTCCTCGACCTCAGAAACTTCGACTTCCTGACTCAAGGTCTTCGAGATCTCGAGGAGCTCGTCGATATCACTTTCGACTTCCTCTTTCTCGTCATCGTCGAAGTTGACGTTCTCTCGTCCCTGAAGGAACGAGATTCATTTAGGTTTCTCACCTAAAACTTCTTCGAGTTTTTCTTTCAGGTTTTCAGCATCCTCTCGCCTTATTCTTGTCATATCGCTATTCCAAGGTCTATCGTGGCTTTCAGGACGCAATTCAAGAACCAAGCTATCGTCAGGATAGCTGTGTTCGTGAATGATTATTTTATGTTCTTCCGCTGGTTCGATATTGTCTCGACTCATAGGTTTTCCTCCTGCTCTTGAATATATTTCTCAATCGTTTCAGCACTTACATTCCCTGCACTGCCAACAAAGTAGCTGTTTGTCCAACGCAGGGAATCGCTGTATAGCTGGTCGTACTTCCTGCTTGTTATTCCCTTGAAGAACTGCATTATCTCAGCAGGACTGAATCTTGGAGGACAACTTACAAACAGATGGATGTGGTCATCCATTACTTCCATCTCCAAGATGTCAAAACCTTTACTCCTTGCTACATCCCTTATGATGTCTTCTACCCTGTCTTTCTTCTTCTCTTTCAAAACAGGCTTACGGTACTTCGGAATCCAGACAAAGTGATAGTTCAGGTTATACTTTGTGTGGGAAGCGGTCTTAACCTTCGTTTCCATCTTCCTCTATC
>LFUF01002066.1_pt1 | contig 18717 bp, 26 predicted proteins | sample 633261 | NCBI WGS metagenome assembly LFUF01 (sample SAMN03781032, study PRJNA287316) | hypersaline lake metagenome | isolation source: virus filtrate of water collected from the Namib Desert Hosabes playa | place: Namibia | collected 2013
GACAACAACACACAACAATACTCTTTCGATTGGGATGACAGCCAACAACTCATCAGTCAAGCATGCCTAGAAATAACACACTCTGCCACAGGAAACACCTCAGTACTCTCCAACCAATGTTCAAGCGACACGAGCGGAACACTGAACTACACATTATCGTTCAACGGCACATACATAGGAGAGTCCTACGTCTTGATGAGTGACGGCCAACCCTTAACGCTAGAAAGAATAGACACGGTGATAGGCACACAAGACGTCGCCATCTTCGGCAAAGAAGGAGTGTGGGGAGCGATGATGCTTGTCGGCACTCTCGCGCTCATGAGTACAGGCAACCCTATTGCTGTGGTGGTCGGCACATTATTCGGGCTGATAGGCATATCGCTCTTAGGGTTGCTCACGCTAGGCGCTCTCTCTATCGGAGCGCTTATCGTGATAGGGTTAATATTGGTGGTGTACCTGAAATCATAAACAATGGTCAAGCTACGAGATATGATGTTGGGAATGGTTTTTATGGCGTTCGCGCTCGTCGGCATGACTGTCGTCTTAGTGGACGTGAGCACAGAATACGACACACCAATCAACGCGACGTGGGAAGAAGACTTTAGGGAAGTGCGTGACGAGCTGGTGGGCGTGACGGCACAACAAGCCAACCTATCAGAACAGCCTGATATAGAGAGCAGTGATGTGGACACCAGCACGAGCAGAAGCGCTCTGTCACAAATAAGTCTCGTGTGGAAAATACCTAAGCTGATGGGTACTGTACTATGGAGTATGGGTGAGAATGTGGCATGGCTTCCAGATTGGACAGGAATGCTCGTGTCCATCGTTCTCGGACTCATTATCGTCTTCGGTATCGCGGCCGCAATATTCAGAATGTCGGGGGGTATATAGATGGCTACACTACCACACAACGTGACAGGACTCGTAAGCTACTCTCAGTACCTTAATGATGTGACAAGCCAGCTGTTCTGGCCTCTCGCGCTCGTGACGTTCTGCGTCATCATGTTCGTGAGTCTAGTGTATTCCTTCGGTGGGAAGCGTGCGATGGCAAGCACTATGTTCTCCGGAACGGTGATGGCGTTATTGATGCGCGTGATGGGATTAGTGGATGATAATCTGTTGTACGTGTTTGTCGTGGGTGTGGGGTTCAGCATCTTTTGGCTCGTTGCCGACCAAAGCTAGTGTCATAGCGTAACACCCACACAACAAAACTATATAAAGAAGAATGGATATGCGAAAGAATAGGATGAAACTATCCAAACAAAGAAAAGGAGCAATGAGTCTCGGTGATGCACCGGCCGCAGTAACAATCCTGATTGTCATCTCAGTATTCCTCGCTGTGGGCGCGCTCATCGTTACCTCAATCCAAGACCAGACAGACGCGGGAAGCGTGGCAGAAGACGTCACCAACTCAAGTCTGAACGCCTTATTGGACTTCGGTAACTTCCAAGGCATTATAGCCATTGCCATCGTGGCAGCTATCGTGCTAGGACTTATTGCCTTCCTCAGGACTTAGCAGACGTACCACTCACGTCTGCTCATACCCTCCCTCGTCAGTGGGGGGGTATCTGCCTCATGTGGGGCAGGGTAAAAAAAAAAACGAAAGGATACAAAAAACAAATAAAGTGAACCTAACAACAAAAAATCGTAGGGGAGCTATGAGCTTAAGCGAAGCACCGACAGCTATCAGTCTGCTTATCGTTATCGCGGTATCGCTGTCTGTTGGAGCTTTTATCGTTCAAGAGATTCAAGATAATGACATTGTGGTGGATAATAGTACCACTCATGAGATCACGAATAGTTCTCTGAACGCTTTACTGGACTTCGGTAACTTCCAAGGCATTATAGCCATTGCCATCGTGGCAGCTATCGTGCTAGGACTTATTGCCTTCCTCAGGACTTGAACCGATGACACAGAAAACAATAGGTAAACGCGGAGCATTAGGATTAGGTGAAGCACCGACAGCTATCAGCATCCTCATCGTTCTAGCAGTGACTATTGCCATTGGAGCTTTTATTGTTCAAGAGATACAGGATAGCGAAATAGTTCAGGATGACAACGTAGTCAATGCGACGACAGGGAATATTATCAGTGTAGGAACAAGCGGTCAGATAACGAATAGTTCTCTGAACGCTTTACTGGACTTCGGTAACTTCCAAGGCATTATAGCCATTGCCATCGTGGCAGCTATCGTGCTAGGACTCATCGCATTCCTGAGAACATAACCACAGGGGGATACATATATGCCTAAGAAAAGACGACGCTCAACGCGACGGAAACCTACGAGACGAAGGACTAGAAGGAGAAGACGCTAAGGTCTCTCCTTCTTTATTGTGCGTTGGCGTGAGGCCTTGTCCTTGCGCTGACGCTTTTTTTCTTCGCCAAACATAATAATAGTAGTGGTAGAGAATACAAGTGTTTATATACTAGTAGGGGGTAGATAATAGTAACCAACCAAGGAGGAACAAAAACAATGAGTAAAGAACAAACAATAGGGGTAAAGGATGTGGCTGGAGAAGTATTCTATGTCCACACAGCACCCAATAATACCATGAAAAAGACTGTCGAGCAAGCAGTACACGACAACCTAAGCCTTGAAAGAGCAAACCTACGAGGAACAGACCTCGAAGGAGCAGACCTCAGAAAAGCACAACTTGCAGGAGCAGACCTACGAGGAGCATACCTCAGAAAAGCACACCTCGAAGGAGCAGACCTACGAGAAGCACACCTCAGAGAAGCAGACCTCGCAGGAGCAGACCTCGCAGGAGCAGACCTACGAGAAGCATGCCTCGCAGGAGCAGACCTCGCAGGAGCAGACCTCGCAGGAGCAGACCTACGAGAAGCATGCCTCGCAGGAGCATACCGCAGAACAGCATGCCTCGAAGGAGCACACCACTAAAAAAAAACAAGGAGGATTTTAAAAAAATGGATGAGAAAACACGAAAATTGCTCGAAAAAGACAACGATATTATGGGAATATTCGAGTTCATGCTCGAGGACAAAACAGAATGAGACCACAAACATCACTACTCGCGTACTATGACCTGCGAAAAACAGGGAAAATCGGCAAACAACACGCCAAAATCATGGACTGCCTCACCAAAAACCCAGCAGGAATGACCAGAAATGAAATAAAAAACGCCATTTCTGCACGAGATGTGTGCAGTATTACGGGAAGAATAGCAGAATTACGCCAAAAACACATGGTTTTTGTGGCAGGCACAAAAGTGTGTTCGGTCACGGGAAGGCGTGTAGAGGCAATACAGCATTCCGGCAACCGTAACACTTATATAGTCGATGGCGGTCAGGAGGTATAGGTATAGTGTTCCACTTTTCATATGTATGTATGTACCGTATGTATGTACTCATAGGTGGAGAGAGAGACACCTTACACCTCCTCCATAGTTCCACAGGAAACAAGGGGGGGTGGCGCGATGTAGGTGTGTAGTGTCTGAATATCTCAGAACACAGAGTTGTGGGTTTCATCACCTCTTTTCCCACTTCTTTCTTTCTTCTCCTTGGGGGATGTGTTCTGGGGTCAGAGAACACTACACACCACACGGTCGCGACAACGATGCCTGCACCGAAGAAGACTATACAAACGATAATGTGCGAAATATGCAGAGAACTATGTCCGCAGTACACACCTATGCAGAAAAGGTGTCGGCATTGCGGGATGGCTCATTATCACGAATGGGGAGAACTCAGGAAGAAGCATTCGTATAAGGATAGTCTCGAGATGGTGCGAGAGATGCACCATAAGAGATGCACCACTATGTATGATGCACACGAACAACAAAAAACAAACACGGAGGAAACACAATAATGGTTAAGCTTAATATGAGACGAGAGAAGAAGGTGGAGCAAGCACCGGAGAAGGAGAAGGAAGTGCCGCCAGCACCGCCGTATCCTGAAGGTGACAAGGCTGAAGGTGAACAGGAGAAAGAAGAAACCACACCATCACCCGAAGAAGAAACAACAGAAACAAAAGAACAACAACCCAGCAACGAACGAGAAGAAACAAGCGTCGCTATTCCACTCTCCCAAATGCTCGAGTATGAGTACATCAGGGGAAAGGCTCAAGCGTATGAGGTAGCATACAATCTGTTGGTGGCGAAACTAGAATGAGCGAAGAAAAAGTGTTGAAGCGTTGCTCGTCATGTGGGTACGAATGGGAGGCACGCATTGACGAGCCGAAGGCGTGCCCTCGATGTAAGTTTCGCATTGATTGGTTCGCGCGCAAAAGAGAGAAAGAAAAGAGAGAGGAGGAAGCACACTAATAATGGCGTCGCGCAACATATACCTCTCAGAAGAAAATCTTGATATGCTGAAAATGAAGAAGAGAAGGGATGAGTCGTTTCGTTATAGCACACTCGTGAACAGTCTTCTTGACAGTTACTTCCGTAGCGAGCAGTTATCAGGAGCGGAAGACGCCAAGAAAATAGAAAAGAAAATGGGCGCGCTCAAAAAGAAACAAGAAGCCATAGAAAAAGAACTGCACAAGATTCACGCGGAGCGAAGAGCGTTGTTGATTAAGATGGAAGAACAAAACAAAGCTCGAGAACGAGAAGCCAAAAAGGTGGTTCAGCCGGAAGAACTATCGTTTTTCCGGCGAGCGTACGCTTCCATACTCAGTGACAGTTCGCGAAAGACTGTGTATTGTCGTGAGTATCGCGAATTGTTCGGCCATATCACACAAGATGATTTCGGCGCGAAATTGCGCGACTTCAAACATAATTATGTGCTGGCAGGGAAGGAGGCATTGACGTTATGACTCGTTGCAGTAGGTGTCAGCATCGCATTAGCGACGAATGGGAGCGCATGCTTCACGGCGCTAGCTCTTCTAGCGGTGAGAGTTTTGCGCAGAAACATTTCGCGGCGCGCATTGGCGGACAGCTAGTCAAGTATATGGTGTGTCGTGAGTGTTGTGTTCATACTCGCTGGCGGGAATTGTTGGAGGACAGAGACGAAAGTTTCCGTTTGTTCCGGAATCATTCTCGCCACGATCTAAAAAATAATTCATTGGAGGTATCATACGATGGTACAAAAACAGATAAGCGAAAAGAACAATCAGAGTAATAATGGTGAAGGAGGTTCTAGCTCGAACCAGCCTGTGTTCAAGGTTGGTGATAGCTCGCTTCAGATTGCGTGTTGGCTGAACAAGAAGGATTTCAATGGCGTGGAGCGTCTTGTTCCTTCTCTGACGTTGCGGAAGTCGTGGCCTGTTCAGGGGAAGGAAGGACAGTTTGAGGAGCGTAAGATGACGTTGGACAGTCGCGAGCTTGCCAAGCTTATTGTTGTCGCGGGGGAGGCTCAGCGCACGCTGGTCTTGAAGACGTACTGATGAGGCGTAAGAAGGCGCGGTTTTTCGGCGAGAGTATTCCTTCTCTTGCCGAGAGGGTGCGCGGTTTTGAGGCGGAGCGCGGGGCGTGTGTGGTGGATGTGAAGTATAGGCCTGTGTTGTATTCTCATAACCGTCGTGGTTTGTGTCTTTCAGGGAAGGAGAGGTATCAGGTTACGGTGTATTACACTACTGGAGGAAACACAAAACAATGAAAGGTAAGTATAGTGTGAAGGACATAGCGAGTATAGACGGAAAGATTAAGGGACTACGTCACCAGCGCAAAGAGTGTCGCGCACACCTGGGGCAAAGATACAGACACAACAACAAAGGATGGCTGGTCACTCTTGACGTGTTGATGGTGCTATGTTTTGTGTTCAACTTTGGCGCTCTCGTCACCACCAATCTATTAGTGACCAAAGACCATATAGAAAATACTGGCGTGACTCCCGAATACGTGGAGGCTAACCCTGTGACTGCAAGCATGCATAATTATAAGACAGCAGAACAGAAAGAAGAACGACAATCTATGAACAGATTTATCGCTGGTTTAGGCTTGGCGAGTTTGGTGTGGGGTCTGATGGGCGCGTATTATCTAGTGTCTCGTAAGAGAGTGGCTACGGATAAGGACTTTTTTGTGTTGGCTTTTGTCGTGGTGGCATGGTGGACTACTCTTGGTCTTGATTTCGCCAACAATCTAGGTCATGCTATAGGGGTGGCCACGAACCTATTATGACTGAACGATGATTAAGAAATGTGTCGCGCAACAATGCTCCAAGAAAGTGGTACGGTTAGGACTACAATACTGCCCTGACCACATACCCATCACGTGTCACGAATGCGTGACGTTAGGAGGCGACAGAAAAAACGAAGTGCGATGCGCGAAACACCAAAAGAGCAGTGTGTTGATGATTACTGATGTGCCAAGCAGACACAAACTTCTCGACAGCATCACCACCACATTTCCGCCAACATCCGAAAAGAATATTATGTATGCTGGTTTCGTGGCCACGTTGTACCTGACAGGCGCTCGTGTGTCAGAGGTGGTCGGTGTCTTGCGCACTTCCGATATTGACCTGTACGAAGAAGATGGCATACAATGGCTTAAGTTCTCGAACATCCCCACACTCAAGAAGAGAACAAGAACATACCTCGAGAAAAAACTGAATGAGAGAGTCTCCATCATACCATATAAAGCGGAGCGACCTTTCTGTGCGTTGTTAGAAGCGTGGCTTGAGTATGTGGGTGAGGGTGATGTAGTGTTTTCGCGCACTCGGCAGTGGGGACATTATGTGTGTGCGAAGCTTGACGCTTTCCCTCATGCGTTCCGGAGTATTCGCATGACTCACCTGTCCCATATTTTGCGCGACCCTATGGTGCAGGCGAGGTATTTTAACTTGACGAGTTTGGATGTGTTGGAGAGGTATTATCGTGGCGGTCTTGAGGTGGTGAAGAACCATCTCAAGAACCTCGAGGAGATGGATTAAATTGGACAGGAGGGAGATTAAATGGATAGGAAGGATAAAGACCGTTGGATTAATGTTTTGCTCGTAGGAGAGACTATACTGCTTCTCGTGCTATCGTGGCACGTGCTTCAGATAACGTCTTCTGACCCGTGCGCGTTGTGTGAGAACGTGGGATACGTCTGCACTCGCTTTCAGGCAGGCCTATTCTAGAAGTATTGCCGACACTCTTTCATACTCTTTCATATCTTCTTTTTGGGTTTTACATTATTTAGATAACGCAAAATGAAGGGTATTGTCTTCGTTTTTGTTTTTTTTTGCGGGGTAACATAGTATAGATGGTAAAAGGACACATTTATAAAGTTTGGAATCAATAGAACGCGCGTATGTCCGCTAACTTCATGCACAAGTCACAATATGTTGGCACTGAAGGAGGACTCCCTTTCTCGAAGAAAGTAAACTTCGAACAAATACTGTTCACGCAAATGATGCGCATCACAGAACTGCGCTCATACATCGAAAGTCTTGGCAGATATGACGATTACTTCGGCAGTGTTCTCATGTTGCACAGCACACTCATGCCATACAGAGACAAACTCTACCGAGAACAAAAGAAAGCATTAGACAACATGCTCTCGCACGAAATACAAAATATTGACGAAGAAGAAATAAAAAGAAACCCAGCACTCGAAACAGAGATGGCGGTCAAGTATCATGACGCATGGTTTCAAATGCTTATCGGACTGATGTGCAGACAAGCATTCATCCCGGAGAAAACATTATACGATGTGGTATGACCAGATAGAAGCGCAACGGAAAAAGAACGCGAAACCATTACAGGCCACACTCGCGAGCAGTCAAGGAGCAACAATCACGCTCACTCGCAACCCAGTGCAAGGCAGAGCGCTACAATCAGGTTCTAGTCACGTCATCACATTCATGGCGAACAGAGTCATGCGATACGACAAGAACTTTATAGCCATTATCGCTGGGGGTAGCGGTGGTAGCACGGGAAGCGGTAAGAGTATGTGCGCTCTCCGGATTGGCGAGAAGTCTTCGGAAGTGACAGGCGCAGAGTTCACCGGTGATAATGTGTGCTTCACCACCAAGCAGTTCACGAACATTATTAATTCAGGTCTGCCGAGAGGTTCGTGTGTTGTGTATGAAGAAGCTGGCGTGAGTGCTGGCGCGAGAGACTGGCAGAGCGAAGCTAACAAAACATTGTCTAAGATTTCTCAGACGATGAGACACCAGAACCATATCGTTTTGTTCACCGTGCCGAATCTTGATTTTGTGGACAACCACCTAAGAAAATTGGCTCATTGTCTTATCACCACAGAGGGAATTATGCTCGAAGAAAAATTGTGTCGGACAAAGTTCGCGCTCATAAGGAATAATGGTAAGGCGTCACGATACACGAGCCATGACATTCCCACACAGTACATCAGGATAATGAATGAGGAAGCGAAACACGTCTTGAAAGATGTGTATTTTCGTCTTCCTTCCACTAAGCTACGGAACGATTACTTAAGGAAGAAACAACAATTTAACACGTTGCTGAATAAAGCGTCTTCGTATCTTTCTGACGGGACAGGTGAGACCCAAACATAATGGCTCGTCGCACAGTATCGAGAATAATCAGACTGCCAAGCGGTAGGTTCATTAGACAGCACACGAGCACGCCAACAGCGGCGAGAAGGAGACAATTAGAGCGCAATCGTGAGGCGAGAGAACGTTTGGAGCGGAGCAGGCTCGAAGCGCGAGAAGCTTTCGAAGCTCAAAGACGTTTCGCGCAGGCGAGAGCGAAATTGCGCGTGAGGGAGTTGCGCGAGAGGCGTTTGGCTGGTCGCGTGCGGCGTTTCGGGACTGGCGCGAGTCCTGACCTTGAGGGTATTCGTCGTAAGGTGGATGCTCGTTTTCCGGGATTGCGCCTCACAGAGGTGGAGAAACAAATTGTGAGTGGTGATACTCGTTCGCGAGTGAGCGAGAGGTTGGGCAGGCCTGTCACGACAAGTTTCGCTGACCGGATTGCGATACTGCGAGAGGCAGAACAGAGAGCTTTCGCGCAGAAGTTGAAGGAACAAGGCCTGACGCAGGATGACCTGCAATCCCCGAAGATTATAACGAAGACAGTTCAGAGGGATACGGGCATAAGACAGGGAAGGAGAGGTAGCGGTAGAACTATTAAGAAGCAGGCGAGAGCGAGTTTTGTTGTGTTGGCTTCAGGGAAGGAAATTCCCATATCTCAATTCAGGAAAAGAGTGGGTCGTGTTGAGAGTTTTGTGGAGGGACAGGAAGCGAGACGTGCGGAGTTTGGCGCTCGTGAACAATCTCGAAAGAGATTGACGACGACTCGGCAGAGCAGTCCTCGTGCTGTGGCTGTTGCTGACACTCGTTTTCCTTCTTCTGTTCCTTCCGCACGGAGTGGGGTTGGTAGTGCGGAGCAGAGGATTAATCTCGCGCAAACCGGTCAGCGCATTCCGGATGCTGTCGATGAGACGACACGAACGCGACGAGTAGGCAGTGATGATACGACACGAACGAGACGAGAAGGCAATAGGGTGCGAGAAGATGTGGAAGGATTGTTAGGTCGTAGGATTCCTACTCAGCGACAACCACCTGTTCAGGACTTTAGGACTCGAGTCGAAACTCTCACCGAACAACAAGAAAAAACAGGCAGGCAAACTGCACGAGATATAAGGTCTACCCTAAAAAAGTTGGAACGTGGAGCAGAAAAAGGGGGACAAGCTTTTGGTGCTTTGCCTGGTGGCGGCAGAATATCCAACTTGTTCGGAAGTGTGGAAAAAAGTTTGAAGACTCCTGCCAGTCCCGGAAGAAGCACTGCGACAAGCATTGCCGTGACAGGAACAGGACTACGCGCGGCACCAGCCACCTTCTCGCAAGATCTCGAAACAATCAGTCTGGCAGGTATTGGCGCGAGCGGTCTGGCAGGGGAAGACGTGAAAGAACGCACGCGAAAAGAACTACAGAGAGCTGTTGAAGGTGTGCCATCAGAACTCAAGCAGCGTGCGCAAACACCTGAAGGATTAACCTCTCTTGGATTGGCAGGCACAACGAGTTTCGTTACCGGGAGGAGTATAGGACAAGCTGCGTTTTCGAGGTCTCAAGGAGCTGGAGGCACACTTGTGTTCAGAAGGGGTGAGGTGGATACAGATGTAGACGTTCGAGGGCTTCGCGACATAGAAGTGTTAGGTGTTGGCGATGGCTCTCTAGTGCGTGTGAAGGGTGGAGGCGTTTCTGTGAAGCCTTCTGTCGTGAAAGCACGCTCGGTAGTCGTGAAAGAACCTCGCTTAATTCCTCGCGTGTTAGGCACACAACCTAAAAAAGTGGGTGGAGCGATTGTTGAAGGTGGAAGCCTCTCAAAAAGGTTGGGTGATGAGACTGTTGTGTCGCGCACGATAGTGAAAGGCGAGAAAGGAAAGACTACATCTACGACGAGTATTGCGAAAGAAAGAGATGTTGTCAGTCCTATTGTAGAAGTGGCAAAAGCGAGAGGTGGAAGGTTGAGAGTTGGCAGTGTTGATAGATTGCGAGGCGAGAAAGGTAGGTTGCGAGGCAGTCGGGACAGTCTTGTGATAGGGAAAGAAAGGTTAGAAGTGTTCACCACATCTCGAGACAGGCCTAGTGGTTTCAGGAGTGCAGGAGTGTTCGGCGAAGAAAAAGGGCAAGGCGTGAACGTGCAAGGTGTGAGGCGTTTTAGAGGTGTTGGCGCTGTCGAAAGCGACATAGGCACTTTGCGCACGAGGTCAAAAGTGAAGATTGTGGATGTAGAAGATGCGGCTGGAGAAGGTGGTATAGTGGTCGGCGGTGTTGGGGGTAGGAAGTCCGTACAGACAGGAAGCGAATTGTTGAGCGCGTCAGCACCTCTCATAAGGAGTGCGGAGCGTGGAGCTGTGGCTAGCGTTCCTTCTGTTCGGTCAGGCTTGGCGAGTCCTTTGGCTGTGAGTGGTGGCGGTGTCGGCGTGAGTGCTGGCGCGAGCAAACAAGCGGGTGTTTTTGAGGGTGGCATACCCTCTTTTCGTGATGTGTCGTCACAACAATTTGTGGGAGGACAACAACAGGTACAGAGTGTAGGCAGAGTAACAGGTGGTGGTGAGTCTTTACGTGTTCAGCCAACACAAACACAGCTGGGTAGTCTAGTCGGTACTCGTGAGGGTTTGGCGAAACCGACAGGTGTGTTAGGAGGCGGTTTCGAAAGACGTAGTCCTCCAACACTCGCTCAACGAGGTCGTTCTTTTACGCTTCCGCAACAAAAAACGAAGAGTTTTTTAGGTGTCGGTCAGGGTGTTGGCACGACAGTGGGTGTTGGAGAGAAGCAGACAGGGGGGCAGATTACACCAGACAAGCCTGTTCCTCCAGCACAGAAAGAAAAGGAGCTGTCTTTTTTTGGCGCGCCTCCGCCTCCGCCTCCTACCACCTTTGCGCCTCCACCGAGAACACCGCCGACATTTCCTTCTAGTCCTCCTCGTCGCGTGCCACCATTTTTCCCTGTCGGGACTGGTTTAGGTCTGCCACCATCACGACAATTTGGGCTTCAGAAAAAGAAGAAGAGGAAGTTGCGAAGCACTCCATCTCTTGTCGGTATTCGCCTGTTCGAAGAGACAGGCCTTCTCGAGAAGAGAAAGAAGGGTTTGTTTTCCGGTGTTGGCGTGAGAACTGTCGAGCGAAACCCTTTTAAAAAATCGAAGGGTGTGTTTTGAGGGGATACTGATGGCATTTTTCGCGAGAAAAAAGAAGGATGACCGCTTACAAGATAGTGTCGAAACTCTCAGGAGTAAGAGAGATGAACTGAGAGAGAAACGTATGGCTCTGGAAGCGACGCGTAAAGCGAGAGAAGAATTGAGGGCGGAAAGGAGTGCGTTCGCGAGAGAGAGTGTGAGGGATAATCCTGCTGTGAGGGCTACACACAATGTGGCGAAAGGCGTGGTGGGTGTGGGTAAGGGTGTGGCTCAGGGATTAGGCGATTTTGTTGATGTGCAGACAGGCCTTCTCGAGAAGAGAAAGAAGAAGAGAACGCGAACTAACATCGCTCCAAGCGGCAAAGACTTTTTCGGTGGCGGTAACATGACACGGCCAAGCGGCGCGCTTAAGCCTTCCCGGAGGCTGTAAGCGTGGAGCAAGCGTATAGTTACCAAAATTACCAACAACAACAGCAAAATCCACAGCAAGAGTACAGCGGTTACGGACAGCTCACTCTTCCGCAACACAACCAACAAGATGACAGCATCAGTAAGTGGGAGTTGGAGTTTGAGCTGTATGAGGAACTCGAACACATCTTGAGGGGTGAGGTGTACTCATATCTTGACAGTTCGAGAACGAAAAGAGGGTGGGTGCAAAAACTAGAACCGTTGTGTAACGATGAGGGCATCAATTCTTTCTTCGCGAAAATACGAAGCCACCTGAACAGAAATATCACTCTTTCGTTTCTCAACGAAACACAAATTAACCGTATTGCTCGACAAGTGCGAGTGAACATAGCAACTATTATGTTCTTGAAGTATCCTCAGTTCGATATTAAGTACTCTAACTTTGACCTGATACTTAACATCATAGACCATAATGTGTTCTGCAACCTGTGTCGAGCGCTGAATGGTGGCGAGAAAGAGTACAGGCACAAGTTCATATCGGAGAGCATCAACAGAAACATGAGACAACCAAACCAAAACCAAAAATCAGGTTTCTTGCGAAAGTTCACGCCTTTCATGGGTGGAGACCAAAGAGGACAACAAAATCAGTATGGAGGAGAGTAGAACATGGTAAGTTTCGGGGAATTGATGGGCGGCGCTTTCAGCGGTATCAGCATGACGACTATACTGATGTTGGTGGTGTTGGCAGTACTCATCTTCTTAGTGGCGCATATGTGGAAGAAAACAGGAGGCGTGAAAGCTTTCGTGATTGTCGAACCGGGAGGTTACCGCATAGACAGAATCAAAAAAGAGAAGGATGGAGACACCTACACATACAAACTCGCGAAAATGAAAACAATGGTACAGCCTCCGCTCAGCAGTGACATACGAAGAAGTCAAGGAGTGCTGTCGAAGAAGATTGTGTTGATGAGCGAGGGAGTGGATGGCGTTGTCCGATACGTTCGGCACGAACAAGACCAACTAATCGAAAACGAGAAAGGAGAACCGGTACACCAACCAATAGTCGAACCTGTGGACAGGAACTATAAGGAGTGGTACACGAACACGGTGAGAGAGAGCCACATCATCTACCCGGATAAGGTGAAGTGGTGGCAACATCCAGCAATGGCATATTTCGGCATCACGATTATGTTCTTGACTGCAGCTGTTCTCGCTCACTTTTCATTTTGACAATGGCATGGGAAACAGCAGTAGTACTAAGTTTGGTCGGCGCTCCAGCAATATTTCTGTTCGCGAAAAGCCAACTAGACCAGACACGACATCCAGCACTACACCTATTCATGATGTTATTGGCTTTTCTGTTCGTAGATGTGTTGGTGTATGCTGGTTGGAGAATAGCAGACCTCAACGACACAAACTTAGGGGTGGTGATGGAAAACGTTTTTGCCGGGGTGACATGGGTGATGGCGTTCATCACCATATACTTTATCGTCATGTTCGCGATAGCGATAATCCACTCGCTCCAATGGAAGAGCAAGAAGGGAAGAGTGGGGGATAGTGTACGGTGAATGGGAACAAGACAAGACCAGTGCGGATTGACCCCGCATTCAAAGCGATGCTCGAAGACATCAGGAGAAGGTTCGCGCAAGAACACGGGATTACTATCTCCAACTCAGAAGCTTCGAAGCTGTTGTTGCGTCGGCTCAAAGAAAAAAGCTCGTTCAGAGAAGAAGTTAGGGGGAGGAAAAACGGGAAAGTTCGCAAGCGCACTTTTGATTTTCGCGTGTAGTATGGTGTTCGGTCAAGCTGTGGAAGCACAAGAGTTCGGTGTTGATTGCGGAACTGGATGGGAGAGTAGTGGTGACACATCTCGTGTGTTATACACGTATCCTAAGTACTGGGATGATGGTGGCGTGTGCGGAGAGATTAACGAATCATGGTCTGATAGCGGTTGCGCTCCCGGTTACGATTATTGTGTGACAGGACAAGACACCAAGTATGAGGTTCACGCGAAAAAGAGGCTGGCAAGTCCGAACTCTATCATGATGGTGGATGATGGAGAGACAGTTTTTTATCGGCCGTTATGGCTTGAGGATTCGCGTGGCGTGTTGAGTCGTGCAGGTAACGCAGTAGGTATCATTGACGACAACGTGTTGGTGTATGATGGCCTTTTTGGTGTGGGCGGAGACCGTTTTGTTTTGACTTCTTTGGGTGATATGGTGAAGGAGGAGGTAGTGCTGACAACACCGATACGAGGAGTTTCGGGAAACCTGACTCTTGTATCTCAGGTGGTGACCAGTCTCGAGTGGGATAATAGGCAACGTTCGAGCAAGAACACCATACCTTTTTGGAGGAACGGCAGGAAAATTCTTGAGATAACGAGACCTGAAGCAAGCAGTACAGCATCGTACGCTGTCAGTGCAGAACAGATAAGGGTGAGTGTGGATTATCATGAGTATGATGCGTGGCCTGAACCTCTGATTATCGACCCGACGACGTTGCTTGATTTCGGGAGTATTGTTGAGGATGCGAGATACGGAGAGATTAATAAGACACCTCCTCTGTACACAAAAAATAGTGGTGGTAGTGAGTTGCGTGCTGGCACAGGAGAGAACGCCGGTGGTAATGCTGTCACATGGCGTAGCGCTTCAGACTTGAACCTCACAAGTCTTCCTGATGGCGTGACTATCACCAACGTCACGTACGGTTTTTTCATACTCGACGTAGACGACGACAACACAAACCTTAACGTCACAAAGACAAATTTTCATTCGTACGAAACTCCGAATGCTGACGCAAGCATCATGGGTGCTCTACTCTCTAACCCTTTTGGTGGTATCGACAACCTCGTAGCGAACACACAACGAAACATCAGCTTTAACGGTACAGGTATAGAGTTGGTGCAGGAAGCATATGAGACAGACCCTGTGCAGGTGTTCACGCATGGTATCATTAATGGGGAGGACACTATCACGGGACAAGACAACGACTTCACAGACATAGCCAGCGAGAACCATGCTAACGCTAATGCTCGATCTCGATATTATGTGACGTATTCGTGGACTCCACTACTGGACAACAACACGGCAAGTCCTCCAAGTCCTGCAAATTATAGCGAGTTTCGCAGTGTCACGTTCAACGTTACCGCATACCTTCACGAAGACAGCACAGTCACGATAGACACAGTACTCTTGAACATTAACGGTACGAACTATTCTGCGTCAAACCTTTTCGGCGAGGTGTATAATGTGACACTTCCGTTCACGACTTTCGGTAACGTGACCGCCAGCCATGAATACTCATGGTTCGCCAACGAGTCTGGAGAAGCACTAGCGAACACCACACAAACATTCTCATACAACATCACCCAAAACGTGACAGAACCGCCACCAGACACACCGCCAACATACCACAACCTCTCCGAAACACCGCCGAGCCCGCAAAATTGGAGCGCGAACCTCACTGTGATGTTCAACATTACCGTTCTTGATGATGTGGGAGTAGACACAGTACTCTTAAACATTAACGGCACAAACCTTTCAGCATCAAACCTCTTCGGGAATACGTACAATGTGACCGTCACCAACAGCACATTCGAGCGAAGCGACAATTACACGTTCTCATGGTTCATGAATGATACAGGTGGGCAAGCTAACATGACTCCTGAGTTCGTATATATCTTTGAAGACTTTCCTGAGAGCGATTGGGAGCTTGCCGTGTTGATGAGCTTGTTCGGGAGCGCTTCTCTTATCATATGGGCTGGTTCGCACACACACAAACGTCACGAACCGATAAGAGTATTATCTCGCCTGACTGCATACCTTCTCATAGCCACAGGTTTTTGGGCTGGTATGCACATCAGCCAAGAGTCCTCCATAATCAACGTGACAGAAACAGCTTTCCAAACCGGAATGATTATTATGGTGTTCATACTCGCATATGAGATGGTGAACGTCTTGTGGTTTGCGATGGCAGGAGACAAGAGATGAATAAGCAAGGAAGCGCACAGGACATAGTCTTAGTGATAGTGGTCGTTTTCGCTACTGCTGTTGCCGCGATTATGAGCGCTCAAGTGTACACAGAGTTCAACGACTCAGGATTTTTCGGGGAGTCTGAGACCGGGCAAGAAATAGCGGACACGACAGAAAGAGTCACGCTTCCTTTATTTGACGTGATTGTGTTTGGTGTGATGCTGATGGGAGTGTTAGGTGCTATCCTTTTAAGCTTCGCTCTCAAGAGCAGCACAGCATTTTATTTTATCGCCACCATCTTTGTTATGTTCGCGATGATTCCAGCTGTGGCTATCGAGAACTCGTGGGAAGAGATAAAGGTGCAGGATGGATTGCAGGATGGCAGAGGATACTTACCCATGACAGATAACATACTAAGCAACCTTCCTCTGTACTTCGCTGTGTTTTCTTTCTTGTTGTTGGGTGTGATGTTCGCGCTGAACAGGGCGCAAGGAGGCGGAAGCATATGAAGCCTACACTAGCAGTATCATTTGTGTTCGCGTTTTTGTTGTGTGCGGGAATGGTGAATGCTGATTATATCCTCCCATCCTTCGACAATACAACGTGGACAAATAAGTTCCCTCTCACGATTCACGAAAACACAGGAGGTGTTGTAGATGACGTGAATATCAGAGTGCACCTCTCATTCATTGATGGCATGCAAAACGATTTCGGTGATGTGCGTATCGTGAACGAAACAGATAATGGAGCGTTCCACTACTGGATAGAAGAACAGAATGATGGGAGTAACGTCACGTTGTGGGCGCGCGTGAACCAACTCAAGGCAAACGAAGACCGTAACGTGTGGCTCTACTACGGCAATTCTACAGTCGCGAACGCTTCAGACGGCGACTCGACATTCGTTTTCTACGATGATTTCGAGGATGGTATCATCTCGAGCGAATGGGTACAGCAGGCAGAGGGCAATTTTACTGTCAGCGAAGTAAATGGCAAACTCAACATCAGCATCGATGGTGACGTAGGAAGTGGTGGGATTGGTGTGGATTCTGCACATGTCACGCTGAACTCCGTTTTTGAGTCTCATGGAAACAGAACACTCATCTACCGTGTCGCGTCTCAACTGTCCGGGGGCTTGGCCAAACAGGCAGGTTTCCTGAACCAACGAGTTGAAGGTGACACAGGCAGTTCCACACAAGGACCTAACGGAACGTATTGGTATCTCCGTTCGAACCCTCCCAATTGGCGAGTCAAAAACTCTACAGGGCATGGGACAGTGATGGAATTGGGTGATGCAGTAACTGGTGTGTTCACTACACATGTGGACTGGATGCTCTCTCTTGACGAGTTCGAACACGCATGGTCGGGAGACTACGACACCTTTGATAAGCCTTACAGGCTCGATAGCGATAACCACACAGGAGAAATAGTTCCGACGAGTGCGGGTATCCGAGCAGTTGCCGGAGTCGGCAATCATAACGGTGGGGTGGTGCTTGAATGGTTAGCTTTAGGGAACACCACCAACCCTCGAACCAATATCACGTTAGGCCTTGACGAGATAGTGTTTAACGCTCCAGTGTCTGTTTCTTTCGAGAGTGCGGCTGATGTGGTGTTGAACGTGAGCGTGAGAATAGGTGGAGAGTTTTCGGGAGCAGACCACATGAACTACAGTTTGGATGGCGGAGCGAACACTACCTTATGCACTGCGTGCAACGTCGGCACGACCACCCTCACAGGATTGTCTGATGGCGCACACACTCTCTTAGTTGGAGCGTATAATGAGACTGAGGATGTGTTCGTGAGCGGTACTTCTTCTTTCACTGTGGACACCATACAGCCGAGCATAGAAGTGTTCGAGCCTCCCTCTATCACCAAAAAAGCAGGAGACGCACCTCTTAATTTCACGGCAAGCGACGCAAACCTCGACTCGTGCAGTTACAGCCTCAACAGCGGAGTCACGAACACGAGTGTGACGTGTAACACGACCACGACTATGGATGCGGTGGGTTTTTCTGTTGTGTCCGCATACGCTGAAGACAGCGCAGGAAACACTAACATAACAACTAAGAAGTTCTTGAGCTTCAACACAAGCTTCGGCCTCGAAGAACCCATAACAGAAACGCAGACAGACACCATCTCTCTGCACCTTAACGGTGTGAACGATACAGATGTGGTGAGCAGTGTCAGCGTCACGTATGACAACACAACATTTTTCTCAGGTTTCGACGTGGAAACGAACAGCACAGGAGCTACCTACAATAAAAACGTGACCGTTCCTCTCGTCACGTCAGGAACAAGCCAAAATGTGAGCTTCACATGGAACTACACACTTTCCTACGAGTCCAACACCACAGCATCCAGTGACAGCGGAAACCAGACGGTGAACAAGCTTGTGCTTCAAGAGTGTGCTGGAGGAGACTTCCCGGTTCTCAACATGACATTCCTCACCGAAGCCAACGCAACAAAAACGCTGTCTTCTTTCGACATGGTGATGAGTGTGTGGAAAAACAAAGAAAGTGATGCGCGAGAGGCCACATTCGAAGTCACCAACTCCTCACGAGTGTCGGAGTATGACATCTGCATGAGTACAGATGTGGGAAGCGTTCAATCATCGTGGCTTATCACTTACAAATCACCGAAAAAGTCAACGAGAAGCTACGAAACAGACAGCATAGGCCTCAACACGACAAACCCTTTCCTTCTCGACCTGTATAACATCCCTCTCGCTGAAGGCTCATTTATTAATGTGCATGTGACTGACACGAGCGGTTCTGTCATAGAAGATGTCATCACAGAAGTTCAACGAACCATAATAGTGAACAACTACTACATCAAA
>LFUF01003959.1_pt1 | contig 17639 bp, 31 predicted proteins | sample 633261 | NCBI WGS metagenome assembly LFUF01 (sample SAMN03781032, study PRJNA287316) | hypersaline lake metagenome | isolation source: virus filtrate of water collected from the Namib Desert Hosabes playa | place: Namibia | collected 2013
TTGCGTGTCGTTGCTGACGACGTGTCGCAGCCAACGTCGCGAGCAACATCGAGAGTAACATCGGGAACAGCATCCAGAGCGACATCAAGAGAAACATCGGGAACAACATCGACAACAACATCTGGAACAGCATCAAGAGCAACATCGATAGTAACATCTGGAGCAACATCAGGAGAAACATCTGGAGCAACATCTGGAGAAACATCTGGAGCAACATCGAGAGTAACATCGAGAGTAGTGGTGGTATGGGGTTTTTTCCTTTCTGTTTTTATACAGATAGCACAGACTATTGTTTTGTTGCTTACTATGACTTCTTTATACGTAACAATCTCATAGAGCTAGACCAAAAAACCCTCCAGCCCTTTAACGAGTACAAGGAAGCAGTAAAGTGCAACAGCTTTCTCAATTTATGGTTTGAGAACGCTTGTTTTATCATCAAGCCACCAATATTTATCAACAGGGATGAGCAAGGAAGACTACACAGCACGCACAGCAAAGCGATCGAGTTCAGAGACGGGTACGGAGAGTACTATGTGAACGGCGTGCACTTTTCTGAAGAGTTGTTCGTTAAGGCTTTCAAGGACAAAAGCATCTCTGCAAAAGAGATAGTTAGTTTGAAGAACTTAGAGCAAAAAAGCGTTTTGCTTGATCACTATGGCACAGACATTTGGAGAGAGACAAAACATAGAGTTGTTGATAAAGGCACACATTTTAACAGGCACAAACAAGAACAAGCTGAATACTTTTTGATAGAGATAGACCTGGGTGGTTATGTTCAGCGATACGTTGTTTGTGAGGACTACAGCACGCCGAGGAAGTATTTGTTGCCTGTTCCCGCGCCCGGCCAGGTAGAGGATAGCGACCTGTACGATCTTGATTCGTGGCGGGGCTGCGTAGCGTGGACGTGTAAAGACCCCAAGTACTGGGATAAATTGAAGGTAAGAACATAGAAGGGAAAAAAAAATAGATAAATGGTTAATGTTTCCACAGAGATAATAAGGGAATACCTTGACACAATATGCGACACATTACCAGAACACGTAAACGAGATCTATGATTCTCGTGATGGACGATTATTTTTTATTGACCTCAACAATGAGCGGCATACGATCCTCGTTATTATTGAACGCCTTCCTTTTAGCTAAAGAAGAAGATGTAGATGCAAACATCGACCACACACTTGAAAAAATAAAGAGGGATTACAAACGCCATGGACGAGACAAAACTACTGAGAGCAATTAACGCGAACCAGGTTGCCATCATGCAGCTCGCGCAAGAAGTAAAGGAGTTGAAGCAATTACTTGTGGAGGGAGCAAAATGAAGAGGAATGATAGCTTGTCAAAGCTCAAACAAGCGATGCAAGAGTATGATTAGGGCAAGAAATGGCTTTTTGATGCACCCAAAGAATCAGAAGGATTTAGCCAAGCAGAAATCGAAACAATCCTCGAAATACTGGAGACATTAAACCAACAACAAAAAGAGGAAAATTACTCAAATACTTGTAAATAATCATATAATTATACAAAACCATATAACAACAGTATAACTATGCGAGGCCCAAAAAAATGAGTGTTTTAGTGATTGAGTCTGTGGAGAACGGCTACGTTGCGAGAATAACAGGAGTGAGGAAATATGAGTTATCACTACAATGCAGACAAAGAGGAAACGGAGAGAGAAACAATCAGACTTTCTTTATAAATTGTTCAACACGAGAGGTAATAGATGGATGGTTGTGATACTGACCAGAAAAATAATAACGATTGGGGGGAGTAAGGGGGTGACGCTTCCTCCGAGTAAGACGAAGGGGAAGAAAACCGTTACGATTGCGGTGTTTGATGATGAGGATGCTTCGTTGTTGAGAAAAATAGTTGATGACTAAAAAAAGAGAGAGGAAGGATGCCGAAAAACTTGAGAGCCGACACCAACTTGTTGAGGAAGATATGGACTTATTTTCACATAGAGGAATGTATGTGTTTTAGTGAGTTAAAGGGGAAGTTGGTTCCGCAGAGCCATAGGGTGGAGGAGATCAAAGATGCTATGGCGTTCATGAAGGGTGTGGGTGTCATTGAGCGGTTCAATAGGGGTGGGCAGACGCTTTACAGGCTTTCGTATTTATCAAAAAAGAAAACAAAGATTGTATGGAGGGAATGATTAAGATGTATTCAAAATCGCCGTTAGTGGAGACAAAAATAAGTTTGAGTAAGGATTCAAAGTGGCTTATTCATCAGACTGTTATAACTGATATAAAGCCTGTTTCGTATTATGAGAAGGTTTTTGAGACAAAGAATGGTGTGCCCGAAGAGGTAGAGCCAATCAACGAAAAACAGGAGGTGAAAGGTTATGGAAGCGCAGATCGTGCAGACGAGAAACATGTTGAATGAGGGAGAGGAGCTTTTCCTTGTGGACTTGCAGACAGTGATAACAAAAGAGGAGATGATTGAGATGACACAGAACACAGATGGAAATCATGATGTGGAGATAAAGCTAGTCAAGAAAAAGTAAACAGGAAAAAGAATGGGTTTTGGAGATAAGGAGCAAACAGAAGAAAAAAACCCCATGTTTAACAGTGGGCTGGACTACCTGTCACGCATAGACTCACTAATGGTTAGAACACATGAAGCATGGGGTTACAGAGATCACCAACTAGTGTTTACCTACCTCCGACAACTCTTCACAGAGCTAATGAAATGGATGACAAAGAAACAAAGAGAAGATGCGGAAAGGCTTGAGAAAAAAGCAGGTAACGCCATCTTTGCGAAGGATAGAGATAAAAGCCTTGATACAAGGGCGATAGAGCAAAGAATCATAAGGTTTGAGAGACACCTACACGTTTGCTATCATGAGAGCAATCTCGGTATGGGTACAAAGGCAACAGGTTCAGAAGCGTCATCGGTGATATAAAAAAAATGGGAGCGAAGATGGAAGACAAGTACACAAAAGAGGAGATAGTTGAGCTTATTGCTAACAGGCTAGGTAGAAACCCTGACTTGCCGTTTAGGAAGTGGCTGCGGAAAAAGATAGGTGATTTTGGCTACCAGTTTGACTACGTTCTTTATAATAGGTGCTATCTTATTCAGAAGGAGCTGCGGAAGAATAATGATCACGTCACGGTTATCATTGGGCCTGAGGGTAGGGGTAAGAGCACTCTTGGTGACAAGCTTTGCTCTATCATTAGTCCTTCCTTTAGGTTTGAGAACATTTGCTTTACCTTTAATGATTTTAAGAATGCTCTCAAGACAGTGACGGCAGGGGATAGCTTGTTTTTGGATGAGGGCGTTATGTTTCTTTCTGGCAGGCAGAGGCTTTCAAAGCAGAACGTTGCGGTGACTCGTTTTTTGCAGGTTGGTAGGGCGAAGAACCTTCATACTGTGGTGTGTGTTCCTGATTTTAAGGAGCTAGATCCTTATGTGAGGAGGCATAGGGTGAGGACGCTTATTTATGTGACGAAGAGGGGGGGTTATAAGGCTTGGAATAAGCATGGTATTGATATTATTAATGAGGTGTTGTCTCGTGGCACTGTGAGCAACCCTTTGAAGGTGAAGGTTCCTAATGGGAGCTTTTGGCATGGTGATTTCAATAAGGACTTTCCTTGTCCGAATGATATTACTTTTGAGAAGTATGAGAGGAAGAAGATGGAGGGCATCGATGTAGTTATTGACAATTTTGAAAATAATTAACTGCGCTGGGTATTACTATCGGAATAAAATGACTGTAAAAAAATTCGTATTGGAACATTGGAGGAGGTATAAAAAATGGGTTATAGACATCACTTTAATCTGTTCTTTGATCTTCGCAGTAGAGATGAGAGGGCACACTGGTACATGGGTTATTTTTTTGGTTATCACTGTGTTCGCTGCTATCCCTGTGTATAGGTTGGTGAAGAATTGGGATACTATTAAGGCGCAGATGGATATGGTGGATATGTTTCGAGAGGCAGAGAAGAAGCGACGGCAAAAAGAAAAAGAGGAGGGAGAATAGAATGAGTGAGAAAAAGATTCAGGAGGAAAAAAGGCACGAGAGAGTAGTGCAAGGCTTAAAGAGGGGGAAGAATAGAATGACTTTGTGTGTTCGTTGTGGCATTAATATGGGGGAAGTGAAGTGTCTTTGTGGCGATCCACTAAACGCAGATACATCCTTGGCGGTTTGTGCTCTCGAAACAGCAGTAAAAGAACTAGCCAAAGAAGTCAAAGCCATAAGGGAAAGGCACGAGAGAGACATGAAAGACCAATGGCAGATGATTAGTGAGTTAAAAGGAGGCAGAACACAAAGATGATTTCCGCAGCGTTTATCAACAGCGTTTTTAAGAACATCATGATTTGCACATCAATAATGATAACATCTATGGTGGCGCACGAGTTTGGCCATTGGGTGGAGCTTCGACAACATCATAAAGAGGCAAAAATCCTTTTTGGGGAGATAGATGGGAAAATAGGGCTTCAAACAGGAGAGGAGCATAACTACAAAGATTTAACGCCTAGCCAGAGGAAAAAGATTTATTGGGCAGGTGTTGTTGTTGGCTCTTTACCTATAGTTTTTGCTGGTTACTTTTCGTTGGGCTATCTTTCTTTGTTGGGTATGTATGCTATCCTTTGTAAGAGTGACTTTGAGATGATCAGGAGAGAGAGAACAAGGAGGGGAAAGAATGGTTAGTCATGGAAAGAAATCGTTAGTGAGAAGCCTTACGCCTCGTTGGGCGTTGTGGGTGAGCTTCGTGGTTTTTGGCGCGACGAGCGTTCACAACACTTATAGTGTTTTGGGTGGTTCTTCTTTTTCGGAGCCGTTGGAGGTTGCTGGCTTTTTGTTGGGTGTTTTTGTTGATGGTTACTTCATGATGATTGTTCCGTTGCTGGCTGTATTTCAACAAATCAAACACCAAATGGAGGAAGAATAGAATGAAGTTGGCATGGGCATGTGACGAGTGTAACTGGCTTCAAGTCAGCGACAGCAAAAGACGACACCAAATGGATACGTGCATGTGTGGGCGTGTAGCGTCGATCTCGAAGAAGCATACGTAAGATCTATCGGGTGGCCTCGTGTAGTTGCAAAGTTGAAGAACGGCGAAAAGTGGCGCTACACACGAAAAACAACAAGAGAATGAGTAAAGTAGACATAATCCATATTATGCGTAACTTGAGATAAGCATTATGAAAGTAAAAACAAGACAAGAAATATACAATGAATCAGCTAATAAGCTAAGAAGATATGAAAAGGGAGAATATTATTTATCTTCTGTGTTAAATATAGAAGCCAACGAAAAATTTGTTAAAGTAGATGACCTACTAGATGAGATAAACTACGCAAGAGATAATGGAAACATAGAGGGAGAAAAAGGTTTCTCTGCGGCATTGTTATTAAGTAAGATTATAAAAAAACTAGAAGAGGAAAGAGCGAAAGACAAAAGCAAGACATTCACTGTCTACCTTAACGCAGAAGAGGTAATGTTGCTAGAAAAGTGCAAAGCGATCCTTGAGCAGGAAAAAGACAGCACAGCATTAAAACAACTGGCTTGGATAGGCGCAAATATGTTACATGACGAGAAAATAGAGCAGCTTTTAGCGGTTGTCTTTAAAAACAAGCGTAATAATAGCCGTCTTGGAATACACAGTTTTGAGTAATTTCACGACATTTCTAATAGGAAAACAGCGTTATTTCTGACAGAATTGTGTTGTGCCACCACATTTTTACTCAAAGTTAATGGTTATGCTTTTACCTTTGCCCTTTGAGCCTTTTTTCTTCTTCTTTTTGTCTTTTTTGGCTATTGGCTTTTTACCTGTCAGAAAGTCCTCTCCAAAACCTCCTTTAGGTACCCCAAAAAAGTCACTTCCCCCTTTAGGCAAGCTTTCATTCAATCCGCCGAAAAGAGTAGAAGAAGCAGCTTTACTGATCTCTTTTTTTTTACTTGGTAAAACTTCTTGTTTGAGTCTGGCAATTTTTGCGTCTGCCCTAATCTTTTCTTCTTCTTTAGCAAGACGAATTGCTTGTCTTTCTCTTTCTTTTAGCCTTGCTGGCTCTGCTTTACGGCTGATTATCTGCTTTACCGCCCTTTCTTTGGCCATCTTTTTCTTAATGTCTTTTAAAAAACCCATTTTTGTTAGTCCCCCCAGAACTGCTTTGCTATAACAGCTCCGATCAGTATTATTATTGGCAGTATAAGCACTGTGTAGCCGATGCTTCCTGTGATGAAGAAGATTACGGCTACAATGGTTGTGGTGAAGCTTGCGGAGAGGAATACATCTTTAGTGTCAAACCTTGACTTCATAGCGACAAACATGACAACAAAGATAGCAGACAGGATGAGAGCTGCGTAAGCTCCGTTTGTAAGCTCATTGACAGTGTTAAACTGGTCAAGCATTGTTGTGCTGCTCGTCACGTTTGTCAGGTTGTATATTCCCATTTTTTCTACATTCTCCACTTAATAAGTGCTGATATGAAGAGGAAGAGGATTGCCACTAAAACAATCATCGTGAGGGTTATTCTTGTTATGCTTGTTCCTTGTCCGAGTGCTGCGTCACTGGCTGCTTGGTCTGTGATGCTGCTGAACAAGTCGAAGCTGCCAAAACCTATTTTAAGGGTGTCAAAGGCTTGCCCAACGAAAAGACCTACTTTGTCGGTAAAGTCAGGGTTTTCCTTAATGCCGATGGTGCGGTTCTGTATGTTTTCTGTGGTGCTTGAGAGGCTGCTCATCTTGTTGTATGCTGCAAGGCTCTCATTGGTTTTGTTAAAGTCTGTTGGCTCTGCGTAGTTATCCACGAGGTTTGTCATGAAAAGAGCGATGACACTAGCTAGAAAGCTTACTATGATCATTCCTATGACGAATTTACTGAGTCTTGCCATTATGCCGAGTCGCTCATCATGTATGCTATTATTATTCCTGCTACTTGCAGTGTTAAGAGTATACCCCAATTCATGTATATGAGGCCAGCTAGTTTGCCAAGCAAAAGGGGTATTGGTGTTATGAAGGCTGCCACTGATGGGTTAAATACTGCGCTTAATGCGAAGATCACGACCAGTATCCAGACAAGCCATAAACCATAGTTTCCAAGTGCGTTTGCATCTTCAAAGCTCTTTATAAGGCTGTCAAGGGGTATGTTCTCTCCGTCTATGGTTGCGTATGTCTCTGCCTTGAATATGTTTCCTGTTGAGTTATCAACGTTTATGATGATTGTTCCTGCTGCGCTGTTACTACACGTTTGGTTTATTAGGGTGGTGCTTGTTGTTCTAATCTGATATATATCCATGCAAAGCTGTGTAACAGTGTTTGCGGAGTCACTCCATGTAAACCTAAAGTTGTTCGTGCTGTCTGTAAAGGAAAGACTGTGGCTTATGCCTTGAGTAGTATAGAATTTGGTTGCTACTGAATCCCCTGTAAGTATTTGGAAAGTAATTGTGGTTTCATAGAGCTGTGTCTGGCTGGTTTCCTGCCTAACTGTTCCTTGTGGGAACTCTAGTATGAATTTGTAGAACTCGTCATTAAGGACAGTGTTAAACGTTGCTTTTCCCTCAAAGTTTGTTTCAAGTATCTCCTGCGTCTTGTAGCAGTTACAGTCTATATAGTACCTTAATACCTTTATGACCGCTCCCTCAAGCAAGTCGTTAGTCTCATCATAAACAGTAGCAGTGATCTCTGTTAAGGAACTGCTGTTAAGCAAATAAAGAGTCAAGTTTTTCGTCGTCCTGTTATCAAGAGTGAAAAGATAGAACCGTTCTGGATAGCTTGGGGAACTATATCTCATGGTGTATGTCTCTGGAGTTAAAAGATCAACGTAAAGGGAGCCGTTGCTAGTTGTGTAGTTAGCAGAGAACAAATCACTAATCAGCTCAAAGCTGACTGTCTCAAAGTCAATGAGTGCCTCTGTTTCTTCATCCCTAAAAGATATATCAATACTATTGGTGGTGTAAAGCTGTACTTGGTAAGTTACTTGTCCTGTGCTCGTCACCTCTATGGTGCTGTTGTCAATAGCATAGCCCTCTGCATCAGTATAGACGCTGTAGTTTCCCTGAACTATATTAAAAGCAACTTTGCCTGTTGTGGTGTTTAGCGTTTCTGTGTAGCTGTGGCCATCCTCGTTGCTTAAAGTTATTTCTGTAAAGTTAGTTACTTGTGCACCTGTACGTATGTCAGAGATGTTAAACGTGGCGTTTGTCTCGTAAACTCTTGTTATTGTTCCTGTGGTGTTCTCAAGGTTATTGAGTGTAAAAGACTGTATTTGGTCAAAATACCCTGCCTTTTTGTAGGTAATATCATAAGTTGCTGCCTTTAACTTTAGAGGCTCCCCATTATCTACAGTTTGTGATGGTGCAGAAAAGTTACCACCTGAAAGAGTAACCCCTGTTACCTTTTCTTCCGCAGAAAGAAGTAGCTCTGATTGGTGTAAGCTTGCAGTCAAATCAGAAGAAACGTTTTGGTCTGTGTATGTCCTGTTAAAGTAGCCTCCGTCCTGATCGCTTGTGATTGTGATGTTCCATAGCTGCGTTGAGTTTGAGAGTATGCCTGTAGTGATTGTTCCGTTTGTTGTGGTGTAGTTACTATCTCCCTCTATTATCGCCGAAAAATTTGAAAGGGAAGATGAATCGTATAAATCCTGTGCTGTAATTGTGAAGTTTTCCTGTGTTGGGGAATCACCATTTATGTCTCCGTAATTGTAGAGGTTCTTTACCTCCGTTGCAGTTAGCGTTCTATTGAAAAACTTTGCACTATCAAGTTCTCCAGTCCACCCAACAACTGTGGGGTTAGTATGAGCTGTACCGACCCTAATCGGTGTGCTATCCAAACTCATCGAGCCAGCAGTATCAGAAGTGTTTACCCTATGAACACCATCAACATACAAAGTGCAATTATTAGACACAGATACAACAGCAATCACATGATGCCAATTTCCATCTGTGTAAGTTTCAGATGTGTCCATCGAGCAGCTGGTAGAGGAACTCTTCTTTATAAACATATCAATCTGGTTGTTGCTATCTCTGCGTAAATTAAACCGTTCACTGTTGTCACTATCCTCCCAAGACACCATAGTCATAGTGGAACCAGTATCATTCTGCTTAAACCAAATACTGGCGGAAAAATCTTGTGTATTCAGTGGTGTGTTGGCATCAACATAGTCACCATTCCCTCCTTGGTACGTCGTGCTGTTTGGCTGTCCATCTCCAGAAACGTTGAAAGAAGGAAAATTGTTGTTAAAAGCAGCTCCGTTGTTTGTGCCATCGTTACTATTCCAAGAATCAGTATAATCTCCAGAAAACTTATAGAAAAAAACCCCACCATCAGGTACTTGTGCTGATGCGCCTACAGCTAACAAGAGAAGGACAGCAATCCATATAATCATTTTGTTGTGTGTCATAATCTACTCTTTGCGAACTGTACCATCAAGACACTGAACGCTATCGCAAGAATCACCCCTAAAAAGTGGTTGTACACAAAGTTGATGAAAGGGAAGCTGTCGGCAAAGCTCTGTATCTCTGGCTCGTTTGAAAAGTCATCGTAAGCGTTTGCAGTCACCGCTCCTATGATCAGAACGAACATCAAGAGCAACAGGCTTGCAAAAATAAAGATGGGGTGGCTATCCACAAGGAAAGACATGACTATAGCTGCTCCCCAAAGGCCTACAACAAGGAAAAGAAAAACGCCGTCCCAAATAGTAGGGAAGTTTGTGGTCTGCGTCTGCATGATGTCCTTGCTCTCATTGTTAGTGAAGTCGCTCTGGACGCTATCGTTAAAGCCATCCATGACTACAAACATAACTATCGAAACGGTGGCAAGTAAAAATAAGATGAACACAACCGTTAAGCTATCAAGGACTGCGTTCCCTTTCTTACCTTCAAATCCCTTTCTTTTTTGCTTTCTTTTCAAGTTTATCCAGTTTCTCAACAAGGCTTCCTTTCATGCGAGTTAAGTCCATCAGCGTCACTTCTTTCTCTGCTGCTTCCTTCTTCAGCTTTTTCTTAAAGCCTGGATCAACCCACATGAACGCCCTGTTATCGCTTTTCTTACTCATTTTTTCCTCTTCTTATACAAGTCTGTCAGCTCCGTCGCTTTCTCCAAAACACACGCTAACAACCCATAAGAGACATAGCTGAACAAGATCACCACAAACCAAATGATAACCCTGTAAAAAGTGGTTGCCGTCGTGCTGTTAGGAACACTCTCACAGTGCCTCATGTATGTGTGCGAAATGTTTATTTGGTCAGGATTATTTGTGCTACTGTTGTAAAAATAATCTTCTTGTGTCGTATTAACCACTATCTCGCAGGAAGGCTCATAGTCTAAAGATGCCTTTCCAACAAGGATGAGCAGGGTGGCAAAGAACAGTACTGCCATCAGCTTCAGAGGCTCATGTCTACTATCAATGATGCTGGCAAGGTACAGGAAAAGACCTGCCACACCTACCAATCCTAGTATAAGTACTATTCCGTCCATTTTTAGTTACTCTGGTGGTTTTTCCTCTTGTGTTTCATCTGTTCTTGCATCTATCCTTTGAATGTCTTTTTTTATCTCTTCAAGCAGCTCAAATGTTTCCTTGTCAAGTTGTTTCTGCTTGGTTATCTCTTTCTGTGCTGAAACGGCGTTTTCTGTCATCTCATCCCACTGCGCCATGCCCACAATAGCAAGGATGATCACCAACATCACAGGTGTCATCACCAACAGCTGTTGCATGAACGTCTTTTGTATCTTGCTCTCCGCCTTTCTGATCTGGTGCATGTAGATCAGTCGCTGATTGATTGGGAAAGGAGAAAAGCCCAGTCCTTTAGCTCTTCTCTTTGTTTCTCCACTGTCCCCATCCTTGATGTACTCGTATTCAAGGCCTTTGTCTTTGGCAGGGACGTACTCTCCGCTGTCCGTCAAGTAAACGTGAAAAACCTTATTCCCTTTATGGTCAAGGCTTAAACAATCGCTTGGAGGAGCTGCAATGCGTTTACGGTGCTTGTTCTTCTCCTTGAGAAGCTTCCACCACGTTACGCCGTCCTCATCAACATATTCTTTGGCTCTGTCGAAACTCTCTATTTTGTTGCCATCAACAGACTCTTTTATCACCACCTTGTGCCTGTAGCTCATAGCTAGCCAAAAGAAAAACATTAGTCCTGCAACCACCACTACAACCAGCGATATAATGACAACGCTCATAATCGATGAAAATATCTGCGTTATTCCCCCTGTGCTTCCTAAAAGTTCGTCCAATACCATATGTTATCTTTCCTCTCTCCACTTTTTTTTATTTGAAAAAACCTCTTCGTGGTTGTTGTTGTGTGTTGCTCTCAACATACTTCATCTGCTCATAGCTCTCTCGCTCCTTGTTTCCTAGAGTCCTGCGCATGAAAGGCTCCACAAAGTTCATTATTCCATCTATAATTAGGTTTATGTCGTCGTCGTGAATCTCCCACCTGTAGCAGTTCACCATGATCGTGTCAGTTATTCCTTTGTGCACGTTTTGAAGGTAATAAGAAAGGTTTTGCTCATCGTACCAGCTCTGCACAGTCATTGGGTTTACTACTTGCACGAGATAGCTTAAAATTCCTTGTACTCCTTGATCGTTTGCTTTCGGCACTCCTTCTGATACTTTCCTTGCTTCTATTTCGCCGTCGTCGTTCTCAACGTAAACCGTTCTGCTTCCCCGTAAGAACAGCTCCACCCTGTCTATTATTGGTTGGGTGTTAAGTCTTGTGCCGACAATGCTTTCTGTCAGGTAGTTTGCGTTGTCTCTTGCAATAACGCTTGTCTGCTCTTCCTCACTCATATTATTCTTGCCTCTCCTTTCTTCTTTTTCTTTAATTCTATGGGCCTTATTCCCAAACCGCTCTTAATGCCGATAGAGCTTTGTTTTCCGAAAACGCCGAAGCCACTGCTAAAAAGCGTTGGTGTTCTCGCACTCTTCCTCTTTCCCACCCTGCGCACAGTCAAAGAAGGCCTGTCACCACCTGCAGGTTTTGTAAGAAAACCAAAAAAGGTAGGGGTAGTGGTGGGAGTAGTGATTGTGCTTGTAATGCTTGTTGAAGGTGAACTCACAACAGAAGAGGGAGGGCGAGGAGAAGGACTAGGAACTATCGAAGAAGGAGGAGAAGGACTAGGCGACGGAGAAGAAGGAGGAGAAGGACTAGGAACTATCGAAGAAGGAGGAGAAGGACTAGGCGACGGAGAAGAAGGAGGAGAAGGACTAGGCGACGGAGAAGAAGAGCTAGGAAAAGGAACAGGCGTTCTTGAAAAACTCGGAGAAGAAACAAAAGAAGGAGAAGAAGAGCCACTCCCACTAATAGAGCTTCCCTGCCTCACTTCCTTACTACCCATCCTCTGTGGCCTTTTTGTCTGTGTGTTAAGTGCTGCTGCAGAGCCAACCGCCGAAACAGCACTCACCCCAGAGGAAGAGGAAATGCTTGATGCAACATCCTTAAAAACCTGTGGTGATTCTGCCGTTGCAGGAAGACGATCAGCACTTACTGTTGTAGGATTCTTTACAGGCTTAAAGCTTTCTATACCCTTAATATTCCTAATCAGACGTGCCTTTACAACAGGTCTGGGCCTTCCTAAAAAAGGGCTTTTGCCTTTGGCAGCAATAACTCTTCCAGTCGTAACAAGATCAGGCACATCTTTTGGTGCTCTAAAAAAAGATGGCTGCCCTGTTGATGGGTCAACTCTCACTGTGCTTGCTCCTACTGCCTTTCTTGCAATCTGCTCTCTCGGACTGATGATCTTGGCTTTCCCTATCCTCTGCCCTCTCGACCCAATAACATCAACCTTTACAGGTCGTCGTGATAACCCACTTCCTTTAAGCCGAGAGATGCTCTTCACATCTGCTTTCAGCTTCCCACCTGTAATTTTGGTTATCTGCTTTGTTGTTCTTGCTGTGCTGCCAAACCGTCCAGCGACATCAATGTCTTTTGTCACTCTTGGCTTTCCTGCGATCTTGCCTGATGGAGTTCTTGTGATTGTTCCTGTTTCAAGAAACCTAATGCCTTTCTGCTCAAAGCTTCTCTGCGCAGAGCTTCCAAATGTTACTCTTCCTCCCTTTGAGATAAACTTCCCTATCTTGTCTTGCTGTGAGGGTGTGAGGGTGCGAAACTGCCTCGTCTGAAACGGCTGTAGTTCTCTCTGTGACACTTTCAGTTTTTGTGCTTGTCTTGCTGCGCCAATCTCAAAGCGTCCACTTCTAAATCTGTTTATGTTGCGAAGCTGCTCAATCCTTGCTCCTGTAAACTCTGCTTCCCTCTGAATACCCTTTCCGGGCAGTCTCTGTCCTGCGAAGCCACCTGCAACAAAGCTTGTCACTCTTGCTGCAGTCTTTCCCACTACTGCTCCTCTTTCCTCTGGTGTTTCTTTTTGGCTTGCGGAGATGCCTGTACTAATCGCCACGCTTGATATAAGTCCTGCCTCTGTAGCTTTACCTATAATCTTGCCTGTTGTTAAAACTCCCTTTTGTTGCGCAACCGTAAGAGCTGGTGCAGCTTTTAGGAAAAGCTTTCCACTTCCAACTTTAATAAGAGGAACCGCTACTTTTGAAACAAGTGCTCCTGCGCCAAAAAGAAGTGCGTTTGTTACTGGTTTATCTCTAAAATCCTTTAGGAAACCTTCTACTGCTCCTCCCAACGTTCTTGAGAATTGCTCAATACCCTCAATGCGCTCCTCTCTGTCCATACCTAAAGGCTGGACGGTCGCTACAAGCGGAGCCACTTTCTTTCCAGCTTTTGTAATTGCTTCTCTAGCTTTTGTCGGAGATTGTCCAAAAAGCTGTTTAGTAAATCCTTCTCTCGCAGCAATGTTAGCCTCGCCCAAAGATTCTCCTGCTTTAGCCAAACCACTTGCAAAGGTGCCTTTACCCTCAATAGCATTGATCACATCCTGCGAAGTAGTTTCCCCTCTTGCTCTCGGCGGCCCTTCCTGTGCTGCCCTAACGCTCGGAAACATCCCTAGATCTGTCCTTTTCTGCGCCGTTCTTTTTTGTGGCTGCATAAAACTCGCAGGCCCAACCCTAACCGCTTCACCCTCAAGAGTTGTGAAGTTCGGCTCTCGCTGCATCCTTTCAAAAGCCTCACCCCTCCCAAACCGCCTGATTGCTTGCCTGTTCCTACGAGGACTAACCACATCCGCATCCGCCTGTGGCTGAAAGAACTCCCCTGTCTTTGGATCACGCTCAAAAGACACCCCACCAGTGCTCTCATTAATAACCCTCACCCTTCTATCAAACTGCGAAACCTTCCGAGGGCCTTCCTCTGTATCAACAAAACCTGCTTTTTGCCTGTCAAGAGCAGCATCAAACTGACCTCTAAAGCGGTCACCAAGACCACCTTTCTCTGCGACGGCCTGTCTTTCAGCTGCAAGCTGCTCCTCTCTGCTCGCTCCACTCTTCCTCGCATTTACCCTCGCCCTTGTCCCTGCAGTGCGCTTGGAACTGCCTCCTCTGTCTTGCGCACGATCAAACTTACGGAAGCTTTGAACACCCTGATCAGTTGAAAAACGATTGATAAACTCCCTTCTTTTTTCTTCAGAAATAGTACCAGGCAAAAAGTCTGCTGTGAATTGCGTCCCAAAATCTGGAATCCTTCTGTTTTTAATAGCTTCTTTTATTTCTTGCGCTCTTCTTAATCCTTCTGTGCTTTCTGTTCCTGTTCTGTTACCTGTTCCTTGTTCATTTCCACTAATAAGAATATTCAAGTTTTTAATCGCCCTTCTTTCCTTTGCCTGAAGACGACGATTCTTTTTTTCTGTTCTTTCTCGCTGTCGCTCGGCACGCAAAGGCTCAACAACTCGCTTCCGACCGACAGGCATCGAGAAATACTAAAGCACAACTACTATTTATAACCCCTTATAAGATTTTATAATTTCTTATAATATTTGGATAAATAATCAGCCAACCACATATAAACCACACACACTTAAAAAAAAGTAACCGCTCTCGAGGTGAAAAAAAAGAATGATGAAGAGACTGGAAAAGATGGCAGCTAAAATCACGCTGTCAGAAGTGCCCACAGCGGTGCTGTTCTTCGGCCTAGCCGTCATCGTAACATCGATTATGGGACAAGTGCTTGGCGACGTACAGGACACGCAAACGGTAAACACTGCGGAGAGTAACATCACGCAGGAAGGTCTTGATGGTACAACCAATCTGGCGAACAACTATAGCCTGATCGGTACAATCATCGGCCTCGTCATCGTCGTCGGAGTCCTAATCAGCGGCTTCAGCGGAATGCTACGACGATAAACAAGGTAGAGGGGAAAACCCCTCACCTTCTTCTTTTTCTTCTATACACTCCTCTTCACCCTCACAGGCACACAATCACTCACAAGAAGACTTCTACTGAAAACAATACCAACACCCACCTAACAAAAAAGAAACGCTTAGAACGCAAACAGCGAAGCCATTACGACAAGTCTTTTTCTTCCATATTTAAAATAAAACTATGGTTCTAAAAAAGTTCAAGTGGTCACGAACGAAACCACTTTTCATTTTTCACCAGTAAAAAATTGTCTATATAGAGATTTGTGACTATTCCCAAAAGACGAAAGGCAGATTTTTTTTATTTTCCATATTGAAAAAAATGTTTTTTTATAAACAAACTCATTTTTTGTATCTCTCCAGTAAGTAAACTTTCTATATCTAGATAGATATATAGATATAGAACAGAATAGTAGTAGTAGTAGTATGGCGACGGTTCCAATGGAAATGAAGGTTATATTCTAAAACCCATATATTTTAATAGCTAAATATATTTAAAGGAATCTCCCTCATTCTCTTTTTATGAAATTACACCAAGTAAATTTCACTTACAACAGAGAAAAATGGCTCAGATTTATGTATCTCTGTAAAAAAGAAGGAACATGCGCAGCAGACAAACTCAGATTATTTATTGATGATCAGTTAGAGGAGGTAGGGGATGGGTAGTAAGGCCTCTAAAATGTTCTACGTTGATGTAGATATTTACGAGCTAGCTAAACTTATGTACCCTCAAAAAGTCAGCGCACTTGTAAATGGGTTTCTAAAATCACTTGTTTCAAACCACACAGTGGAATATCCTGATGAAGCAAGGAGAAAAGACCTGATTGATGAGAAAACGCAATACGCAGAGGATTTCCAAAGGATAAAAGCGAGAATATCGGAAATAGATGCAAAGATAGCAGAGATGGATAAAAAAACAGATGAACAAAAAAAAGAATATGTTGATGAAGCAATCAAAAGACTGCAGACTTTCAAGAACACAGGTCTACATAGGAGGAGAGATATATGGAAGAGCAAGTAATACATTCAATTCACCACCACCAGAAGAGCGGAGCAAACTTCTATGTGGGTTCTCCTAACTGCCATTCTTGTGATAAACCAATAGAGTTTGGATCTGTTTGTAGGGTTCAGACATCTATACGGCTTAACAAAGACAGGAAGAAAGAATTTTACGTTGAGACTTATTGCTTGGCAAAAAAATGTCTTCAGAAAGCAATTAACTATGAGTCCTTTGGTTTTGTAGAGACTTACTCTTGCATTTTGATTGAAGACGAGCAAGGGTTACCACCTGTCTGCAGAACAACATTCCTCACACCTCAAAGGCTAGGTGAGGGGAGAGTGACTGATGTCTTCGAGGCAGCAACTACGAGGGAGAGGAGTGTTGAAGTTGAGGATAGGACTCGTTTGGGGGGTGGCCCTAGTATTGGGGGTGCGCAGATTGGGAAGGATCTTTCTGCTGTTCTTGAGGAGAAGGATAATGAGGTTGGTACTCCTGTTGCGTACCTTGCAGGCTTCAACCATAAAGAAGCAGATGAGGATGGCAAAGACCTGATCGAGGTAGAGGATGAAAAATGACTACTAAAAGGGAAGTGAAGTGTCTTTGTGGCGATCCACTAAACGCAGATACATCCTTGGCGGTTTGTGCTCTCGAAACAGCAGTAAAAGAACTAGCTAAAGAAGTAAAGGCGTTAGCACACCACGGAGGAACAATATAAAATGGAAAAAATAATTTATTGGCAAGGAGACGTAGGACTAGAACCCATAGACAAAGTGCCTAGTGATGCAAAGAAGCTAGAAACACAAACAATTGCTTACGGAGAAGCCACCGGGCACCACCACTCCTTCAACAAAGGAGGAGTAAAAGTATTGCAAGGAGCAGACGGAACGCTCTTCGTAGACGTACAGGAACAAGAGGCAATCCTTGAGCACCAAGAGCACGCACCCATTAGCATCCCTAAAAAAATATATAGGGTGGTTAACCAGCGAGTTTTTGACGTGCAAAAAGGAATACACAGAGTGATAGACTAAAAATGATTAGTGAGTTAACACCAAAGCAATGGAGAAACGTAGATGAGGTGCGTGATGAGTACCTCAACCACTACTTTAGTTTGGAGTGGAGTGAGGAGAAGGCTTGGAAGCTCGTCAAGTTTATATATGGTGACAAGTGCGAAGACGTACAGGTTTTCTTTATGGATAGTCCTTTCGGATGTCAAGTCGCAGCCAACGTCGCGAGCAACATCGAGAGTAACATCGGGAACAGCATCCAGAGCGACATCAAGAGAAACATCGGGAACAGCATCCAGAGCGACATCAAGAGAAACATCGGGAACAACATCGACAACAACATCTGGAACAGCATCAAGAGCAACATCGATAGTAACATCTGGAGCAACATCAGGAGAAACATCTGGAGCAACATCTGGAGAAACATCTGGA
>LFUF01002592.1_pt1 | contig 17619 bp, 10 predicted proteins | sample 633261 | NCBI WGS metagenome assembly LFUF01 (sample SAMN03781032, study PRJNA287316) | hypersaline lake metagenome | isolation source: virus filtrate of water collected from the Namib Desert Hosabes playa | place: Namibia | collected 2013
TTTTAGTAAGCCTCAAGTATTATTCGATACTGATAGGGTTGTTTTAAATTCTAAAAAAGATGATTTATTTGCTTTAGCCAAAAAGACAGTTTACATATCTGGGAAAAAAATTAGATTAACCACTGACAAACATGATGTAGATTTTGATGATTTAGTTGATATAGTTCACGATTTAGCAAAAGAATTGAGAAAGTTAACAACTGCTCAGGCTACATTTGCTACCATTGCAGGTCCTACTGGACCTGCAACTAATTCTGGAAAACTAATAAGATTGTTTTTTAGAGCTAAAAGATTAAAAAGTATATGTAGAAGTTTTGATATCAATTTACCCCCACTTCCTCCTAGATATAAACTAGGTACAGATGGATTAATAGTTCATAGTGATAGTTCTAACTTTAGTTCTAGCCCATCATTTCCAAATTCTCCCTCTCAAAATTCAAACATCCCGTCTGCTAATCCTAGTTCTGGGGGTCCGTTTGGTGCAAACTTGCCGGGAAATAGTGATGGTAATTCTTCAACTAATGGAGGTTCTGGGACTACTTCTAATAACGGTTCATCAAATGGAAGCGGAGGTTTATCAAATGGTGGGAGTAATAATACTAGTGGTGATAATTCAATAGGAAATCCTCCTGATGTTGATACTCCTGTAGATGGTAGCTTTGGAGGTGGAACCCCTACATCTGGATCATTGAGTAGCGGTTCTTCGGGATCTTTAGATACAGGATCTGTTAATCCTGAGTATGATGATATTTCTATTGATGTTCCCGTAGGGGACGTTACTGGTAGTAATGGCGATGTTGTCTGTACGGGAAACCTTTATGAATTAAAAGGTCAAGTATCTTCTGTTCAAAGAGATAACATATTTGAAGATTCTGTATATTTAGTTAAAGTAGAGTCCGAGGTGTGTGAAGATGGTTGGTATGCCTTAGGTTCAAAAAAATTAAATAAAGTAATAGAGTCCACTATATCAACACTACCTCAGCAATCTTTAAAAGGGTATGTATCTAAATTAACACTAGATGGAGATTGTTTAAGTAAACTTGTTTATGTTCCTGTTTATAAACAGTGTTTTTACTTTGTTGATTATGAATTGATAGATTTAAATAAAAAAGTAGTTATAAACAAGGATTGAAAAGTATTTATATAAAAGAAAATTAAAATAATATTATGAATAAGTCAGTAAGAGATGAACTCAAAGATATTATATCGGAGGTAGTTGAAGAGAAGTTGAAAGAACTATTCGAGGAGAATCTTATTCTTATGACTGAGCATTTAACAGAAGTTATAAAAGAGAATACTCAAAAATCTGGAAGCATTATAAATGAAAGCAAACAATATAAAGAAAATAAATTTAAAAATTGGTTAGGTGCTTTTTCAGAAGAGAATTCCTTTGAGCATCAAGATCATGTTAATGGTAGTGGGGTTAGTTACGAAGACGCAGATGAATCTGTTTATGTAAAAAAAGGAGGTGGTGATTTTTCTCCGGGAGGTATTCATTCTAAGACAAAGGAAGATGATGTATCAAATAAAGTAAATGGAAGTATGCTAGGTAGCATTTTAGCAAATACTAGACCTTTAAGTGGACATGAACAAATGGACGGAAAATAATATAAAATATGCAAGAATATAGTTTATTTCCACCTGATTTATCAGGATATAAGGCTGTAGGTATTAAATTACCTTTTAATAGAAATACTTTTACACGTACTGCTCAAGAAGCTTATAATGCAGAACCAGCTAGGGATGTAGGCCCTTTCCAATTGGCTTATACAACAGAAGAGCAATCTATATCAAACCTTATCAATTTATTATTTACTAGAAGGGGTGAGAGGGTAATGCACCCTAACTTTGGTACTTTATTAAGAGATACGGTATTTGAACAAAACGATGAAACTACTCTAATTATATTAGAGGATGATATTAGGGATCAGGTTCTATTTTGGTTACCTTACATTGTAATAAGGAGATTAGATTTAGGATATGCAGGAAACACCGTGTTACCGTCTAATGAACAATTACATTCTCTTTTAATTAACTTTACTTTCTCTGTTACTGAAAATGGGGCTAACAAAACCATAAAAATATATTTAACTGAGTCAGGGGATTTTCAAACTGAAATTATATAATGAGACTAGATAGAGAAAAGGAAAGAAAGAGAAGAGACATAAAGTATAACAATAAGGATTTTGGGGAACTTAGAAGGGTTTTAATAAATCACACTAAGAACTACTTTCCAGATACTTATAATGATTTTAACGAATCTTCTCCGGGTATGATGTTCTTAGAGTTGGCAGCATATGTTGGAGATGTTCTTTCTTATTACACAGATGTTCAGTTAAGGGAATCAATACTTACTACGGCAAGAGAGAAAATAAATTTATATAATTTAGCATCTTCGTTAGGATATAAACCTAGATTCTTAACCGCTGCTTCTGTTGATGTAGATGTTTTTCAACTTGTTCCTTCAATAGGGGCGGGAGATAATACTAGACCTGATTTTAGATATGCATTGACTATTGATGATGGGATGGTATGTACTTCTACTGATGGGGTTACATTTAGAACTAACCAGCCAGTTGACTTTTCTTATTCCTCTTCAATAGACCCTACTGAGGTTACTATTTACTCTACGGATTCTGGTGGAGAGGTTGAATACTACTTACTAAAGAAGTGTGTGAAATCAACTTCTGGAAATATAGTTACGAGGAATTATACCTTTATAGACCCAAAGCCTTATGATAAAATTAAATTACCAGAATCGAATGTATTAGGTGTACTGAGTATTGTTGATTCAGATGGTAATACTTGGTATGAAACCGATTATTTATCTAAAGATTTAGTTCCCGTAGCAATTCCAAACATGCCTTATAATGACCAAGAACTTTCTGCATATAGAGATAGTGCTCCTTACATACTGTATTACAAACAAACAGAAAAAAGATTTGTGGTAAGAATGAGAGAGGATGACAGAACAGAAATTCAATTTGGTTCTGGTATATCTTCTGAATCCGATGAACAAATTGTACCAAATCCTTTTAATGTAGGATCAGGATTAGATTATTATGAGAGAGTAGAAGATTTATCTATTGACCCTAAAAACTTCTTATACACAAGAACTTACGGACAAGCACCTTTTGACACTACTTTAACAGTCACTTATACAACTGGTAATGGTATTTCTGATAATGTAGAACCTAATGCGATAACTACAATAAGTTCTAAAACAATAAGAAATTCACAATATCAACTTGATAGTTCTGTGTACCAAGAGGTATTACAATCATTGAGTGTAAATAACCCAACCCCAGCTAGGGGAGCCGTATCTAATAAAAGTGTTCAATCAATAAGAGAAGAAGCCATATCTAACATATCTGCTCAAAATAGAACTGTAACTGTAAATGATTATATATTAAGATGTTATACAATGCCTTCAAAATACGGGGCTATTGCTAAAGCATATGTAGAGCAAGATACTAGATTGGATATGTATAAATTAAACAAGGTAGAACCTAATCCATTAGCCATAAATCTTTATGTTTTAGGATATGATTCTAACAAAAATTTTACCCCAATAAACTCAGCTATTAAAAATAACTTACTAAATTATATTAGTCAGTATAGAATGATGACTGATTCTGTAAATATTAAGAATGCATTTATTGTAAACATTGGAGTATCATTCGAATTAATAACATCTCCGGGTTTTAATAGTAATGAGGTGTTATTAAAAGCAATGTCTAGGTTAAGAGATTACTTTAATAATGATAATATGCAAATAGGGCAGACAATACTAATAAACGATGCTATGTGTGTATTATCTGATATAGAGGGTGTAAGGGCTGTAAATGATTTTAAAATATTTAATTTATATAAAGTAGAAGATGGATACTCTGGTAACTACTATGACATAAAAACAGCAACTAAAAATGGAGTTGTATACCCTCCTTTAGACCCATCTGTGTTTGAAGTAAAGTATCCAAATAAAGATATACTAGGCCGTATTTCAGAATTTAAATAATATATTATAAATGTACTTTTCAATATTTCCAAAATACGATTCTACAATATATGAGAGATACCCAATTAGAAACTCTGGTATTGATCAAATTTTAGATTTAAGAAAATTAAGCCCCTATGTAGCGGATGAAAATGGTTGTTATTGGGATGGTACATATAACTCTAGAATTTTAATTAAATTTGATCTTTCTGATATTCAAGCTAAAATAACTTCTGGGGTGATTAATGGTGATGTTACCTATTATTTAAATTTAAGAGCAACAGAAGCTAGAGATTTACCCATTGATTTTACTTTTTATGCGTACCCTGTTAGTGGATCTTGGGTAAATGGAAATGGTCATTTTAATGATAAGCCTCAAATAACTAATGGTGTTTCTTGGAAGTATAAAAACGGATACTATTTACAAACAGGAAATCAATGGATTAGTGGATCATATGCAGCCAACACAACAGCATCTTATACAACGAATGAAGGTGGAGGTACTTGGTATACCAATTATGAAGCTTCTCAAAGCTTTTCATATGAAAATCCTGACATTAGGATGGATGTTTCAGATATAGTCGATGCTTGGATATCAGGATCAATACCTAATGAGGGATTTATAGTTAAAAAATCTGATGTAGATGAACAAAGCACTGATGATTTCGGTTCGGCAAAATTCTTTTCTAAAGATACACATACGGTATTTGTACCAAGATTAGAAGCTGTTTGGAACAATCAAACTTACAATACGGGATCTAGTACAGTAGCTAGTGGAGATTTTGTTATACACTTCTCTAACTTAAAAAATACTTATGAACAAAAAGAGAAATCAAGAATAAATATAGTAGCAAGAGATAGATACCCAACTAAAACATATAGCACTTCATCCGCATATTTAACTACACAAGTACTTCCTAGTTCTTCTTATTGGGCTGTATATGATGATGTTACTGATTTAGCAGTAATTCCTTTTGAAGATAACCATATAATAAGCACTGATAATAATGTAAGCTACTTTGATTTTGACTTCAACACACTAATCCCAGAAAGATTTTATAAATTTGTAATAAAAGTAGAAGATAGTATTTATAGTCATAAGTATTTTGATGAAGAATTTTATTTCAAAGTTGATAGATAATGCCAAACATACCACAGGATACTATTCCTAGTTATACATCAGGGAGAGAACTTTATTTTGAAAATGGTACAGAGTACGTAGGTAATTATCATTTAGTAACGTCAAACAATACATTTTTTACGGGTCGATCAAATACTGATAATAGTATCCAACTATTTACTCTCCAAGGGTTACCAGAGGACTCTATTCCTGATAATATAAGTGTTTCAATTCAAGACTCTGACATATCTCTTCAAAGTATACAATACAAAATTTTTAGAAAAATAAAAAGGGGTGTTCGTCAAAATATAGTTGGGGTTTATAGAGATAAACCCGTAGAACAAGAGGGTCAATCCGAGAACTTATACTCTCAAGATCAAATAGAATCTAGTAGAAAAAAGATTGTTTCTAAAAATAGAAAGGGAGTAAATGTTGTTGAAATAAAAGCTTTAGTAGAAGATGGTGAACAAATACAAGTAGATGATATTCAAGATCAGTATTATAAACTAAAGCCTTCAAAATATTTAATTACAGATTCTGAACTTTCCAAATTTATAAATACAGATTTTACATTTTTTGTAAATGATGAGGTTGATATTATAGATGGTCTTTTTGATCCGGGAACTTTTTTTAGAGTTGTAACTAATCAAATTTTAGATTTAAGAGAGTATACTTATTATTTTGTGAGAAGAAATAATGATATTTGTCAAGTACCTAACTTTCAAACTTTAGAAGTTATGTTGAAAGAGAGGAACAAAACTTATGACTCTATTTATATAATAGAACAAGATGAGTTTTTTAATTTCAATTTAGAGGGTGTTTGTGAGGATATATCTGCACAATGGACAGAAGAGTGCGGCCCAGAAGCGGGTTATATAGATGTCTCTACTGATTTTGAGGGTATTTTAGAAAGTGCGGAAGAAATAGCTAGTAATATAGCAAATGCTATTCCTAGCCCTCCATCAGTTTTACAAGGTTCTCCCGGAACCCCCGGACAAAGAGGTGACGATGGAAGAGATGGTAAAGACGGACAAGATGGTAAAGATGGTGATAAAGGTGATCCCGGAGACAAGGGTGATAAAGGTGATAAAGGTGACATAGGGGAAAAAGGTAAACAAGGAGAAAAAGGTGATAAAGGGGAAGATGGTAAGGATGGTAAGGATGGTGAGAAAGGTGATCCCGGAGGACAGGGTCCTCCCGGTCAAATGGGTCCTGTTGGACCGATAGGCTCTAAGGGAGACAAGGGTGATAAAGGAGATTTAAATGTAACTGTTACTCCACCACCCCCACCAATAGAACCCCCGAATATACCGGATGTACCTGATCAGCCTGATCAGTCGTCTTTAGAGGTGTGTACCCAATACACAAACATTCAAACGGTATCTAAAAATGATTTTATAAATAGAACTACTGGATTGAATATAGACACCCCTTTTCCAAAAGTCGAAGTAACCATCCCAGAGCTACAAAGATTTAATTTTTTAGGAAGATCTGTAATACAAGTAGGTAATGCTGCTGTGTCTTTGTATTATGCATTTAGACCTGATAAAGGTATTATAATGTTTAGAGAACTTCAACAAACTGTATTTAATGCTCCACCAAGTACAAAAATACTAGGATCAAAACTTTCAAATATATTTGAAAATGGAGATGAGAAGTTTGTAGCTGCTGTTAATGCTTCATTTTATACGTTACCATTTAATGTTACTTTAAATGGGTTGAGTACAGTATCTGTTATGGAGGTTTCATCTACGGAGGGTTTAAGAAGGGTTATTGTTTGTCCTCAAGAACAAGATACATCTAATCCACCTATTGATAATCCTTCGACAACTGAAACTAATGAAGTAGATAGAATTTGTTCAAGGGTTAGAACTCAATATGACAGTGCTATTCAAAGTAATAATTTATTAGAGGCTAAAAGATTATTTGAAATACTCATTGATAATGAGTGTATTTCACCAGATACACCTTTCCCGGATTCTAATCCAACAAGTAACCCTAATGCCCTCAAAAAAGTATATTACTTTAAAATAAAATTAAACCCAAATCAAACACCCTCCGAACAAGTTGAGGAGGTAAGTGAGGAAGTAGAGAGAATAAAAAGAAATGAGAATACTCAAACTGAACAAAAAACTTCTGATAGTTCTGGTATAAATATTAGAGCCGACGTTGTAAATATAGATAACAGGAGTGGTTCAAACGAGGAAACAGATAGTAACGAGGATGATGATTCTAGGTTAGGCCGGGATGGTCAATCTATTGAATCTTCTAACTTAGGAGGGGGAACTTCTGGGAATACAACTGATTTTGAAGATCTAACTGATGTATAATGCTAAATAGATTTGTAAATTTTGATAATTTAATATCCAATAAATCAACCACTCTGGGTAGAGTAATACCGGATGATATAATAAAATCTATTACCTATAATGAGGGGCTTATACAAAACTATTCAGTTTCAGATTGTACTTTAGATATTCACTTATATAATGATAGTTTAGATTTTATTGACTCATTATATAACCAAACAATAGAATTTGATCCTGAATATAATGATTTTTATTATAACATTTCCAGAGGTATGTTTGAATCTGGAATTAATTCAGGGTTGGTAAGAGGTTGTTTGAACTTTTCTTTGAATTTATTTGGAAACTCTTCCTTTAAACCGTTAATATTAAAAGAGGTAAGTTCTGATTTAACAGAGTTAAAGTTGGTGTTAGATAGTCAGGTTAAAGCTGACTATCCTTCTATAAAAGATCAGTTTAAAGAGTTTGATTCTTTGGTATCTCTTCTTAAAGATAGCGGGAGAATAAATAATTTAGTTGTTAACTTTGGGTCTAATAATATACAATCTATAGTTAATATAAAGTTAGATTGTTCAGATGATTATGTTATTTATATAAAGTTACTAAACACTTTAATAGATGAGATAACTGCAAATGATTTATGTTATATATCATTTAAATTATGTGAAGATTATATAGATAGTTTTTTAGTTTCTCCTGTTGAGGTAGAGATTAAACCTAATGTGCTATCAGGCCCTAACTTTAACATTCCCTTTGAACAAGAAGGTGGAGATGCTACGGAGTTTAAATCTTGGGATTCTATATTAAATGCCAATGCTTCTACAAATAACGATATAGTATTAGAGGTATTGTCTGGGTCTAATTCCGTTGATTTGAATATAGATTATACTAGTTTCAGTAATTTTGTTTTTTATGGCTCGGCACAAGAGAGACTAAAAAATTATGATTATAAAAGAAGGCTAATTGAGCACTATAACTCCCAGATTATAAGCTCTTCGGTTTCTGATTCTGATTACGGAGTTGTTAACAATTTAGATTTTACAAATAAAGTAGAAAATATTAAAACTACTTTTGATGGATTTGAGAGATTTTTACATTATAGGTCTGGGAGTTTATTCACACATGATATAACAGGTAGCATAACCCCAGCACCTAAATATATTTCAGGTTCAGATGTTGTAAATTATGCAACAACTGCATCACAGTATACAACATGGTATAATTCATTAATTAGTTCCTCTATTGATTATGATAGAGAGAACAATAATAGATTATATGAATACACTCCGGGACATATAGTAAATGATAGTAACAATAGTGAGTACTTTTTATTTTTAGATATGATAGGTCATCATTTTGATAATCTATATGCATATGTTAAGGAACTTACAAGCATCCATGAAAAAGATGACCACCCAGAAAGAGGTATTCCAAACCAATTACTAAGAGATTATGCTGAATCTCTTGGTTGGGATGTTCGCAACGGATATCAATTAAGTGAATTGTGGTTGTATAAGTTAGGGAAGGATTCTAGCGGCTCTTTAGCCGATGTTAGTACCCTACCTTCAAAAGCTCATGAAAACCTCTCTCATCAAATTTGGAGGCGTATAGTAAACAATTTGCCATTTCTTTTAAAGACGAAAGGTACTGCAAGATCTGTGAAAGCTTTAATGTCCTCTTATGGAATACCTAAGACGCTGATATCAATAAAGGAGTATGGTGGACCTGTTACATCCGGGTTTAGTTCTTACAAAGAGACAAATACTTTTAATTATTCTTTAGTACTAGGAGGGGATCAATATGTACAACTAGATAGACTATCAATAGACAAAAACGGAGATTCAGTTTATACAGCACCGGGAACTGTTGAATTTAGGTTTAAGACTGATGTTACTTCTAGTGCTAGTATGAGTTTGTGGGCAATAGAAGATAGAGATAGTAGAGATAATGTATTTCATAATTTAGAGTTAATACCAACAGCATCGTACAGTGGATCGAGTATATATGGATATTTAAAATATACAGGAACATATGAAAGTGCTTCCTCATATTACACATCTTCTGTAGTTAGCGAGTATTTACCACTTTTTGATAATGATAGTTGGGACGTACAAATACAAACACAAGATTTATTATCTGATTCTATATTATCATCTTCTATTGATTTTAATGTTCAAAAAGTATCTGATTATACCAATAATAGAATTAGCTTTTCTTCAAGTTTTAGTTGGACTCCCGGAGGTGATATTAGTTATACGTTTGGAGGGTCTACCGACTTAACCTCTAGTGGGCATTATGTTTTGTTAGGAGGTTCTACAGGTTCTTCTCAAGCTGGTACAGATTCTTCTAGGTTTATAGGTAATGTTCAATTTTATAGAGAGTATGAAAATAAAGTAGATAAATCTATATTTGACGATCATACTCTCAATCCATCATCGTATACTAGTGATGACTATTCATCATCCTTTGAGGATGTATTGAGGTATTTTCCATTGGGAGGGGATGTAATTAGATACAATCATACAGGTTCAACTATAGTAACGTCATCACACCCAGATAGAAATTATATAAATAATTCATCATATGCTACTATGGTTGGTTTTACTGGTAGTCAATCAGATCAGTATGAATCAAACAATGAAACTTATTACACTAAAATCCCATCAACAGGTGCTAATATAGTAAAAAATAATAAAGTTAGAATTGAATCTAATAATTTAAATGGGGTAACACTATCGCCTACAAAAAGAGTTGAAGATTCTGAATTTGACAGATCTTCTAAAGATGGGAATAGACTTGTTATAGCGTATTCACCTACAGATCAAATCAATAATGATATTTATAATCAATTTGGGTATTTTAGTTTAGATAATATATTAGGAAATCCAAAAGATCAAGAGACATCAAAGTATTCTGGATTTGAGTCTTTTAGACAAAACTATTGGAAAAAATATACTACAAAAAACAACTATAACAAGTATATAGAAGTATTTAGTTTATTTGATTTCTCATTCTTCGATCAAATAAAACAACTAGCCCCAGCTAGGGCTAATTTAATATCCGGGGTTTTACTAGAAAATAATATATTAGAAAGACCTAGAATAGAAAGAAAACAACCCTCGATATCTTTTACTCAATTATCTGATGAACTATTAGTTAGAACTGATGAACAATCGGGTAAGTTTGTTTACTATTCTGCATCTCTAGATCCAGAGAAAGAACTTGAAATAAGTAAAAGAGATTTTACAAGTTCTTTAGAATATGAAAAAGAGTTGGAAATAACTCACACACAAAGAGACACCAATTTAAATATATCAAAATCTTTATTTATAGATAAGAATAGTTATACAGGTTCTATAGAACAGGTGCAAAATATAGGATTAGGAAATAGTGTTATATATGCTTTTGACAACTATGTTAATGGAGGATCTGGGACTATTTCTGATATTATTAAAACATTCGAAACTTTAGATTTTGTTTCAGGGAGTAAAGTACTAAAGTATCATGGTAATAATTCAGGGTCAATAACTACTTTTAATTATGTTATTATAGGAAGTTCAGTTTATCCTAACGCACAAGGAAATAGATCTAGTATATCGCTAATTCCATATACTATTGATACAGGTTCTTTTGTCATATCTCATAATAACTCAGGATCATTAATATCAGGTATATATAACATATATAATCAACTACAAGGTGACTCTATACTATCAGGGGTTGTATCAAATTACAGTTCTGGTAGTGTAATAAAAGGAGGTATTTTAATAAATAATAATTTAACATCTTCTATATATGGACTTGAATTTAATGAGGAAGAGAAAACATATTCTTTTATAAGAAGTGGAAGTTTATATACAGTTACAAGGGTTTTCAACAAAAATAATAAATATGAAGATGTAATTCAAATACCAAAACGGGAATTGTATGTACTAGATCAGAAAATTGAAGATAAAGTGGGATTTTTAGATTCTTTTGACTATAATGAATTTTATAGTGGATCTTCCGGGGGGCCTTATATACTATCTTCTAGTTTATTAGATGTTACATCTAGTTTTACAAAAGATAAGTTTATTGAATATTTAGATAAAAACAACTACTATGTTGATTCCGTAGGAGATTTATACAGGTCTAATTCTAAAGGCAAAGTTTGTGTATATATATCTGGGTCTAGGGTTAGTAATGATTATAAAACTTATGAATATTTTTACTCATCCTCAAGTTCTAATAAATATAGAGAGGGTATAGATATTGCGGTGTCTATGAGTAATAATAACTATTATTCATCTTCTTTAAAAGATACTTCTTATCAATATGAAGATGACTCTGTATTTAACCGAATAAGGTTTATGGGTTCAAAATTAACTGGACCCGATATAAATGTAGATACTATAAATACTATAGACGGAGGTCCTGTTGTATCAATTCGTACTGTAGAATCTGAGGAACTTAGGGTATAAAATAAATATCGTTTGTATATATTAGTAACATGTGTTTTATTTTATTATTTGTATTGTATTTTTTACGATAATAAAATTTTTATAAAATAAAAAATTAAATTAAAATTGGGATATTTAAACAACAATTCAATTACCGTAGATGCGGTATTAACAAAAAAAGGAAGGGAGCTTTTAGCAAGGGGACAAAATGAGTTTATCATTAGTCATTTTGGTCTAGCGGATGATGAAATAGACTATTCATTATGGAATCCAGATCATCCTTTGGGTAGTGAATATTATGGGGCTGCAATTGAAAATCTACCTTTAATTGAAGCTTTAGTAGATGAGACTCAATCAATGAAGTATAAATTGGTTACCCTTCCTAAGAAAAGTGTTAGAATTCCTATTATTTCAGTTGGTCAAAGTGCAATAACCTTAACAGATGGGGAGGAATTTACTATTACCCCTCAAACTACTAATTTGGCTAATGGTAATGCTAACTTTGGGTACACGGCAATACTGTCTGATAGTGATGTTGCGTCTTTTGTTGGAGTTGCACAAACACCTGCTCAAAGACAGGGTGCTGATTCATCTACGTCAAACCCTACAATTATTTCAGATAACGAGGCTGCACAGTCTGTATCTGTAACTGGTACTAGTTTTACGATAAAAGCAAAAGGATCTACATTAAAAGATAGAAAAGCGGTTATTACTATTGTAGGAAATGAAACGGGAGGTAGACAAACAATCAATTTGACGGTTTCTACAATTACAACAGGAACTGGACCAAACGCATCAATTACTGACTAATATAAATTAAAATAAAAAATGCCAAATACGCAATTATACACCCAGTTTCAGGCGGCTGATATCATACCTAATCAAGAAGAACAAGTTACCAGAGCACTTTTTTCTGGTAACGATGGTAACTTGACAACCATGCATACTTCATCTAATCAAACAGCCGCGCAACAGGACTATTATTATGAAATATTTAATAGTGCGTCTAGTGCGGTGGGGTCACAACCACAATTTTCAGTAGCTTATGGTCATGCTTTAGGCTCAGGGTCATTGGATTCAGGAGGTCAGGTAAATGATACCCCTTCAAGAGCAGTATATGGTCAATATAAACAAATCTGTCTTGATCCGGGAGATAGTAGATTTACCATTGGGGGATCTGATGTTGATGATATCTATGTTATAAATGTAAATAGAGCCAGACTGAAAGAGAGTTTAGATGTAGGGTCTTTAGAGATTAATTTAGCTCAACTATCAGGATCACAGTATATTGCTGCCAATGAAATGGCTACACATACTGGATCTAATGTTACATTAGCCGGGGATGACTCTGTAATTAGACTTATTGATAATTCAAAGACAGTTAATGCAATAGTCACCCAAGCAGGTGAGGTTTATGATATTGTTTCTGGATCAATTGAGGATGGGGTATTTAACTCAGGTTCACCAGTATACTACGGTAAAGTGTTTAAAAATCTTGGTGTTATAGTATTAAGTGCGGATATGTTAGATGCTTCTGCATCTTTTGGTACAGTGATTAATTCTGAAACAGATGGTGATAATGCATTTAAAGTATTTACTGCTATGTCAGGTGCTGCTGATTTAACAGATGCTAGTGGAGATGCTTTAGGTTTTCAAGCTAGGAGTTCAGAAAAAGTTAAATCAACCCATTACTTTGTTAGAGCAAGGGCGGGTCAATTTAACTTTTCTAATAATCCATCATATGTTACAGGATCAGAGGGTGATATAGCACAAGCAACTTTTATTGGAAACCCTGTTTCTTACATTTCAACAGTAGGTTTATATAATGATAATTTTGAGTTAGTTGCCGTAGCTAAGTTAAGTAAACCGTTGAAGAAAACATTTACCGAAGAAGCTCTTATAAAAGTTAAACTAGATTACTAAAATGGCTAGATTTACAAGTCCAAATAATGAGGTTGCAATTTCGGATATTGATATTGATCCGGGAGAGCAAGGAACGGAAAGTGTTACCATCAATCATGGTGACGGTAATGCTAATAGTTATGTATTTGAACTTTCTTTAAGAGCAGGAGAAACTGCTTTTTTAAGAGGTTTTGATAATACTTCTAATCGTATTACGGGACTTCCTACTAGAACATATACTAACTTTAGTGCAGAAACTAAAACATATACATTTACTATTAATGTGCCTCAATTATTAGAAGAAGATTTAGGTAATCAGAGATTTTTAGAAATATTAATTGGTGGGGATATCCCTCAACAAAACAACGATATACCTTTAGGAGGGTCTGGGGAGGGGAATCCTCCTTTAAATGAAGAAGATTCTAATAATAATACAGGAGATGAAACTGGTGGTGGGGATGATGGAGTTCAGAATCCAACATTAAGCCCCGGATCGGGATTTGGAGGTGCTGGTGATAGGACTAATATTACCATAAATACTGATAGGGTAGATAGAGTAGGGGGTTCAGGAACTACTAATGAAGAGGATTCTAATAATAATACAGGAGATGAAACTGGTGGTGGAAATGATGGTCCTGTAGATCCAACATTTAATCCCGGATAAAAAATAAAGAACAATGCCAAAAAGGTATTTTTTTAAAATACAACTTAACGGAGATGTGGGAGTTGCCGGAGGTAAAATATCGGTTAACTCTTCTTTTTTAAACGAATTAGGTAATCCTGTTACAGCACCTAGTTCTTTTGAGGGTATTTTTAATTTAAGAGTTACTGCACAAGAAGATTTTCAAGGTAATGGCATTGCTATTCAAAATACTGTAGGGGATGTAAGATCAGGAGATCCTTCTATTAGTTTTAACTTTAATACTAAAATAAGATTAGAACCTCCAAGTGCTCCTGCTGGGTATAGGTTTTTGAGGTATCAAGTTACAGGGGCAGGTTCAAATAGTGGTTTAGTTTCATCAAATCAAGTGAATGTTTTTGATGAGGATTTTGTTCGTGTAGTTGCTATATATCAAAAGGTAGCAGTAGAGCAGGAAGAAGATTCTGGTGTGGAAATAGTAACAGAAGAACGGGACAAGATAAATAGAAATGGAGGTTCTTTAAGATTAGTTTTTAAATACTTCGTTGCAGGTCAACCTGCTGCACCTCTTCAAGGTCCTCAAACTATTAGAGTCAGAAGAACCGATAATGGAGATTCATTTGATTTAAATCCATCAATTCCGTTAGAGTTTAACGCGAACTCACCATTTTCTTTTAGAGCAGAGGATATACCCACTACTTTTCAAGAAGGGACTTTAGGCACTTATAGATTAAGATCTGGTCAAAACTTTACGGTAAATTTCACGGATCAGGATTTAAATTTAAGAAATCAAAAAACTTTAGAAGTAGTTTATGATTTACAAAGATTAGCTTCTGTAGGTCCCGGAGCAGATTATAGATTAAGATTTACTTTTTTAGATACTAATGGTACTCCAATAGCTAATTTACAGGGATCTCCTAACTCTGCAAATATTGCAATAGATTATGACGACGGCGATTCTGAAAATCAGGTTTTATTAGAAGGGGTTATAAAAAAGATACGTAAAGAAGCTATAGTAGTTGCAACTGGTATGCCTGTTAATTTCAATGTTGGCAGCAGATTGTTTACATTAAGGGACGGGGTTCCTAGATACTCAACAGATGTTACTGATAGTAATATATCAGAGGGTAATAACTTAATTACTGATATTATATACGAAGAGCAAGAACAAGTACCACTTCCAGAAGATACCTCTCAGCTAAGAGTACGTATAACATATATTAACAGTAATGGTAGTAGTGTAACTCCTTTTATAAATAATGTAAAAACAATTGGAGTAAATACTACAAATCAAGGTAGTTTTGAAATAAAGGATGATACTAGAACTCCTATAGGTCAATTTGAAATTGTAGATACAACAGGAACGTTTGGTAATATTACTTTAAGTGGATATCCCAACTCTATTGAATTTGAGGGGGAGACTCTTATATTACAGACTCCTAGAATCGAAAATATAAATGCTAATTCACCGGGAGTTTATAGAGTTGATATAAAATATAGGGCAGAACAACCAACTATTGAAGATGAGCCAGAGGAGTTAAATATAAGAGTAAGATTTAATCCATCAAAGCCTAATGAACTCTCTCATGCTCAGGTAAGAGTAAACGGAAAACAAAATTTCAAGAGAATCCAAAAAAATTCTGATGGTTCTCAAGATATTGTACTAGATGCAAAACAAGGTGAAAATTATGTAATCACTTTTAGTAATGTTGGTGGAGGATATATTACCCCAAACAGAATATCTAATGCTAAAGCTGGAAGAACTTATACAGGATTGTATAGGAAGCCGCCAGAGCCTCCTAAACCAGTTTTAACAGTAAGTACAGACTATTTACCCAATATACCACAAGATGCCTCTAGAGGCGATATATACGTCAATGGTGACCTTGTAGGTAATGGTTCTGTACGATTAGAGGTCAATCCCGGAGATTATAACATATCTTTTGGTGATATCAGTGTGTTAGGGTACGTATACACAACCCCAGCATCTCAAAGGGTAGTTCTCAATATGGGCGATACCCGAAATATTTCTGGAACTTATAATGGTAGGATATTACCTTCTGCATATTGGTTAAAACCTATTGATGATATAGATTCTAAATTTATAGCACAAGAAAAAATAGAGGGGTTATTTTCAAGTAATATACGAAATTTAACAACGTTTTTTACTAGTTCCCTGACGGCATCATTAGAAGATTATTATGTTCATGTTTATCAAGATGAGCCAACAATTGTAACATCTTCTATTCAATTTTCACTAGCATATGGGAATTTTGATGGATATGGTGCAGACGATGGTGATGTAAATGCTCCCAATATAACAGAAACTAAAGCAATATACTCACAATATCGAAATAAATTATTAGAAAATGCTGCGGGTAAGTTTAATTTAACAGGTGCTGAAACAGATAATATTTATGTGATAAACTATCAACACGAAAGGTTGAAAGAATCTTTAGATTATGGTGCTTTTGAAATAAATTTAGCACACTTATCCGGTTCCGAGTATATAGCAAGTAATGAAAAATCAACACATACTGGTTCGAATGTGATATTAAGTGGCACAGACGAAGTATTAAGACTTATAAATAATGGAACATCAACTAATGCAGATGTAGGAGTTTACGGTTTATCTTATGATATTGTATCTGGTTCAATTGAAGATGGTATATATAATAGCACAACTCCACATGTTTACGGAAAATTATATGTTAATCATGGGGTTATATTGTTAGATGGTGATAAGTTAGATTTATCTGCATCGTTTGGTACAGTAGATGTTCGAGAAGTAGATGGTGATAATGCTGTTAAACTATATACTGCTATTTCAGGTGCTGCTCAGTATACAGATGCTAGTGGAGATGCTTTAGGTATGAAGGCTAGAAGGAAAGTTGTCGAGCATAACGAATACTACTTTATTCGAATTTTAAATGATGAGTTTAATAAATCTAATAATTCATCTTACTATTCAGGTTCAGAAGGGTTTATTGATCAAGAGACACTAAGAGTAAATGGAATAACTTATATAACAAGTATAGGTTTATATAATGACCAACGAGAACTACTAGCAATCGGCAAACTATCCCAGCCTGTTAAGAAGGATTTTGTCAGTGAACATTTATTTAAAGTAAGATTAAAACATTAAAGAAATAGATGCCAGTTTTTTCAGTGTATTCGCCAGTATCTAGAAATGATTACTCAATACAACCTTTTAC
>LFUF01004316.1_pt1 | contig 17124 bp, 33 predicted proteins | sample 633261 | NCBI WGS metagenome assembly LFUF01 (sample SAMN03781032, study PRJNA287316) | hypersaline lake metagenome | isolation source: virus filtrate of water collected from the Namib Desert Hosabes playa | place: Namibia | collected 2013
CAAATCAGACCGATCGTTCATCAGTTCTTCTAGCGTCTCGGTTCGAGCTTCGGCTTTGACCTTATCCTGATCTCTGGTCCCCGTTCCGCGCGTACTGGTTACGCTCAGTTTGTATCCTCGTTCGGTCTTTTCTATCTTCTCAGTTGTTTCTGGTTCGCTCATTCTTCACCTTCCTCTATGCACGGTTCCGCGTATTTGACTACTTCCTTCGGCTTCAACTTCCGTACATACATCTTAAGCATTTCATCTTCCTCAGCGCAATCTGGGCAATTTGCTTCGACCCAAATCTCTCGGTCTGACAGTTCTAATGCCGTCCAAAACCTATCACCGCAATCACGGCATTGATTAGGGTACTCGTAGGTGTTTATAACGTCCCTCAGTCGGTAATGGTCCGGGTGCTCGTCTAAATAGTGGCCGAGTACATTGTCCATCCGACTGTCAGCATCAAGGTTGAAGTGAAGCTTGCAACCAGTAACTGCACACATTTGGCTCATGCTTCACTCTCGATCAGTTCGCCCGCAGCTTGTCGGAAGAACTCGGCTTCCGATAGGTCGTTTTCCTCGCAGTACTCCGCTATCTCTGCTATGAGCGTGGTGTTTGACACATACACGCTGTATTGGGCCGTTGGCATTGTTTGGTTACTACCCGATTAACCCTTGCAGGGTACACCACTTAGTGTTTGTGGTTACTCGGTCACTGAGTCACTGAATACACCCATCGCTATCCAAAAGGTTATGTGAACAGGTCCGATAGAAGGTTCTATGCAACTTACGAAAAGGCCCAAAGAAGGGACCCCTAACAATTCCTTCTTTGCGGTCAATGACCGTAAGTTTTCCGCTCCGAACCCGCAATAGGGCCCATTCAGGGCAGAGTCAGACTGCACACGCATACTCTCGAAGGATTGTGGGATAGGAGGCATACGCCCTTCCCATTAAGGCCGTAGTACGGACAGCGACCGAGTACCGGCGGATAAGACGGTCAACATGGGTTGATTGAACAGCGGTTCAAAGTACTCGGGAAGCTGTGGAACCCCAACCGGAGGGCTTCGGTGATAGTAGCGGTTTCCACCCTGTCCCCCCTCCTATTCTACGGTACTCGGTATGGTAGTCAACAGTAGAACTAAGTAGTATGGTATTATAATGGTATAGTATGGGGAAACAACCGAAGTGGCATTGCGAACACTGCCTAACGGTAGTAGAAGGTGAACCAGCAGCAATCCAGAAAGTTGCTGGATACGACGGTCAGATAGAACTGTGGTTCTGTGAGGACTGTAGTAATGCTTGAAGTGAAGGCTGACGGAACACGGAACAGCCAAGTGACGCAGAGAGTCAAAGACGCGATCTACAACTGGTTTGAATACAAATGCGTATGGCAGATACGCCAATCAACAGTCCTACACCATTACAACGGCGGTGAGTACGTCTGTATGAGCAAACAACGGCCTATGAGTAGTTCTGATATGGCGTCTTTCAACAAGTCCTGCGGGGTTGCTGTTTCCTCCTACTGGCGGAACAAGTCGGTCAGGGACGGCGTTATCTGGTTGCATCGGGAGTGGATTGCTGATTTGGATACGCTTCGGGAGGTAGAGAACTGATGAAACAAGAATTAGACTATTCTAGAGTTATGTACCGTTTCATCGCTCCTATCGGAACTGCCATATTGTCGGTTCAACAGTTATTAGTTAATCAGCCAGAAGGTTGGGTTGGAGGGTCTATTCTATTCATTTTTGCTGTGTCGGTATTCTCGGCTTTCAATTTCAGCATTGAATTGGCAGACAGACAGCTGAATACTCAGTAACGATTTGATAATATAGTCGTTACACACACGCGGTCAGACCCGCCGTACCAACACCATATTCTCTAATTCCCCGCTACCAAAGAGACTATAGTAACGGAAGCTAAAGTTATCGTTGCATCATGCCAACCGAACAAAACGGATTCTGGGATGAATCCGGATCGGGAATCGAATGGTCTACACCGCCATCCATCGTGCTACCACTGTCAGACGCAATAGGAGGGTTTGATATAGACATAGCATCTGGGGCGGAAGATATACCGTATGCTGAAAACCAATTCACAAAAGAAGATAACGGACTGAAACAAGAATGGGAAGGTAGGATATTCGGAAACCCACCATACGGTAGGACAGAGAATAAAGAATGGGCTAAGAAATGGCGTAGTGAAGTATTCAAAGGGAGAGTAACATCAGCCACGTTCTTGATTCCAGCTAACACAGGCACTCAGTGGTTCCAACGGAACTACGCAAAGGCAGATGCCTTCACATTCATCCACAAAAGGGTTAGCTTCGGTGAATCAAACAAAGATGCTACCTTTGCAAGTGTGATCGTTAGTGTTGGTGATTTCCCAACGGAGTACTGGGACGCATTAGACAGAATACCGTACCCAACGACAGCTATGGTGGAAAAATGAGAATTGAAGGAACCAAAGGCGACGAACACAAAGTTTGGCTCACAGACTCAGAAATAGAGGACCTCCGCCGAGCCACGAACAGCCAAAGAGACGACATCATAATCCAACTTGGGGCATTTGTCGGACTGCGCGCCTTCGAGATACCGCAAGTGCGTCCGAAAGACGTGATCGAAACAGACAGCGGTCAATACAGACTGCGTGTAGAAGCCGGTAAGGACACGTCAGGCGGTGGGGGTAAGCCACGTAACGCATATCTACCTGAATCCACTGAGAGAGACTTACAGCGGTTCCAGAACGAACACAATATCTCACCAGCAGACCCATATGTGGATTTGAAACAGCCTGGAGTTCGAGCGGTAGTCAGACGAACAACCCGTCGAGCGGCAGAAAAGACGGGGGATACTGATTTCGAGAAGGTATCGACTCATGATCTACGCCGTCGGTTCGCTCAGAGACTTCTCGTCGACGAACAGATGAATCCGCGCGTGGTTATGGCGGTTGGTGGGTGGGATTCATTTGCCGCGATTGAGCCGTACCTGAACGCTCCGAGTGCCGATGTGATAGACAGGGAGTTCGGCAGTATCGATTTGTAGGTTTATCCCTGTTCTTTCTAGACGGTATTCGGTACTGTTCTGTTTGACTGTTGTATCAGTGTGGTATCTGTCTACCACAACACTTATGGTATTCTTGTGTCACTGTTAGAGTGAAGCATGGAAGTAACAATAGACAGTGAAGGCGAGACGAACAAGACCGCCACAGTAGATCAAAACGGACGTATCTACATTGGCACGCAATACGAAGGCGAACAAGTCGAATACAGCTTCGAGGTGCAAGAATGAACACGCGATATTACGTTCAAACGGACACAGGCCGAGTACCGGTAGACAGAGACGTGGCAGAACACTACTTGAAAAGAGGTAGTGTGGTCACGGCGGAAACAGTAGCAGGCTCAGAATCCAATGAGACGAACACAGACCAATCCTAAGGGAGAGTTGACGGCATACGGATGGGCGACGCGTTTTGTCTCATTCATCGCCTGGTGTCTTGTGCTGTTCATGATACTGGTGATTTCGTCACCGTTCCTGCTGTACCAGTGGTTCAAAGATAACGAACCGGAGAAGTACCGCTATGAATAGAGTGTCTGGCCGTTACACCGACACCCTCGCATCAGCATTGTATCCTGAGCGCGCCGAAACTGGAACCGAACCGGCCGATTCTGTGGACGGTGATGGCGAATGAACCCTGACGCAATCCTGCCGTTCGCCTATGAGTTGATTTGGTTCAGCGCTGGCGGTGCGGCACTCTATGCTGACCCGCAGTTGCACCTCATCATTGGCGGCCTGATCCTTTTCGGCGGACTGGTTGGGAGTGTCGCAAGGAACTACGAAGGGACCGCCGACAACGGCGAAGACTCGGTCGAAAATGCGAACAAGGACGGAGAACTATGAGTAATCATTACCCAGTAACCGGAGACGACCCGATAGCATTCGTGTTAGCCGGTATTCTGTTACTGGTTATCATCGGATTCGCAGGAGGCTTTTGGTGGCTAATCCTGGAGGATATACGATCATGACCCTACAAACAGCGAAACAACTGGTATCGAACGGCAACTATCGAATGGCCGCGGTCGAAGCCTGCCCCAACAGGCTGTTCACGTACATCTACAATGCGGCTACGGACGACAACAAAGAACTGAAATACAAGCCCGACACGCTGTCTGAGTTGGTTCGGTGGGGTGAGATGACATACTACCTTCGCCGACCCAAAGACGCGCTCAGGATTACGCACATAGGCGATAAACCAAACCAGAGAGTTCGGGACTTGTACACCAACAACGGTAAGTTCGTACCGCAACCAGATGATTTCGTTGTTGACGTTGGAGCGTTTATCGGTGAACTATCGTGGCAACTAACCGAGATTGATAACGTCGAGAAGATCATCGCCATTGAACCCGATCCAAAGAACTGGCTTTGTGCATCCAAGAACACGCAAGACTCTGTTGATGTGATCGGGTTCGGTTGCTGGCACATGGACACGACTAAGACGTTCAACACCGCGTCTGATGGGTCTGAGTCAAGCATCCGAGTACCGGACAGTGGGAGTTATGAACAGACTGAAGTAGAGGTGAGACGGTTAGATTCCATTCTCTACGAAGAACCTGACTGGGTGAAGGTGGAAGCCGAAGGATCGGAGCCGGAGGTTCTGATGGGATTAGGAGAGATGCGACCAGATCGTATTGTTGTCAACGTGAGCGCGGAGAGAGACGGCAAGTCCCCCTATATCCACTGTGACGGTATTCTGTCCGGCATGGGATACGATACGGAGCTGAAAGAGGATACCGAGATGCTGTTTGCTGAACACAGAGGGTAGGACAGCAGTACTTTTCTTCGGGGCAGTCAACTATTCAGTGTATGCCCTACCGTGGATTTAGAGCCAGTGAAAAGCCTCGCTGTTACGACTGTGGCGGTTTCCTAACTGAGGGAAAGGATAGGTGGGTCTGTCCCAACTGTGGCCGTAGTAATCGAATGAGCGGATTCTAATCGGGATTGAGTATCAAAAGGTGGGGTGGGATTGTGAAGGGGGCAGTGTGGTGTTCAGACACTGGCGTTTGTGAGACCCGATCAAGTTCGGAAGGCCGAGCACGGAAGCCGCGCCATCCAAACGCGGCACTTGATTCAACGAGAGATTACACCATAAAACCAGCGGTCACAGGCTTACGATCAGTAGGCTGTTCGATACAGCAATATACAGTTTAACCAGCAGTAGGACTCCAAAGAAGCCATAGACAGCTTTCTTCACCGTATCGTATGGCGTCAGGTACAGCAATAGGTCAGAGAGGTAGAACAGAATACCGATGTGTAAGAGTGTAGCCGGAATCATAGTCCAAGAACCGTACTCGATGAACAACTGCCGCAGTACTGGGTTCATCTCGTACAGACCGGAACTCTGTCCGATGATAGTCGTAATGCAGTCACCAAACGCGGCCAAAATGTACCCACCCTTCCAGTAGCGGTACAACGGTTCTGGCACAGGATACCTAACGTCTCACAGTGTAATCAATGTTCCCCGCGATGTTCAAACCGATGAACATCGCCATCATGAACCCAACGATCAATACGCCGTTACCAACCCATCCAGCTACCCAACCGATAGTGATCACGATAGCCTGCGTAGCCAGGCCCGCAAATACGCGTGAGACTAACGCGACAGCGGTCCCAAGGATAGTTGCGACCAATATCACCCGCAGTGTGAAATCCTCTCCAGACGGTTGGTAGACTCCGCCTGTGCCACCGCCAAGAGATGCGGTGATTCGAGTCCATGTCGGTAGTATCTCTAAGTTCTCTACCGTAGCATTAGCCACAGTCACGTTCTGGGTGGCGGTCAATTGACGGCCTTCAGAGTCCGTGTATGTGGCTTCAACGTAGGTTCGTTGGTTTATGGATATATCGGACGTGGCAACTACCTCAGTGGCTTGAGAGTCTATTGCGACTACTGTAGTGTTGTTGCTGGTTACAGTGGCGGAGTCCGTTACGTCGTATCGTCCAGTGTCGTTTTCGAGTGAGACGGTGTAGTTGTCTGTTTGACCGTGGTTGAGGAATGGTCGGGTGTTGATACTCAGTTGGTTGTCTAACCGCGTGAGAGTGAAGTCAACTGTCTTATCAGAGCCGTCTATAGTGACTTGTTTAGTGATGTTATCGTATCCCGGTAATTCCGCAACTATGTCATACGTTCCGTTAGTTGCACTAACGTTGTACCGTCCTGTTCCATCTGTATTATCTGTGTCTATTATTGAGCCGTCTGTTTGATTCTGTATGCTGACAGTGGCGCTTTTGATAGGGTCCTGTTTGTCGTTGGTTACTTTTCCAGAAACTTGGAAAACAGGCGGTGGGACTGAATACCGACCGCCAGATGCTAAAGATATTATATCGTTTGAATGATCGTTGTTAGTCCATATTGAAGAACCGTCTGAACTCTCGTATGCTTGTGCAGACGAACCTGTTACTCCATATAACTGTGAACCGTCCGGGGATATGCCAAGGCGTGTTATTTCCGACACAGGGGAAGTTTGCCATTCATAGGATTGGTCTGATACTTGTATAGCATCCAGATTTCCATTTCCATCTCCGACGTATAGGACTGATTCATCAGGAGAAAGCGCGATTGAATTTTCATTCGAATACCCACTGATTGACCAATCAACAGAAAGGCTATCAGAAGTATATCTTTTCACAGTACCATCCATCTGACCGATGTATAGTGAACTGCCATCTGAGGTGCTATCAATCTCTTGTGGACCCGCAGAAATACTCACGTTTTGTAAAATAGATCCATCAGTAGTAGATATTTCATACAAGTTAGTACCAACACCACCAAACAATCCGCCTGTTTCTGTAGTTTCTAACTCTACTGTGTTGGAATTGCTGGGTTGTATCGACCATCCCGTACTACCACTTGATTCATCAATTTCTTTTATACGCCCTTGATTGTCAGCCGCATACACTGTATCACCATCGTGAGATACAGTTACAGATACAATATTGTTTGACCAATCTGTGTTAGACCACTTTTGGCTACCGTCGCTAATGTCTATTGCACGCACAGTAAGGTCAGCTGATCCGCTGTAAAGTGTTTGACCGTCAGGACCAACCTTCAATGACTGTATTCTGTTTGAGTGCCCGCTGAATGTCCATTTTGTCGTTCCGTTGTTGCTGTATATAGCTTTGATAGTATTATCGTATGATCCAGTAAAAACCAAGTCACCGGGACCCGATTCTTCTTGATCCTGCGCCTGTGCCGTTGCTATTGTCTCAAAACCATAGAACGGAGCTATAATACTGGTCACAATAACCACGAACATTACTGCCACACAGAATCGTTTGAAAAAACGCTGTGTGCCTGTCTTGAACCGTTGCCTATCATCCGAGTCTAATACCATGTCACAACAAAGGAAACCGCTCACAATAGAACTGTGGGTCTAAGAGAAAGGCCTACTCTCACGTCGTAGGGAACAGACTAATGACGATAGCCAGCAGCTTAGCCAACTCTGCGAACAGTAGGATGGCAGGCACTACCAGAATGACACCGGCCCAACCCGGCGCGGCACTAACGATACTGCTGTAGGTTGTAATCAGCCAACTCCCCATATTGAACAGATACGTTGCTAACGATAACAGAGTCCCGAGCGTATTGAGTATCACCTCGGTAAGCAACACGCTGAAGAAAGCAATCTGTGCGGCTATGTACCCGACCACGTTGGCTAACTCATCCGCGAATCCGCCGATGATCGGGATGGAAGATAGACCCTCAGTGTCCGCAGGGCTTGAATCTATCTCGAAGCGGGCTTGTGCGGTCATATTCGACTCTTGGTAGTTTTCCAGTTCCGTGATAGACACGCGGACGGTCCAATCACCTTCCGTTATCAGTATCTCTTGATTGGTCTGATTGGCTATATCGTACCGAGAGACTTGCGACCCGCTGGACGTGAAGTTGATGAATGCCACGTCAAAGCCTTCGGTACTCGTGTTCTGTAGTTCCAGAGAGACGCCTGTGTTCTTCGGTCGTTGAATCCAGACTTGATTGACTCCGCTGATGCTGTTCCCTTCCGTCGCATCGTAGTACAATTGCCCGCTCGTGGGAGTATCTGGCTGTCGTGGTATCTGGCCCGTCAAGTTGAATTGATTGGCCCCAGCGTCGAATGTGGGGATATCTGATTCATTCACAGTGTCCGTTGAGTCCGTCATGCCCAGCGCTGGGAACGTGAATGACATGACGATGACGGCGAGGCTCATAGTCAGCAGGATACTGATATCGAATTTGGTGAAGTTCATGAGGCTAACCCTCCGGGCTCGCTGATTCTGGTGTTACGCAGTGACACCGTCATTAGATGTCACCCACACCTTCGAGCCGCCATAGTTTGAAGGCTGTCCCGATTATCACCAGCGTGAGCGTAGCGAACATGACCTGTTCCAGTACTCGAATACTCGTTGTTGATGCGTAGAAGATGAACGTCAGATACGCGCCGTAAATAGGTATTGAGAGCGTTTTGCTGAGAAGGCCCACTGCCCCAACGATGAACGTAAAGAAGGCTACAAATCCAACTGGCGTGCTCCAAACGGCTTCCAGTGGCCATTCAACGAGTGGGGCAACTATCGCGTCCATCGAACCACCATCCCAACGATCAGGAGAAGGCAGGTAGCGGCTACCATTGTCCAGTAGATCTCAAGCCCCAGCTTCAAGAGACCGCTCACGACGAGCGTGAACAGCGCGAGTGCCCACACGATGCCTGCCGCGTAGTTTCTCAAGAAGCCTGCCATTCCGCCCAGTAGCGCCATGAAGCCGGTCAGGAAGATTGCTGTTCCCATGTTCATATTCTTCAAGTCTATCTCCAAGGGCAAAGAGATAGGTGATACACCGGGTCCAACCTCTGGCTGTTCTTGTTCTTCGGCACTCGGGTCGTCTATCAGCGACAGAGTACCGTTGATTTGGAGTGTGCCATCTACATCAGCGCCGTAGTATTCCTCGCTGTCCATATCTTGGACAGTGTATGTCTCTCCGCTGTTTACGTCTAACCGCTCTTGTGGCATACGCTATTGTTTGTGACAGCGGTACTTAATTATGGTATCTCAGAAAAGGATGGGTTGATTATTCCGCTACCAAACTTCTCACAATAGTCAGACGGGTGTTTTGCTGTCCTGCTGTAATATCATACGATGAAACAGAGTTTCTAACTTGTACCTCATATGAAGACCCCGAATCTAGTTTAACATGACCAGAAACTTCTACAGTCGGGAAATGTGACGCATCTATACCGGATAGTGTTTTGTTCAGCACAGTATTGCTGGTTGATGTCTCTATAAGCCTAATCTGTATGTTGTCCCCATCAGACCCGCCAGTAAGTTGTGCTAACCCACATATACTATACCACCCAGTTTCATCCGGAGCAAATTGATTAGATGTGTTAAATTCTCCTCTGTTGTCCGTATCTTCCGTGTCAACTGCGTTTACGAACGAACCAGCAGAGTTGCCTGTTAAATCATTTGACCTATACGCCATGACAAGTGATTCATTCGTAACTGATGCGCTTTGAGAAACTATTGAATTAGCATCAACAGAATCAAGATACGCATCAGGCCTATCCCCCGGCAATCCTATCTGTCCGCTCGGTATCCACGCGTTATCTGCAACAGAATAGCGAAGTTCCGCACCGCTCGGGATATGCCGCAGGCGGACGTTAGTGTTGCCTGAACCGTCGTCATAATCATCTAACTCCCAATCATCTCCCAGCTGCAAACGCGGCTCAGTACCAGTCTGTGCGGATGCTACGCCACTGCTAAACTTGCTGATTAACGCCGCAGTTCCCAAAGCCGCACCGCCTTTCATCACCTTTCTCCGACTGTGCTGTTCTTCCGTGTTCTCAGTATCTTCAGTCATAGTCTCACCGCTACCATTACTAACCCGACCACCATCAAAAAGGTTACCATGCCAACAATGATCCCCAGATTATCCCAGAAGGCAGTAGCGCCGTCATTCCAGCCAAAGAATGGGCTATACGTCACGTCGAGCGTGGCTACGTCATTGGAACCGTCTGTTGGGCTTTGAATGTCTCTCAGATGGATTGTAACGTTCTCTCCGTCCAATGTCTGTGTTTGACTCTCAGTTACGTTCAGACCGTACTCAGTTGTATTGAGAGAGGTTTCTGATTCAGCTTGGAGTGTTGCGTTCTGCCCGCTGTTGGAAACGTTCTGAGCGGTGACTGTGAGCCTATCCGTTACTGCTGTACTCTCCCCCTCGTTGAGTTGGATTGATGCTGTTTGATTGCCGTCTGTGGCTGAGATTAGTGTTGGAATCAGCATCCCGATTAGCAGGACGAATACGCCGAAGGTGAAGGCTATCTTTGCTGTATTACTCATTGTATTCTAACGCTCCTCATAGTATCTTAGAAGGCAGTAGACTGACGCCAAGGCCATTACACCAGCAACGATAGGACGGCCTTGTGTGTGGAACCAGACGGTTTCAATGGTGGCTAATACAGCCATTCCGAGGTGCATCCTCCGGCTTCGATACAGCTTATCGTTGTAGTGAAACAGCAGTTCTTTCCACTCACTCTTTGGTTCACGGTACTCTGTGTCTGTGCCGTCCATGACAGCATATGCAGTCTACTACCGCTAAAAGGTACTGTCCAACGACCGAGTGCCGTACAAAAGAAGTGTCGAAAGCGGGTTTGTCTAAAGGCGGTTCATCCCGTCGAGCGCGATCCCCAGAACGAACAGGAACACGGCCAAGATGACGATCAGCCCGAGGATACCCCACATAGCCTGCGCGCCTTCGCTATATGCGAAGTCCTTGGGATAATCGTACGTCGCGGTTGCATTGGTGCTGGTAGCCTCTGAGAGGCTTACAGTCACGTCGCCCCTATCGAACGAATACGTGGCATTGTTGCCTTCATTGATCGTATTCGATATGGTCTGGTTGTCAGACGTTAGTTCGATAGTGGCGTCAGTCCCAGCAGTTGTGCTGGTGACATTGGAGGTCAATTCGGCATTGACCTCATACTCTACACCAGTATCCTGCGTGAGAGTTGTGCTGGTATCGCTGTTAAGCGCATCAAGCGCTATCGGCATGAGGAAGCTGGACAGTAGCGCGACAACTACCAGTCCAATAACCAGCGCAACCGACTTTGTGGCAGTTGATTGCCCGCGTTCTGTGCTGTTGTTCATCATTGATGAGACTCCGTTAGATGCGGTTTGTAGCCGCCAGAGCCACGCCAATGAAGAACAGGAACACAGCCAGAACGATGATAACGTCCATGATGTTCCACATGGACGACGCACCGCTCGACCAACTGGACGTATCGACTGAAACGATCTCATCGATTGCGACCGGCAGGAGGAAAGCGGCCACAAGGCCGCCAACCATGAGCCCCACAACGACCCCGACTGCCTTCTGTGCCGCGTTCATTGTTCCGGCCTGTGCGTGAGTGTCGCTAAGAAGCGACTGTCCCTTGCTGTTGGAAAGGAACTTTTCGGCAAGGGCCTTCCCGGCCTTTACCTTTTCATCGTCCACAGACGGAATCTGTGGGCTTTCAGTGGACCCTGTAAAAGAGCCCGTGTCATCTGTCTTTGCGGACATTGCACTCGGTACTTGAGTACTATCCGTATTAAAACTGGTTACGTACCTACTCGCCGTAATTCCTGATTACTTCACTGACCTGTGACTGACTGATTCCAACGGCTTCGAGCTTTGATAGGTCAGTCGTACTCATGTCCGTTTCCTCATACAGAGCGCCTATCATCTGATTGCGTTTCTCTCGCTTGGCGTCTTCTTTGGCCTTCTTCAACTTCTTCTTGTGATCGGACATCGTTATCTTCTGTGCGTTTTCTGTGAGGGACCACACTGTATCATCCTTTATGCTGTCCAGATAGCGCTTATCCGCGTCTGAGTTGCCTATGTCGGGAAAGGTGATGTGTTCCCCATCTCCCTTCTTGTTCGGATTCAACGGCTTTCTCTGGACCTTTCCGTTGAAGTCATTCACGCTAATCTTGAATGGCTGTGCTACGCCGCGTGATTTGACCAGCACCCAGTAGTCAGATAGTTCAAGCATCCTGTTGTCCAGCATCGACACAGACGGCAGTGTAGCCACCGTAGCGATGTTCTGATCACGCATCGTACTCCATGCCTTCGACAGGTTCACGTTGTCGTGAGAGGATGCACGGCGGCTATCAGCGCCTGCCTCGATCTCATCCAGCAGTAGGCAACTGCCTTTCTTCTTCTTCATGTGGGCTTCGATGTATTCGGGTATGTCAATGAAGGCCTTGTCTTCGGCCATCCATTCATCATCGGTAATATCCAAGTACCGACACAGAAGAATGGCGAAGGTTGTTTTCCCTATCCCAGTTTGCGAATCTTTTCCTACCACCAAAACTTTTGAGTCGTTATCGTTGCGGAGTTTCCGTCGAATCGTTTCTCCCATTGTTCCAAAGGGAGAGGCTCCTTTGAGCGACATATATGGTCTATATGCTACTTACCTACCTAATGGTGTCGCCCATTAATTAATAATGTTCCAGTCCAGTTGTTGGTACTGTGGACCGGCAGGGTGTACCCACCCCGCTCGACTCAGCGAGATCAGAAAATCAAATCCAAAATCAAGATCAAAATGAGCCTCAGAACAAAGATAGCAAACACACTAATCGGAACAGGCAGATCAATAGGCCGGTCTGAAGGCAAGTCAGAGTTGGCTGTGGTCGTATCAGACCACTCTATTACCGCGCGTATGGTAGATGTCGATGAGAGTAAGCTGGCCTGGGACAGCGACATGTACCGCTACGGGAACCTCTACGTTGAAGGCTATGCCAACCCCGTAAAGCCTACTGTAGAGACACACACGGACTTGGAAGAACCAGACACGGCTTCCATCGACACGTCTGATGTAGCAGACGAACAGCCAGATGAAGCCGACACTGACTACACTGATAGCCCGCATGTGTCTCTCATTAGTTCCCCGAGGTACAGGGAATACATGCGCAATGACCTAATCAGTCAACTGCTGAATCCTCGTCAACAGTGGCGTCTGATTGCGTATGGGATCATCGCGCTGGCTATCGTTATGGTAATCAACGTCGTGATCACACTGAGTGCGGCAGGTGTGTTCTGATGATTTCACCAGAATCATTTGCCATATCAGCCGCCATTGCAAGCGTCGTTTTCGCACTTCCAGTCTTAGCGGGATTCTGTTGGGAAATGTACAAACAGCGGTTCAAGGATACTACAAACAATGAATGAAGTACACAACTGGTGGAAATGCCCCAACTGTGGTTCAAGAACAGTAGTATTAGATAACAAACGCAGTTGCACCAACTGTAGTTGGAAGTTCATAATTCAAACAACCCCAGAGGTTCTAAAATGAGTAAGAAAGAGCAGCAGAACGGCGAACAGGCTGAAGATAAAGCAGAGACTATCGTACCGAGTACCGGACCTGATAGAGATAAGATGGCGGCTGACTACCTGCCGGGGTCAGACGAGTGGCTCGCAAAGACCACTCTCGATCTAAACGACCCACACGCCGTAGCCGCTCTGCGGCAGTTCGGTAAGATGTTTCCAGAGGTAGACGATCTCGACCCTATCATTGACGAATTTACACAGGATTTCCTCAAGGGTCGGACGTCAGTACAAGGCCGCTCGCGTGAAGAATACAACCGCATCATCGAATCCATGTTCGGCGGGAATCCAGACGACGATGGGCCGAACTGGGGTGCGTTAGTAGCGGGCGATCTAGACGACTAACTCGTTCGGCTTAGGTCTACCAGATACGCACTGTGCATCCGCATCCATTCGTCGTTATCCGCGTGGAACACTACTCCAGTGTCGTCTTTGAACACGTCCAATTCTTCGATACTCGGACGCGGTTCTCTCCACATCGGTTCACTCAGGCATCGTTCCCCGGGTCAGTCTCTGAAGTACTCATTGCTGAACCCTCGGCGCGACCATGAATGAGCCTTCAATTCCCAACCGGCTGTTCTGGAACTGGAACCGCACCGGAAACTCATTCCCAATATGAACCTTTACGGTGTCAACTTTAGCCGCATCAATGGCCTTTAGACACCTCACAATGTAGTCTGTGCTGTACAGTGAGCCGTCAATGGTTTCGGCTTCACTGCCCAACTCTCCGCCCTCAGAATCCATTGCAAGGCCTTCAAAGACGTACTCCCCCCCACCGTCGGCTGTTTCATACGATGCTATGAAGTCGCCTTCAGACGCGGAGAAGTGGATGTGAGCGATTTTCTGTGTCCCATCCACGCGTTCGGCTATCTCTTTCAGGTCTTTCACATCCACCTTTGCGACCACTGGAAGATCTAACTCTGGAATGTTAGGTTCTTCTCTGATTGCGTCAGTATCAACCGTGTACAGAGTACCGTCGGACGTGACCGGGGAATCTATTCTGTCCACTTCTATTCCCAGCTCCCGGCCTTCCGGTCGCAGAGTTACCGGATCTCCGGTTTCATCAGCGTAGCCTTTGCGTGCAAATCCAACCTGCCGCTTCAGGTTCTTGTGTGGTATCCCAACGACAGTTTCATCCCCGCTGTACTCGACAGCATCAGGCAGGATACGCACGTCACACATCACAACATTTGGCGGGTCAACAGTCCTTACTCGGATTCCATCATCCGGGCTGATGTGCATCTTATATTCATCAGCCAGCGCGGACGGCAGTTCAAGGAACGACCGAAGTTGATCGCCGCTCGTTTCCACTGGTTCGACCGCAGTAGGTTCGTCTTGAGTCATTGTCTGTCCTCTAACCACTCTGAAAGCGCCTCACCCATGTTCTCATTCGATTCTCTACCGTCAAACATCGTAACGTGCTCATGCGGGTCAACCGCCACAGGCTTCACCACGCGCCAGCCTTCACCGTCGTATGGAACAGCATACTCGGCTTCCATGTACGACATAGGCATCCTCTCAAACACTTCCGCTGTCCACTTCTTGATTCCCGTCGCGCCGTTGCTTTTGACTTGCACGTATCTCGGCTTCCTACCAGGGTCTACAGCTATCAGGTCAAACAGCCCGAACACGTCGTTTTCACCGAATTGGACTGTGGCAGGTCTGTAGGTTTCGTAGCCTGCTTGTTCGTATATCTCACACGCCTGCCGTTCTCTCCGTGTTCCTTTTCCCATTGTTAGTTCTCCCAGTGTTCACTTCCCCACGGCACCCACTCCCTGCCCTTCGTCACCGGATTCCACCACAGAATCGCAGCAGCGGAGACTTCTTCTATATGGTGGTCGTTGCACTGATGGAACCGATACTCCGCGTCAAACTTTGCCGTCTGTCTGTTATTTCTCAGGTTTATCTCTTTCCCGTCGTGTCTGACGACGCAGTAGTTCACTGGACCGTCTGTTATGATTCCCATCGGTCTATCCCTCATTATGCCTACTTTCGTCGTATGGTTCTGCCTTCACCACTTCTTTAGGTGGAAGTTCATTCACGTACACGTTCAATATATCGTTCTTCTCGCGGCACTCCGAACAATTTGCCTCGACACAAATACACTGTTCTGACAGTTCTAACGGCGTCCAGAACCGCTTACCACAACTGTCGCAGGTGTTTGGGTATTCGTAGTTGTCGATAAAATCTTGTAGTCTGTAATGGCCGGGATGACAGTCCAGATAGTGACCGATGATTTGGTCCATCTCGGTATCATCCATACTCCAAGTCATTTTACAGCCGTTTGCCGCGCACATCTTTCTCATTGTTTTGAACCCTCGATGTATGCCCATTCCGCGTTAGGGTCGTTCAGTGGGTCATGATCAGAACAGTACTGGTATTCCGTGTGGTCCCTTCGGAAGGTTCTGCTGACCTCTGCGTCTTTCTCACAGTCGTTCCGTTGGCACTCAGTCATTGTTCCGGTGGTTCCATGCCGTCGTTCTCATACGCGGCTTCCCACAGTGGTCTGTCGTGTTCTTCGTGTCTGTGACGTTCCATCTCTCGAATGCTGTCCGACTCGAATTCACACCGTTCTACCTTCCCGGTGTCGAGTTTATTAGCGTATGGGCATTTCATTGGTCTGACCCTCCCGAAGCCGCATTGTTCGGCACGGGCATTAGCGTCAAGACGTTACCTCCCTCGCGCGGTTCTAACGTAGCCACATACCAGCCGTGCTTTTCCATCAGCACCGTGTAGCACTTCTCTTTCTCCTCGCCCGATGATTCAGCGGTTTCCAACACTCTGATACCGTCTCCACAGACGCCTACTTTCTCTACGTGTCCTGCCGCATCGGCGTATTCACGGACCGAATCCCGTCCACTAGGAGTGAACTGGGGCATTTACACCAACTCCTGTGCATCCGCAGAACTGATGAACCAGACGTAATCAGGCTCTCCGAACCACTGGATCTCATCGCGCGGGGAGAGGATGGCATCTTTCAGGCTGTCCTTCTCGTCCTCGAAGCCTTCCTTATCAACCCATTCACCGTCGTCAAGGTCGTAGTATCCCGCACCGAACGGTTGACGGTTGATATGGATACCATCTTGGCCGTCCGCATTGACCCATTTCAGCTCGATGATCTCCGCGTCGAAATCGTTAAAGTCTGAAGCCTGCTCAAACCAATCATACAGGCTGTCTATCAGGTCTTGCTGTTCATCGGTTGGGTCTTTCTCCGTTACGTCGCCTTCACTGTCCTGTTCGTCGTTCGTTGAACCGCTTTCGTCGTTTGACGAACTATCGTTAGACTGCTGTTGACTGCCTCCACTACCCGACTCATACAGTTGCTTGGCTTCCCGAGCTTCTGAAAGCGTCTGGTGGGCCTCGGAGAACAGGGAAGTCAACTGCTGGAAGGCGAACCGCTCCAGATCTGGGTGGCTGTCATGAGCCATGATAGCCTTCTTGATGTGCTTACAGGCTTCGGTGGTGTGACCGTTGTGCTCGCCGTGTTCGCACGTACAAGTCAGACCGTTCAGGTCTACCTGATAGGCGTTCTGCGTGTCTCCGCCACTGAACACTCGGTATTGGTTCCCGCCCGACCATGCGATTTGTAGGTCTTTGACGTTCGTTTGTTCGGTACTCTGTTCGTCGTTCGTCGATTCGTTGGGTTCGTCGTCCATCTTGCTGGGGTCTTGGAGGTTCTTACCGGCTTCGGCTGGGTTATCACTCATTATTCTACCCTGTGCTCCCGTCGTTCTTCCATCGTTCCACGGACTAACGCGGT
>LFUF01004288.1_pt1 | contig 16236 bp, 22 predicted proteins | sample 633261 | NCBI WGS metagenome assembly LFUF01 (sample SAMN03781032, study PRJNA287316) | hypersaline lake metagenome | isolation source: virus filtrate of water collected from the Namib Desert Hosabes playa | place: Namibia | collected 2013
TTCACGTTTAATCTGCTCAATGGTTTCTTCTCTTTTACGAATAGCAGCTTCTTTAGTCTTATCAGAGCTATATTGCTTATCGTTAGCTTCTTCCAGTTCATTTAATTTTCTCTGATAATCTTTACAAACTTTACGATACTGTACTGCTATTGGTTTAACTACTCTATCATATAGTTCTGATAAGACTAAAGAAGCGGCTATTCGTAAAAGAGAAGAAACCATTGAGCAGATTAAACGTGAACAGTTAGACCCATTTGAAGCACGGCTTGGGGTTGCACGTAGAAATCTGGAAGGAAACCCAATGGCATTTGACCCACAAAAACAAATTGACGAATACACTAAACGCTTAGAAGATTTAGATAAGAAAACCAAACAAGCACAAAAACAACCACAAAAATCAGTAGTGAAAGGAGATGAGCAAGATGAAGTTCTCCAAAGCAAAGGAATTGGAAGCAAAATGGCTGATGCTGTATTGGAATTTATTGGGGGAAATAAGTCAAACAAAACACTCCAAAAACTCGCACGGTGGTTGGGAGTAGATAATGATAAATTTTTACAAAAACTGGGGAAAAATAAAACACCAATTACAGAGTTTAAGGGTGGTTCAGTACCCAAAGGAACTATTGTTCAGGATTCCAATGGGAATTATTTTATGTCTCGTGTTAATAAAACAGAAGGCAAACCAAAGGCATGGACAATAGATGCTAATGGTGTACCAATGAAAAATAAATGGTGGGCTTCTGTAAATATTAATCAAACAGTAAAAGAAGATGGTACATTAACACCATTTGTATTGGAAGGAAATGGTATATATAGAGAAGCATTACCAGATGAACAAAATATTGTATATCTTAATGTACAAAACCCAATAAAAAATAATCAAATGTCTGTGGAAGAAATGGTAGCTCGTGATATTGATGCACGAGTAATAGATGGAGACGATAAATTAATGCGTTATCAGTTATTAAACGAAAAAGAACAAGCCATTAATCCACGAAGGTTTGACCAATTAGATGAACGTGGGTTTTCAAACAAACAAGAATTTATAGATAACTGTTAATTATGGCTAAAGAATGTGTTACAAAACAAGCTATCGAAGCAGAAAAACAATTAGCTACAGAACAAGCTACTAAAAATTTACAACAAAAATTTAAGTGGAAATCTGAGGTTGCTGGTGCTGTGGCTGGGGTTTTTGTTGCTGGTAACGTAGCAAATATGATTGATGAAGAAGATAATTCTGGTTGGTATCAAGTTGCTGGTATGTTATTAGGTGCTGGTGCTGGGCGTTATAAATCAAATATATCCCAAGCAATGCAGGGGTTTACCAAAAAAGTAGGAGATCATATTCCAGATAATAAGTTAGCCATGTTATTTGACTATGATAAAAAGTTTAATAAAACCCGTGACATGCGTAATGGTGGGATGAACCCACCTTTAGGTGACGACCAAGAGTTACAATGGTATCAAAAAACATGGGATGCTATTAAGCAAGTGGGTAAAGATCGTAATAATATGTACGAGGGGGTTTTTAAGAATCGCTTTGTAGAGAGTATGTTTTCTACCCTTAAACGGTATAATGTTAAAACAGCCAACAAATTAGCACAAGCCCTTCAAACCATTCCTAATACAGTTGATTGGTTTAAGACCATGAGAGCGCTACCATTTGATGAGAAATATGGTAGTGGGTCTATGAGAAACTATAGAACAGAATCACTTGAATTAGTAAAACAACAGGCTAAACAAGCTGGATTGGGAGAATTATCAGATAAACAAGCACAAGAATTGTTTGATAAAAGTGTATCAATGATTCTTTCTGGTGGCGGTGCTATTAAAGATAGGCAGTATAGTTACATTAAAAAAGCAAGTAGAGGAAACGTAGTATTTGAATATAAAAAGAACCCTAAATTAGAAGAACTACATCGTAGATTATTAAGTGATAAGGAGTTTAAAGATTATATAGACTCTCATCATACATATAACTCTAAGGTAGAACAGGAATATAAGAGACATACCTATTCTAAAATGGATAGAATATTAACTCGTGTGCAAGAGCAATACCCAACTACAGCCCCATTGCTTAGAGAATTGAAGAATGTTTATACCAATATGACATTCGCACAGTATAAAAACCATTTGAGAAAAAACGATTTTCAAAAGTATGCTACATTAGTAAACGCACTAAAGGAATATAAGCATGGGAATTTATCTGATTTAAAAGAACAGGTTAAATTATTTGCTGAATTAAATGATGGAGTACAACGTTTTAGTGGGTATCAACAATCTTATTTTCCACAGAAACATAACTTTGATAAAGAACTACAGGCGAGACGTAAATGGTTCGCAGAACAATCCCAAAAAGACGGTGAATTTGAAAAGTTACCAGAAGAAAAGAAGATAGAATTGTGGGAAAATAAAGTATCGCAGGATATTAATGCGATTAATAATAGAAAAATGGGTCGTAAAGTACAGGTGTTTGATGAAAACGGACACATGGTACGTGTAGATGAATTTGATTCCAGAGAAAGAGCAGTATCAATGCTTAACGGAATCATTAAAGACCACATGCCTAATGCAAGTGATAGAGAATTTGCACAGAATAATTTAGATAGTTTGGTGGTATCTAAAGAAGTACCAGCTACAGATGAATCTGGAAATGTATTGGTTAAGGATGGACAGGAACAGACTACGAAAGTTTACTATATAGAAGCACCAAAAGAACGACCCGATTTATTTGGCTCTTTTAATAGAAAAGAATATAGAGAAGAAATTCGTTGGGTTAGACAAGGTGCTATTGTAAATAAGTCAAATCACTTAGAACATTCTCGTGAGACTTTATTACCTTATTATTTAATGGACACTAATGTTGATCGTGTGTATAACTCTTATGCTCGTGACGTTGGTGAAAGGATTCACATGCTCCGTAACGATATTTTTAATGAGAACGATCTTAAACAAAACTACTTTAATAAAATTGGTGGCGAATTAAAAGATGCTGGTTTAGATCAAGGAACGACACAGAAGTATTTAGCTCGTTTAGGTGGGATATATAATACTACAACAAATGCAGTTAGACACCAAGACCCAGCAGAATATGAGAAATTAATTAAGCGTAATCAGTTAGTTAATACTTATTCAGACCTTTTGGGGTCTGCTTATGGTTATGGTATTTCGTTCTACAATTCATTTGAGTGGGCGGTACTTGCTCCGTTAATTTCGTCTTGGGGTTCTGTTGGGAATACAGCTAAAACATTTGCTTTGAATAGAAAGACAGCAAATTCATGGACAGAAATATTGAAAGAAGTCCATATTTTAGATAATCACTTGCAGTTTTTGGATGCTACTATTGCAGATGATATTCCTAATGCTGTTAATTCTTCTCGTGACGTATTAGATACAATGGCTAAAGGGTCAAGAAAGATGCACAAAGTAGCGGCAGATTTTTCCTTTACGAAAATGGCTGGTAGGATGATAGGATGGGATGTAGAAAATGCTGGTGTATGGAGAATATTTATAGATGGGTTTCAAGGCGGTAACGAGGCGGCAACGGCTATTAATGCTCGATCAGCACTTTACGAAACCCGTAAGTTAGCACAAGTATATAGAAAACTACAACAATCAGGTGAACAAGTAGTAAAGTTTGATGGTAAACAATGGAATGTTAGTAGAATTAAAAGGCAGTTGGAGAGATATGGAATAACAGAAAATAAAGTTGAAGATTGGGTAGAAAATTTTGATAAGATAGATAACTTAATTACACGTATTGATAAAGGAGAATCTATTGCTACCATATTAAAAGACCCCAATAATGCAACAGCGGCACAGTTAAGTATTGATGTAATGCAGTCCGCTACTCATACGATGCACGGCACAAATAAATTTTTGCGTCCAGAATTTGCTTCTACTCCGCTTGGTAGAATGGCTTATAAATATCAGACATATCCATTTAACTTTGCATTTCAGAACGTAAAAGAGCGTATTGTAAGACCACTTAGAGAATTTAGAAATAAACACCTCATTACACCAGACGGAAAAGACCGTAAGGTAGATATGAGTCTTGCTAAGATTTATTATAATTATAAGAGACAAAATTTTGATAAATTAAAGAAAGCGGGGTTTTCAGACAAGGCTATAGAAGATATGCCTATTGAGGTATATGAACATGTGCTTAAATTACTAACGTCTGTATTTGGTATATCTGTAGCAGGTAACATGGCACTTGGTACTATATCTGATATAGTAGAATACCCAGTTGCAGAAGCGTTAGATCAGGAAACCTTTTGGAGAACAAAACAAAACATGATTTTAAATCCTACTTCTCCTAAAGATGAGCAAATGACTATTAAAGATTTCTTTGATAAACCTTCTTTTGATGGAGTTGCTAATATGTTATGGTATGCAATGGGGCAAGGGTATCAGAGTGGGGTAGCTGGTGCGTACGGTAATTTGTTGGAAAATAGATATGATAGTGATAAAGGGTTGCTTGATCTTACAATGCTTGGTTCGGATGCTAATGATATATTTAGAACCATTCGTAAGACTTCCACAGCAGGAATTTATGATTGGGCACCAACATTAACAGAAGAAATGACCAGATTAATAGAAAGTAAATTACCTTTGGTTTCTTCTCGACCCTTTTCTGGTATAAAATCTATGACATTAAACAAATTATTTAATGATGAAAAAACAAAAAAGGGTTTGACATCTTATAATAGTTTTAGTAGTTTAGAAGATAATGGGGAAATTATTGATTTTCAATACTAAATAATATGTATATAGAACTTTTTAGAACACATGAAGTAAAAGGGAGTGATGGGTTTAAGTTTCAAACCATTGGTAAACTAACGGTGTACGAAACCAAAAATAAACAAACTAAGTTATTTGAGTGCGATACTTTAGAGCGTCCGTGGATGGATAATAAAAAGAATGTGTCGTGTGTTCCACCAGCCCCAAACGAAAACGCCTGTTATGATTGGGTTAAGTTAGATGAATCTCCATCTTTTGCTTATACTCATTTATGGATTAAAGATGTACCGAATAGAACATGGATTAAGGTACACGTAGCAAATTCTTATGATGATTTACAGGGATGTATTGCTGTAGGGGAAGGGTTTACATATTTAGAAGGGGATGATGTAATAGATATTATTAATTCTCGTAATACTCTAAAAGAATTAATGAAGATTTTACCAAAGAAAGGAACCATTAATATAATTTCTCGTGTTGAGTCACATAACCGTAAGCCTTCAATAGATGTTGTTTCTGAAATTGTTCCTGTGGAAGTTCCAAAAGTTGTAGAAGATGCACAAGCCGTTGGATTGTTTCTTGATGATTATCTATCATAGACTGTGTAATACTGATATTATCAGTAATAGAGTGGTAAATATTCCCTGATCTCCTACCACCATTATACATTATATGGAACCAGAATAGTAGTTCGTATAAATCTTGTCTATTCCCTACATTACCAGCAGAGTTAGATTGCTTTTTAATTCTGTGTATAACAACCCCAATTCCACGAGAGAGTAGTCTAATTTCTAAATTTATAAGTGAGTCTTTTAATTTTTTATTTATCCAGTAGTAAAAGACGAGTTTAACTTTATTGTTCATAAATATTGTATTTTCCTAATAATGAAGAAATTGAATCTATTTCTTTTTCTTTAATTGAGTCATATACATGACCCCAAAAAGCCATTTCGTTACCCAAATTTTTAACACCGACACTTTTTAATATTTCCCAAGCTAAATTTTTTTGTTCTTTTGTACTAAATTTAGTTTTTATATATGATAGTTCCCCATCTAAAGATGGTTTGGAGGGGTATTTATTTCTTAAGTAGTCATATATCTCATTAGAATAAAAATTAGCGCTCACCCCATTCATTATAGTGGTATGACAAGGAGTTTTCCCAATAAAACACCCCTCTATATTAGCTATTTTAGTATATGATAAACCCATTTCTAACCTAAGAAAAAGTCTAATACTGTTTTTGAAAAGTATGGAGTCGTTTTTTCTGGTTTTAAAAAATTTCGGACTCTTTGTTGGATGAAACACATTATTTGTGTGGTGGTATATTTGGTTCATATTTGGTGGTATATATATTTTGGTAGCCCAAGTACATCTATAACCCTATATTTAATCATTTTTGAGGATACGTGTGTCTTTGGTATTATATCCTCTTTGTTTTGTGTTATAGAAGTCGATATAGAATTGTTCAAGTTCTTCTGCGATTCTAAGTTCGTTTGGTTTTGATAAGATTTTGTACTCAAATATAACCTCTTGTATATCTTTGTGTAATTCAGGTATTATTTTTTTGGTGCGGTGTTTTCTTATTACATCTTCATCTTTTATTTGAACCCCAACATATCTTTTTCGGGTTTCTGTATTAGTTAATAGGTAGACTATCATTATATTATTGACCTTTAATTCGTAGTTCTCTTATATGCCAGTAATAATCATATAAATCTCTTTGATAATTTCTTGCCCCAGCAAGGTTCATATAATACACTTCATCATCTACTTTAGCAACTATATCACCTTCACCAAAATGAAAACCTACAGATTGAAGTTCGTACCCATCGAAATACTCTATATGAGTATCTTCTTCTGGTGTAAAGAAATCTTCAACTTCTGGAATAACATCGGCTTCTACTTTATAAAATTCTGGACTCATAAATCAAGTTCCTCTTCAAATTTAGATTGAGATATTGTGGTTTTGAAAGCATGGCTATTACACAATCCGTCCATTATTTCCTTCTTACTATAACGTGGTTTATGTAAATCAATGTACTTTTCTGCTTTTTCTTTAGTAGAGAAATATTTTATAACTTTCGGGAAATATTTTTTTACTGTCCCTTCATTATAGTTTATTTTAAAGTTTTTACTAACATACCAACAAGCATCCCCTTCATATATATCAACACCGTCTTCGGTTCTGAATAAAGGTTTTTTAACGTGTTGAATTGATTCAAAATGCCAACCCCAAATTTTCCCAAACCTAACTATTAGCTTTGATTCATCGAATTTATTTTTTTCAAAAGCAGTAATCTTACCTGTATTATTTACGGGTGATTTTACATGATCACCAATAGTAAATACTTCACCATCAGATAAACGTTTTACTGAATAAATTTCTACACCTTCTAAAGTTAACATTTTTTCTTCTGTTGACTTTGATGGATTGTAGTGATCTTTTGAATAGTGATATAAACCGTCTTCCTGTAAAACATACAAAGGACACTTTTTATCCATATCAGAGTTCATGAAAGAGAGTATTTCATACTCTTTCTTTACCACCTCTTCCCAAAATTCAGGATTATTTTCTACTTCATGTGTGGGTATATTAATTCTATAATCTATTTTATGGCTTATAGAAGAATAAGTACAAGGGCTATAAGAATGTTTTACAATTTCACCCACCTTCCATTCTTTAGGAAGTGATGGATACCATTTACGTAATCTATATTGTTTCTTACTCATAACTATTCCTCATTTATTAGTTTCCTTAATAGTGTCAACGATTGCCCTGCAATGTTTACTGGATTCCAAGAGTCTTCATCTTTTCCACCATACCACTCTATAATGGTGTACCAGTTTTCATTTACTTCCAATATAAATATGGTAGTATCAAAGCCAGATGTTACTTGAACAGTTATACCTTCGTCTATTTGTTGGTTTAGGCATCTATCTAATTTTGGTGGTAAATTTCTAAAATCAAAATTACTCATAGTTCATAGTATTTGGCTAAGTATTCGGTTCTGTCTTTTGCTTCTTGTTCTCGTTGTGCGTATTTAACCGCCATTTCCTCCATCATCTCATTGTATTGTTTGAGTTCTTCGTATGAGGCTTCTACAAATTGTCTGTCTATATTATTCATAATAGTTTATCTTTTAGTTCTTGTTCATGTTCACTAACCCAACTCATAAGGTCGAGTTCATTTTGTCCAATGGTATCATCGGTTTTTTTAACCTTCCACCATGAACCTTTCTTGTAGATAATATCGTTATTTTTTGCGAGCATCGCAAGTTCCATTTCAGGAACAAACCCCTTTCCCTGCATTACTTCTGTGGAAACAGATTTAAAACTTTCACCAAACTTATTTTTTTCTAAATACACATCTAAAGGAATCATATCTTGACCTTCTAATTTAGATTTAGAATTGGTGCGTTTGTTTACTACAATTAATTGGGTATAAAATCCCCAGCCCTTTCCACCGATAGCTTTTTTTCCCATACTACCACGGTTAGTAATTACATCTTTCTTATGGTTTATGCCACATAAGATAGCGTGGTGTTTACGCAACAGCCGAGAAATTTTTACCAACTCAGTACCATGAATTTTAGCATGAAGACCAATGATAGATTCCCCAGCATCTTGTTCATGTATTTTAGATGGTTGCATAGCATGAATAGAATCAAATATTACATACTTGACATTGTAATCTTCAATTAATTCACGAGCGTCTTGCCAAAGTTGTTCCATTGGAGCGCACTCAACAATATACATTTGCTCTAAGTTCAATCCCATTGATTCAAACCAAGCGTTTGTTTGTGTACCTCTCTCATTTTCATCATTGAACACAGCATTTTCAGCATCAATGTAAGCAATATCATAACCCAGTTTTTGTACTTCCGCACCAATTTGGAGTGATGTAGTACTCTTGAAACTACCCTCGCCATCACCCTGAACCTGAATAATAGACCCACTTGGTATTCCTTTATACAAATGTTTGTTTATAAGTAAGGAAGGATATGATACATACCAATCTGGCACATAACCAATTCCTTTTTTAAATTTAGTTTTCGACATCGTTTGGATAATGTGTTTGAATGAAAGTTGCCATTGTTTTTACAAGTGCTTCTGCTACGTCAAAATCACGGGGAATTAACATACCAGTTTCTAAATCAGTATGTGTAGATCGTGATACAGGAATAGTAAAACAATCAGCCACTTTACCATGATTTCCTTGTGATCTACCATTTGGAAGTGTATGGTGTGGGTCTAAGTTTTCTTCTTGCTTTCCTGTTATGTGGTCAATTCCAAGAGACTTAACAAAGTCCATATATTTACGTGACCGCCAATTAGAACGATAAGGGTTTTGCATATTAAGTAGTTTAGAAACCCCTTGTGCATAGTCCTGTGTATCTTCTGCCATTTCATATACAACAGGATTAGAAGATTCATTACGTGTTTTAATATCTTCTATTTCAGAATGAAGTTGTTCTAATCTACGTTCATCTTTGTCACGTTGTTCTTTTATTGGGGTATGGTCGTCAGGAGCATTAAGTAAACTACCAACCTTTTCAAAATTACGAGAAGTAATCTGAATTTGTTTTTCTTTTAGTAACTTCTTTGCTTCCTTCCAAGTTTCAGCACCTTGTTCTAATAAGGCTTCATATCCACGTTTATCATTAGATATTTTTGCTTCACTATATCCGAACTTTTGGGCGAACGCACCTTGCGAGCCACATTCTTCTTTAATTTCATCAATACTCTCTGATACAGCTTTACCAATGAGCCAGCGTCTGTGTGTCGCTGACTCTATTTTTTGGTAGGCTTCTTCCATTTCGATACTGGCTTTACCGTCCAGTTCTAAAATGTGTTGAACCAGATCATTGAGTACATCAGATTGAAATATCTGTAAGTTACTCATATTAATCTTCTTTTCGGGCTAATTTTTCAAATGAAGTAATAATGAAGTTGGTATATGTTTTTTCTTTACCGTCTTTTTCGACAGTATTAGCATCAATATACCCTTCCATTGCAATAGAATCTCCTTTTTCAAGACCCATTTCCATTGCTTTTTGTACTAAATAGTCACGGGTAATTTGGACATTAAGCCATACAGCTTTTGTTTGCCATTCTCCGTCTTTATCTTTCCAGTTTTTATTGGTTGCTACCCCAAATTTTTGGTACATATCTCCATTAGGAAACGTACCGATCTCTGGGTCTTGACCAAGTGTTGCTCGTTGTGTACTAAATTTAGCAAGTGCCATATATGTGTGTTGTGTTTAGATTATGTCACAAATTGTTATTAAAAATGTGACGGTTTATTTAATTGAACCATAGGCAGGACTCGAACCCGCAAAGTGGTTTTAGGATGAGTTCAAGCACCCTGAAATAATCACCACCAGCGTATAAATTCACTTGCGTCTACCAATTCCGCCACTATGGTTAGCATTATCAATATAATTATTTCTTGCGTTCCTCGCAAATTAAATTTGATGTCTTTATATTAGCGTTTTCTAAAAGTTCTAATCCATCATTAAATCTGTAATTTTTATTATAGACAACTCTTTTAATACCAGTTTGAATTATTAATTTAGAACAATCAAAACAGGGAGCATAACTACAATATAATGTACCACCATTACAAGACACACCATATTTGGCACATTTAGTAATGGCGTTTGATTCAGCGTGTAACACTTCTGGTCGTGTGTGTAAACCCATGTGACTTTTATCTTCACAACAATTTTCGAATCCAGAAGGCATACCATTATAACCATCAGATATTAGTTGATTATCTTTAACTATAATAGCTCCTACTTGCGCTCTTTTACAGTAACTTTCTCCAGCCCAAGCCAGAGCCATTTTCATATACCCTTTATCGTGTTTACTCATTATTACGTTTTTCTAATTTATCACGATCTTTCTTATATAATTTAATATCAGGAAACAGTTTTTCAAAAGTTTCTTTACCTAATGCCAATAAGAGTCTTCGTGTGGTATTGTTTAGCTTTTTGGTGTATTCTTTAATATCGTAATCAAAATTGTATTCATCAATCAGGTTAGCCTTTTCATAATTAGCCATTTTCTTAGGAACCATTTTATTAGGCTTTGTCTTATACTCTTTCTCTACCATTGGTGGTTGTGATACATAGTATTTAATAGAGTCACCTTTGATATATGGTCTATTTGATTGCCTAAATGCTAATTCGTATTGGGCGATAGGATTTTTATTATTATCACCTGCTTGTTCGTTAAGGTATTCTGTTTTGGTTTTGTTTAGTGTGGTTTTCTTAGCTATTTCTTCTGCTATTACCAATCTATTTTCTATTCTAAATAAAAGGTTATCATAAAGCTCCGAAATTTCTTTTGGATTGTCAAGCAATAAATCAAATGCTTCTGAAAGAAAGTCTCTAAACATTGGTTCCAGCCCACGACCTTTTAAGGTATTCCCTTTTACTTTCATTTTGCCTTCATGTGGTATAAGCACATACGACTTTTTATCAAATATGATAGCACCACGATAAGACCCATCATTATCTAATTCAAAGTTCTCTGGACTATATCCTTCATCTACAATCCATTGGTGCATTTCTTCTTCTATGCGTTTAATGAATTTCATTTCTGAATCGTAATTATTGGCTTCATACTCATCTGGTAAAATACAAATCATTCCATCGGTATCAAGTTTTATTACTTCACTACCAAGTTCCTCAGAAAAGATTCTCATTTGTTTAATTATTTCTCTACCAAACTCAGTCATACGAGATGCGCCATTCAAGTTATTAAATAGAGAAAACACAAAATCTAAATACCCATACGCACCAGAGTTGAGCATAATCTTCATAGTAGATTGAATAGAGTCTTCTTTAGTATTGTCCTTGCCTTCACGCTCTAATTTTCGGGCAATAGCCTTATACTTCATTCTAAAATCCTTAACAAGAGTGATAAGGGTCTCGAATATTTCTAACTCATCCCAATGCGGAACCACACTCAATGCGGCACGAATCCACGGGTATAATGATGAGACATCAACATATACTAAATTTTCTTTTACAATCCCAAAGCGATAAGCATCTGAATACCCACCTTTATTTTCAATTGTTCTATCTTCCTCTGATTGTGATTTAGGAAGACTCCAATTCATATCATTGTATGCTCTAACAAGCATGGTTTCAAATTTGCCACTCACCCCATATCGTGCAGTATCTTGATACCCATAACACACCATTTGGGTTTGATAGAACATGGTCTGCCCAAAAGATTGATCTACTATTTGTGCTTCATAAACATCATCTAAAGCATATTTAATAAGGTCTGTTCTGGTAAACTGTGAATGTTCTCCACGCCACACGGGGGAAATATCATTACCTTCAATATATACACGATCAGATGATTCTTTTTTAAGGTACTTAACAGCGTATTTCAGAGAATGAGAATCCATGTCACGAGCAATAGCATCGTACTGTTGAATAAGAAAAAACGTATCAATACAATGCCTACCATAAATATTAAAGTTAGTAAACGCTTGTGATCTACCACCATCAATTTTAATTTCTGTATCAAAAGTATAAGGTTCGGTGCCATTACGACCCAACGCAAATTTAATGTCGTGTAGTTTACAACGGTCTTGTAAGTATGTTAAATCAAAGTTAAACAGGTTTTGATTGACTAACACATCTGGGTCACAATTACTCATAAGTGTTATAAAATCTTCGAGTAACTCTGATTCACTATCGTAATTTTTTGTATTGAATAATTCAGGAGAATCACCATCTTCATTTAACGCCAGTATAATATCATCATAGGTGTGATTAAAATGAACCGCAATTAATATTACTTTATCTTCTGGACGTGTGCTGTTTGGAAAGTTAAATCCTTTTTTGGTAAGCACCTCAATATCAAAGTACATTCTTAATGGAGAGTCAAAATCCATTCCCTTGAATAATGTTTTACCAGTAGAGATAAAATACTGAGCCGATTTCATTGGGGCATAAGACTCTTTGGTATTCTTATTAATCCATCTAACAAGCCCATAGTTATCTGTTTTAACCACACGATTATAATAACCTGTACCAAGCAACGGTTCAATAGTAGTTCCTTCCCAAAGTTGGTCTAATATAGGGTTTTGGTCGTTTAGATAACAAAACAGATCAAGAGTATCGTAGTATGAAGTAAGCTCTCCATTTTCTCTTTTGAATACTTGTACTCTATTATCATTACGTGGCACATGCTCTACAGCAACAATGTTTTCTTCTGTGTTTTTGCCGTACAGTAAAGGATTAAGTTCGTTCATAAATATTTAATTTTCCAAGTTGGGTGTAAAATAAACCTTTTTCCATCTATAGATACAACTCTAAGGTATCCACGAGAACCACTTTTAATTTGACATTTAATGGGTTTTCTACCACCCTTATATAATATCCAACTATTTTGTTTAGCTGGAACATTATATTTTTTTCTAATATATGGTAAGCTCATACAATATTAAAAATTCATTTTGTTAATTATAGATGTAAGTCTTTGTCTTCCATAGGTGTGTATATACATATATGTTATAAACACCTAAAGCTCTATATCTAATACATTTAATATTAATATTTCTCCACCTTCTTTTTCATAGTCTACATTGTGTAGCACTTTTCCCACACCTCCTTCTAAACATATAGCTGTATTAGAATCTAATACCATAACTCGCACAGTATCCATTCCTTCTCTATATAGATCTAATATCATTCCTTTTTTCATAATTTCAATCGGGTTTATAACAAGGCGTATCAAACGGATTAAACCGAGTCAGCCTCTGTTTGTGTTGTTATTTTAGCGTTAGTTATTTGTAGTACAGAAGATCCATACCGAATATGCTGAATTGCTAATTTTATATATGTCAATCCAGTTTTTAGTCGATGTTTAAATACATCGCTACCTATTCGTATTTCAATATTCCTCTTTTCCATTTCCTTCTCGTTAGTTTAACCGTTTATACGCTGTACGTTATATGCCTTCCATGTCTAAAGTTTCAAGACACCTAAATTCGTTTCTCTCTCCGGGTCGGTATTCTTGTATATGTATTTGTCCGTAAGTTGCATGAATATTCAGCGCTTCAATTTCAACGTTATGTTTATCTGCCATTTTCTTCATAATTTGACATATAACAACGGTATCAACCTGACCCTTTTCTTGGATTTTTTCATTTGCCTTAGCCTTAGCTTCATAATATTCTTGTATTAATCTTTCTGATTCTGTTAATTCTTCCATTATCCTAATCTTTTTTTAGTTTAGATTTACGGGCAGGTTATACCCAATCCGTTATGCCAACTCGGTAGTAAATTTTGTTTCTATAAACATTGTAGTTTTGTATTGCCTATTACAGGCGGGGCACTCGGCTTCATAGTCGTACCCATCACCCGCATCGTGCGGCATTCCATCCCACCAATCTTCATCATCATGTCCACATTTCGGGCATTTGGGAAATTCATTCATCCATAACTCATAATCTTTCGGTGGCATAACAACGGTATCATCATCTGACATGTTTAAGGGCTCTGTTTTTGCGTTCTGATCATTCATAGGTTCCTCATTTTTCATAGTTCAAATTTACGTGCAGTATATACCGGAGACGTTAATTCTCCTTTTTCTTTTGTAATAAATAATAAGCTCTTTGGTTTTGAAACCAACGCCAAATCGTTCTATAGTCAAATTTACCATCTTTGTATTGGTGTGCAACTTCTCTGAATTTGTCTGATAAATCTTCCCAATTTTCTTTTTCGGAAGAATTAACAACGGTATCATGCGGAACAACTTCTTGCTGTTGGTTTGCAAATAAAGCCATTAGGTCATGCAAATAATTTGCCCCCTGTTTTTCTTCAGGTAGCTCGTCTATACAATGATCCATATCAATCATTGCATCACCGCTTATGTTCATTTCTTCAAGAAAAATTGCTGCTTTATCTTTTAATTTTTCTATATTCATGTTCTCTACCTCTTGTTAATTCTTGGTTGTTGTCCGCATATACCTGAAACGTTAGTATGAATTTCATTCAGGCTGTTCAAAGGATGCTTGGTGTACTCCGCAATGTTGTTTTGTCCAATCTATATTTTCCATATTTTTATTCATTATTCTCTATTAGTTTTTTGGCGTTTTCAACAGAAATGTTTTTATACTTAGATAAAAATTCTTCAAAGGTAAATGAGTGAGCTATTAAACCAAAGTCTTTATACTGACCCGTTTTAATATTTACCCCAACAGAAGGATTAGTGTCATTGGAATATAAGCAAGAGTATAATCCATTTACCCAACCATCAGAGTTTGCTTCGTGTGGGTCGAACTCATCAAACGCTTCAAAGAACACTTCTTCAATATAAGTAGAACTTGCGTTACTCGCAAAATTTTTCTTTGGTTTTTTATGTGTGTTCTCTATACAATCATAGTACCAATGGAGTAAATAAGGTTTATTAGCTTGCTTAGTTAAACGCTTATTAGATTTAAACTGTCCAGACCATAAATCGGTGGGGTCTAATAATGTTTTTTGTCTCTTACCTTTTTCGTGCCAGCTATAAGGAGAGCGGACTAATGAATTAACATTAAATAGATTGGGGTCTAAGTTTTCCATGTCCTGAACCCACGTATCGTCTTTGGGCATCGTGTTAAATTCTTTTACATAAGACCTAACTAATTTGTTTTTATCTTCTCTAAATGCTTTATATGCGTCAATAATACCATTATCGTACCTAACATCACCAGCTATTTTGTGCGCCAAATTCCAAAATAGTTTCCCACGCCCAGCCATTTGTTTTTGATTACCTACTGGGTTTCCAAATACACCCATATCAACAGCAACGTGTATAGAATTATTCCCACTGTAAAAAAGGTGGATATAATCTTGGAAAGGAAAGAGCGTTTTGATTTTGATTCCATCGTCTATTGCTTTTTGTAACCCTTCTAATTTACGATCTAATTCTATTTGAAGAAAGTCGGTACCAACTATAGTATCTTGTACCCCACCTACTTTTTTCTCTCCGTTATCTAACTGTTGTATCTGATCTATCCATGTTTGATTATGATAAAATACGCTATGATGCTGATTCAGTTTTTGATTAGTAACACACCAATTTAATAACTCATTTTGGTGAACATATACACCACGTTTATAAGGAGTATTACACACTTCATAATAGAACTGTTCATTCTTACCAGTTAAATCAATTAAGTTATTACGAATATGAGGATTATTCCATGTATTCCATAGCTCACAAACAGCTTCTGTAAATTCTTCTTTAGAGCAATCCCATTTTTCCCAATATAAAGGTGGATATATTCTCTTGGTCTTTTGTGTTTCTTTTTGTAAATCAGATACTAAACTATTCAATATTCTCAATACACCAGACAATATAATTTGGGTCACGTTTAATAACCGCATTAACATCACTGTTTTTATACTTACCAAAAGTTAATTTATTCATTTTCAAATATTGCTATTAAATCTTCTACTGTATAAAACTCACCTTCTTTA
>LFUF01000373.1_pt1 | contig 16218 bp, 21 predicted proteins | sample 633261 | NCBI WGS metagenome assembly LFUF01 (sample SAMN03781032, study PRJNA287316) | hypersaline lake metagenome | isolation source: virus filtrate of water collected from the Namib Desert Hosabes playa | place: Namibia | collected 2013
TATTCTTGTCTCATTTTCGTAAAGTTATCCCTGTAAATGCTGCAATGCCTCTTTGACCCCTCAAAGGCGTACCAATAGCCGCTAAACTGCCAGTAAAGCCTAGCTCTTCATCTTTTCTGCGGCTTTGCCCAAAAAAGCCACCTCTGTTGTTGGCTTTTAATTTTGAAAAAGGATTAAATCGAGATTTAGGACTAGGCACAAAAACACTAGTACCGGTTAAAGTAGTCCTCAAATACCCGCTGGTCGCTCTTGTTACGCTAGACGTACCACTAAACCCGCTTGAGCCACCGCTTGGCACAAATGGAGAGCCGCCAGTAAATGATTTTGGGCTTGCGCCTGTTCTTGCTGGCGAATTTATCGCACTAACTCTTGACGCTGCAAACGGACTTGTGCCCGGTCTACCAAAGACCCCGCTTGAGCCTCTTGCTCTGTTGCTTGGCCGTCTAGAGCCAAAAACACCCGGAGCTCGGAGTACTGGTTTTTGCTTTGGCGATGTTGAGCGTGTCGTTGCTGTCGTTCCTGTGGCTCTATTTGTTGGTGTTTGTAGCTGTTTTGTAAAGTCGTTATTTATTTTATTGTTTAGTTCGCTTGATAAATCTTGATTCTTGCCTTTTATTGTTCTGGCCTCTATTATTTCGACTTTTTCGCCTTGAAACCTTACAAAACCTCTGGATTTAACTCTCTGTACTGTTGAGCCAGGACTTAATGTGATTTCGCTCTCTTTACCAATAAAACCGATTGGCTGGAATTGGTCTTTATTTTGTAGCTGTTGGTCCAACAGTCTTTTTTCTTGCGAAGGAGTTAATGTTTTACCTCGCGCAAGACTTGATTTTATGTCTGTTGGCAAGTCTGCGACTGGCTCGTCTCTAAAAAAAAGAGCTTGACTTCTTGGCCTTGAGATTGTAAAATCGCCAGTCAAAATATCTAGTGTGCTGGCTTGTCTCGGCGTTGCACCGCCCAGCCTGCTTGTTCTTAAAGCTGCATTTGGGTCTGCAAAAAATGCAGCCTCTAGGCCTTCGGCTTGTGGTTTGTTAATTATGACGTTTCTTTTGATTCCAAACGGGTCGAAAAAGCTTTGCGCCCCACTTACGGCGTCTACTCGTGTCCCTGCTTGCCTAGCTTGTTGCGGCAAAGGTGTTGCGGCTGATTGTGTCCCTCCTTTTACTATTATGTTTGAGCCTTCGCCCAAATCTATATTTTGGCCTATATCTACATTACCTTTAAATCTTGGATTAATTGGGTCTGTTACTTTTGAGCCTATTTTAACGCCCGTTCCAACAACTTTGCTGACTCCTTTGCCTGTCAATACTTCTCCTAATATGACGCCCGACCCAAAAGCTGGATTTGCTTTAAATTCGCTTGCTAACATGGTTGCCGTTTGTCTGGGTCTGCTTACGGCAGTAAATAGGCCTTTTGCTGTTTGGACTGGATTTAATGCTGCTGATACCGTAGAAACTGGCGCAGAGGCCACTCCTGCTCCAAAAGCAAAAACAGTGCTTAATCCTGACGAGAGCTGTGTGAAACTGCCGCCCGTTCGTTGTGCTTTTCTTTCTTGAGCTTTTCCGAAGTCGGTTATATCTTGCTGTACTCCAGCTATTCCTTTTTGTTCCCGGCTCTGAAAGCTGCCCCTATTAACTCGATTACTTTCCAGAGTCCCGCTATTATTAGCAAATAGCCTATTATTACTCCGATTAGATACGCGTCCATTTTGTCCTCCTGTTAAATTTCGTTTGATTCTTTGCTGGTCTGCTTGTTTTTGTGCTTTGACCGCTTGGCTTTGAGCAAAAACGGCGTTTGTCGTGCTTGCTACCGCTACTTGTCGGCTTTGTGGCACAAATTCGCCAGTGATTGGGTTTTTGTAGCCTTCTTGTGATTGTAATAAAACAGAGCCTCGCTGTTGTGTTTGTTGCTCTTGAGGCGTCGCTTTGATAGTGACTTTGTCTTTGCTTTGCTCAAACATTTTGCGACGTCTGCTTTCCTCTGTGCTGACTTTTGGGTCGTTTGGGTCTATTCTGCGACCAGTTCTTTTGGCTCTGCGCAAGTCTGCGCGCCGCTCATTTAAAACGCGGCGTTGTTTTCCTCTGGCTTCTGTCAATTTGTCAAGACGAGCAAATAATTTGCCTCTTATAGACTTAAAAGACTCGAAGTCTTTTTTTTCTGTTGCAATTCTCGCCTCTTGCTCTTTGATAAGTTTGTTTAACCTTTCCAGCTCTTTTTGCTCTTCTGCGAGCTTATTTTCAGCCTTCTGGACTACCTTTTCTTTTTGTGTTTGTTCTTGCCTAGTAGAAGATACTTTTTTCTGTGTCCTTTTTTTTGTGGAAATTTGAGCCTCTGCGCGGCGTTGCCTTTGTTGAAAGCTTGCTCTGCTGCTAGCACTTACAGCGTCCCGTATAGGTATTTGCTGGCTCATAAGTATTTATTATGTACCTAGCTTATAAATTTTGCTTGTTAAAGCGTTAAAAAAAGTATATAAAGATGCTTTTCCTAAAAGAGTTTACAATGTTGCGAAAAATTAGTAAAAAGGGTAATATGCTCAATGAGCTAAGTAGCGCACCAGCCTTAATTTTAATCCTTGTGGTTATTGGTATTGTTGGAGCTATTGGTTTGAGTGTTATTACATCGGTCGGAGACTCTTTTGTAGCAGAATCCGCCGCAGCCAACGCAACCGACCAAGCAGTCGATGCAGTAGATCAATTTTTTAGTCTATTGCCAACTTTAGGTATCATCATGATAGCAATCATCTTGCTAGCAGGAGTAGGTGCTTTATTGTTTTTCGGCTTTATGCGTAATCGGTAAAGAACTTAGAACGGGCTTAATTGCCCTTTCTTTTTATTTTAACAATGGAAAAATTATTTAAAAAAATAGGATTTGGTTTTCCAACCAAACAAACCGGCAAAAGAAAATCTTTAAAGTCAGATAGGCGGCGAAAAGCAAAGCCTCCAGGCAAAAGACTAAGCAAAAACGGTAATTTTTATTATGAAAGTCGGCGAAATAGGTCTGACAAAATTGGTAAAAGAATTTAATCCTTTTTTTTCTCTCTTATCTTTTTATAATCCTCAAAAAGGTTACGACCATATAGTTTGATTGACATAATAATCGCGCGTCGCATCATAGAATCCCGAGTCTTGATTAATTTCTGCTCTAGCGCATAAAACAAGGTCTTTCTCTTCGATTTCGTTTCTGACATTTTCAACCGCTAAGGATGCACCAAGAAAAGCGCCCAATAAAGCGCCTACAAAAAATAAAACAATACCAAAAGCATAAACTTTTTTTATTGGCAATGTTTCAATCTCGGACATTTAATCCTCTTCTTTTTTTGCCAGTTCGGCGTAAATTTGATTTATCTCTTGTCGCAGATTTTGGACTTCTTTGGATAAAACACCAATATCTTTCCCTATTTCGTAGTTTTGATTCATAAGTCATACACCATTAAAGTTTTACGGCCGTTTTTCTTGGCACGATACGCCGCTTGGGTAACTTCAAGCTGTATTTTTTCGTTTAGCCTATCAATAAATCCAGCTGAAAGTCTGCCGTCAAGTTGTGAAATTAAATCATGAACTTTGCTTTTATTTGTATAATTTTGGGTTTCTGCCATGATTAGATAATTGCATCTGTTTATATAAACTTTTCCAAAAAAAGCCAATTTTTATAAGTTAGCTTGCCTTATTATATACTGTCTTAAGTGTCTGTACACAACCACTCCCTCACAGGTAACTAGGGCGTATGCGTGTGCGCCCTAGTTTATTTTTATTTAGTCATCTTCTCCTTTGTTGTGCTTTTCCTTTATACTTTCTATCAAGGAAATTGTGGCATATGTAAACAAATAGCCCAACCAAAAGCCAAAAACGATACTAAACCCGTCAAAAGTTTTCATAAAGCCCACCTTTTTGTGTTGGATGCAGCGCAAAAGGCATTTAATGCCCCCCTTCTCGCAAATTGTGTGACAATTTTTGTTAAATCCAATTACAATGCTATCTTTTCCGGTTACTTTTCCCATCTTAATTGCCTCGCCTTGCGCGCTCTTTTTTAAAGAGCCTTGAAAGTACGGGTGCGAGTGAATGACCATGTGTTACAAAAAACCCAATCTTCATCAAAGACTTGACCGCTTCGCTTGTCCCGCTTATGTCTGCTTCTTCTGCCCATGTATTAATCATGTCGGTTTCTTCGTCGTTAAACCTAATAGTTGAGCCTGTGCCGTACTTGAGCTTGTGTTCCTCGTGTTTGTTGCCTACTGTGGTCTTTTCAAATGTCATTTTTTATATCTACAATCAAAAAAAAATAATAAATATAGCTAACATAAGGCTAAGAACAAAAAACTCTAAAACAATACCTATATTTATTTCTAGTTTGTTTTCTTTCTTTAATCTTTGGTAACTATTCATTTTTGGCCTCTACATCATCCCAAACGCATTCTTGACAAACGCCATAAAAGGTAAATAAGTTTACTTTGGCTTTGCATTTCGGGCATCTAATCATACAAAACACCGCCCTTTTCTATCCCATACGGCAATCTTGCCACCTTGATAGCTGCCAAATATTTTAAGGATGGCTTTCTTTGCTGTGTCTGAATCCGCATATCTAAATGCTCTGCCTTGATAATAGTGTATATTCCAGCCGTAGTTGCCTTGTTTCATGATCTGGTATCTGCATTGTTGTTGTATAGTCTGCATTGTCTCCTCTGTATGTGTTCCTTCTTTCGGCATTCTTTTCTATATGGTAAATTACTCTTGGATTGAATTGTTTTATATATGGTAATTTATTAATGGCTTTATTCCTTAATGATAATGGTTATCATTATCATTAAGGATTTGTTAATCACTGCTGTATGTCGCTATCGCAATGCCAAACCCCGCAATCGCATAAAATAAGCTTAAATTTGTCTTTGTCGCTTATTTGGTTGCTAAATTTACCGCTCAACGCTGTTACTTTGCCATCATTGTTTTTTATCTTGTTTATTGTGGTTTCCATCGTCTCTCTAAGTATAATGCTTCAAAAACTGCTCTCTGTCTTTGCAGGCGTATTTTATGTTTTGTAGCTCACGCAAACCTTTTACTTGGTCTCCTGTGTTATAGTCGGTCTTCATTAACCCTATTGTCCTTAATATGTGTCTCATGGTTTCACCCAAAGCTCTTTACGCAAAGGTTGTATATAAATATTGCCATTTTCTGGCAGATTTTGCCAAAATCAATAGAATTATAAATGCAAGGGTTTCTATTTTGTGTATGATAGAATTTCCAGAAACATTGAAAGAAACATCGGACGGGACAATGCGCATAACTTTGCCTAGAAAATGGGTACAGTTTGAAGGATTAAAAACGGGTGACAAAGTAAAGATATTCATTAAAAAGGTTGCTGATGATACAGAAGAGATACAAGAATCTAATTAACGACTACCAAGCTGGTTGTTATACCAAAAAAGGATTTTTGGATGCTTTAAATAATGACTTTTTTGGCGGGAGCGGTTTGCTTGTGCAAATTCACGAAAAAGACGGAATAGTCACCAAATGGAGAGAGTGGCTGGATGTCAGAGATAATGATTGGTGGGTTGATAAATGCAACCATAGGCTTATTGCCAGTTTTGAGTTTGTTTTTGATTTCGATGGCGACACTAGAGAGGAATGCCTCGAAATTGTAAACAATGCTTTAAGTAAAGAGTCGCTAAAAGCCTTAAATCCGCTTGTTTTTGATACAGGTAAAGGTTTTCATGCGCACGTTTGGAGTATTGAAGCGGGCAAAAGAAAACAAGAACTGCAAAAAAGGGGCAAAAGTCTCGGTGGATTGTTTTCTGCATTTTCTGCCGATTCGATGAAAGGATCAAAACGCACAATGATTGCACTAGAGCTTCAAAAACATTGGAAGAGAGAGAAAAATAAAAAGGTGTGGGATTATGAACGAGCAAGACGCATGGAATGATATTTTTAAGCCAATAGAGGGCGAAAACACAAAAGAAAGCAATATAAGGCATTATTTTTTGCAGACTAAGCAACTTAAGCAACATGATAAAGCTATAGAGATACTTGTAGACGCATGCAAAGAAAAATTTACTTATAAAAGTGTAGAAGATAAAGAAAAAGACGAGCTTTGGATTTTTAGCGAAAATCTGGGAATATATGAAGATACAGGCGAAACTAAGACAAAAGAATATTTGCGGTTTCTGTTGAAAAACAACTATACTGTTAATTTAGCAAACAAAGTGATAGAAAGGCTTTTGCAGGACTACAAAACAACGCAAGACCTTTTTTTTAACAGAATTGCGCCGTTTAAAATTCCTGTAAAAAATGGGTTGCTTAACGTTAAAACAAAAGAAATAACCAAATTTGAAACAGAGCCAGCACACTTTGCTAACTTGCCTGTAACTTATGATCCTTCTGCAACTTGCCCAACAATAGAAAAACACTTACAGTTGGTAATGCCTGACAAAGAAACAATACAAGTTTTTTATGAAATATGCGGCTGGTGTTTAATTAAAAACTACAGATTACAAAAAATGATTATGTTTACTGGCGAAGGCTCAAATGGTAAATCTGAAACATTAGACATTCTTAACGCTTTTTTAGGTCATACAAATGTCAGTAGCATTAACCTGCAAGAACTTTGCGAGAAAAAAAGCTTTTTGGTTGTTGGTTTGCATGGCAAATTAGCAAATATTGCAGGCGATATACCTCACAACGGCTTAAAGCAAACAGACGCAATAAAAAAAATGAGCGGGGGCGACTTAATGACAGTAGATAGGAAGTTTAGAAGTCCTTTGCAATTTGTAAATTATGCAAAAATGCTATTTTCTTGCAACAGGTTGCCTAAGAGTTATGATATGTCGCACGGTTTTTTTAGAAGGTGGCTTATTATTGAGTTTCCTAAGAAATTCAAAAAGCCAAAAGAATATGCAGCGTTGCCTGACAAAGAAAAACCAAAATACATACTAGCAGACCCTGACATAGGCGATAAGCTCACAACACCGAAAGAATTAAGCGGATTGCTCAATAAAGCTTTAGAAGGCGTGCAAAGGTTACTGCAAAATAAAGATTTTTCACAAACTGAAAGCACAGCAGAAACAACAAAGACTTGGATACGTAAAAGTGATAGTTTTGCAGCTTATGCAATAGAACATTTAGAATCTAGCGAAGATGACGCAGATTACATTACAAAAAGACAATTAAGGGTAGAATATCAAAAATTTTGCAAAAAACACAAATTAATTACAGAAGGCGACAAACACATAAAAGAATACCTAAACAGAGAGTATGCTGTTACTGACCAGAGAAAACAAGTGCATGATGACTGGGATTGGTGCTGGATTGGATTGAAAATAAAGACAACTGTAACAGTTTCAAGGGTAAAAACAGTATTAGGGAGTTTGACCAAACACCCTATAGCACAAAACACCCTTGCAACCCTTACAGTTAAACAAAAAATGGCTAAATTGATTAAAGATTTTAATCAAAATCCAATTATGCTAGATGTTTTGATTGATTCGTATGGTTTCAAAATGGGAGAGATTAGAAAACTACTTGCTAGTGGTGAAATTTATGAATACAAAAAAGAACTTTATAAAATAAAAATATAAAGGATATTTAGTTATCTTCTAAATATTTTTTGTGAGCAAACCAAGTGACTTTTGACATTTGCATGATATTGTTCCAATCTTCATAGTTTAAGTTTTTTGCTAGCTGTCCTTTTAGCTGTTTTATTTCTGTTTTGAGCTTTCCGGTTTTTCCGCCGTTCTCTTCGACATATTTGTCGTTTAAGTACTCGATAACTTCTTGCATATTCTTTTCTTTTCGCTCTTGATAGGCCTTCATGAGCTCATTTTCTGGGTACATTGGAAAAGTATCATAAAAAAGCGGAGCAATACCGAGCCGTAAAGGATTTGGGTCATCGTCAATTCTGGCCTTATAGGCCAGCTTAGGCACTAGATAACGTAGTTGTTTTTTCATAAAAACCGCGCACTTTCCGAAGTCGTAGACGTGAATCAATGTTCTGACACGCCTTTTTCTAAAAAAAGAATCTAAATCCAAAATGGACGGAATAACCAAAATTGTATATTTTTTGCTGGCTCTTATGACAATATACGCTTTATTCAAGTCTTTGTTAAATCCGCTCATTGAGTCGCGCATATATAAGTCTTTACCGGCTTCGTCGTGGCTCACCATTGCATATTTTTTCGAGCCCTTGAGTGCTTTGACAAAATTCTTTTTATTATCGCCTATCTCAAATACGTTGCTCTCGTCGAAAGTATCGCCCAAAATATCTTTATTCCATATTTCGTGCATCCAAAGCAATAAATTTGACTTACCAATACCCTCGTCTCCTGTAATAACGACAACTCGATCTTGATTCTTGCTTTTAATTCCTCTCTTTCCTTCCCAATCATTGCGAAGGAGCTCTTTTATACCGTTAAGGTTTCTATAAAAACTAGTGCTCATATTGACCGTCCATTTTGTCCTGCATATTTTTGTAGTTTACTTTGATGTCTGTTTTCATGTAAATACCGGCTCTAGCTAAGAATATAGATAATAAGCGCCCGTAGTGACGTATTAAGACGTTGCCTTTTTTGAGATTTTCGGAGTCCAAGCTCACGTTTGCAAAATAATCGCCATTTGTGAGTGTCTCAATTTCTTTCTCAATAGTGTCGTATTGGTCTAAATCTTCCATATAACCACAAACCTTATCGTATATGTTTTGCAGGCACTCAAACCAGTCATCCATACATTTTGCAACATAATGCGGACTATTTTCATACATACCGTCTGATATGCGCGAGCGCGCCTTAAACGCCTCTCTTTCCATCTCAATTATAAAACGACAAAACTCGTCGCCTGCGTTCCAATCTGCTTTTATATCGCCCATGTCGTTTTTCATTTCATCCATCCTCTTACAAGCTTGAAAAATACTGCTATACCGGTAAATAACCCAAATAAAACAACTATTGCCGTTGGCAAAGCTTGAATATTTTTAAACTGTATTAACCACATAAAGCCAGAAATTAAGAACATAGCGAAGTTTGTCGCCATAAACGCATCGCTGACCTCTACGTTTGATTTAATCATTATACCAAAAATTAAAAATGCTATCCCCACCATAAAAGCCGAAAACAGCACGCCACCGCTCCAGCCATTGATAATAAGCATCCACTCTGCAAAATTTGAGCCATCGTTGAGCTGCGAAATGTTGTATATTTCGGCCATTATGGCATCACCTTAAAGAAAATATAAGCGAAGCTTATCATCAAGCCAATAGCTAATATTGTGAGCAAAGAATATATAATTATTGGAGAGAAAGCAAAACCCACTGCTTGAAAGTCCGCCGCAAAGTCTGCAACAACATCACGGACATTGAGCAAGTTTTCTGCTGCACTTACAGAGCCTGGACTTTGCGCTGCATCGAATCCGCCAGTATCTAAATCCCCGCCCTCTTGAAAAGAGCTACTATTTGCTACTAGCGGGCTTATGCTGTTGTTTGTAACTACGTTATCGTTTTGCAATGTAACGCCAAAGCGCCCATCATACTGCTGTCCCAGCTCCACATCGTACTCGTTGCCCATTTGTACCATAAATAAAAAAGCAATGCTGACAAACATAATCATGAGCGTCGTCCCTATTGCTGCCTTTGTTATTAATCCCGTCATTTGTTATCACCAACCATATAAGCAATAATAAAGCTTGCGATAAGGATTGTGCCTTGCAATACAATCGGCACGACCACCAAACCTAGCAACATAGTTCCAGCCGATACTATCGTCAGAGCCATTGCCACAATCATAATCGCCGGGTTTGTGGCTAATGTTGTCGCGACCAAAATAAGCGTTAATACAGTAATTAAAAGACCCAATGTACCAAAAAGCAGACTTGCTGTGTTGTTTTCATAGCTTTTGCTCAAGGAGTCGATAACGTATCTTGTGCCTGTGCTTGATTCTGTTACCATGAAATCGGCAACGTATGATGCGTTTGTTGTGTTGTCTACTGTGACAAGCAATATATCTGCGCCGTCTGAACTGCAATCCTGCCCGTAGAATGAATTATTATTTGCAAACCTTACAGATAAGCAAGCTTGGGATAAAAGCGCGCCAGCGTCGTTATATGCGACCCTAAACGTATTGGTTGCATTTACAAAGCTGATGTTTCCTGTCAAGCCTTGTATATTTTGATAACTTTGGAATCCTGTCGCTCCTATATTTACATTGATAAAAAGCTCTGTATCAATTAAAAAAAAGGTGTCTGTGTCCTCTTCTGTGCTTGCAACGCCAGAAAATATCGTTTGCCCGTCTTTGATTATTGTAAAAGCATAAGGCACTGTATTTGCGTATGCTGAAAATGGGACAGACCCGCCCAAAGAGAAGCTCGGGCGCATCATTTCCACTATCTCGTAATCATAGCCGCCGCTAATTATATAGCCCCTTTGTAAATACGCAATAGTATCTGATATTGGCTGATTGTTTTGGTTTCTTACTGTTAAAACGAATGTTGTCGCTTCGCTTTCATTTATTAAATAGGCTGTATTGTTGACAAAAACATCCGTTGCAAGAGGCACATCAAGAAAATATCGCCTTGTTGTGTACCCGCTAGAAGTGTATTCTAGCGTATAAAAACCGTTAGGCAAAGACGAGAATGTGACGTTTCCTGTTGTTGTGTTTGCGACAACCGAAAAGGAGTCCGAAAAAAGGGTATAAGAGACGTTTAAAATCTCTGCTTGAGTATCTTCATCCAAGAAATTGAAAAACACCTCATTATCCAACGCAAGCTCATAATTTACTGTTGTTTGGTTAATGTGCTCAAAACTCTTAGTTTCTGATATTCTGTTCTCGCCCCTTGCAGTTGCTGTATAGTTGCCGTTTGCCCACGTTGGCAAGACAATTGAGCCGTTTGTTGTTGAGAAAAAAGAACCGTTTGTGAAGGTGACGTTAAAATTATTAACGCTATCTCCGACAACATCAAAAGCGTTAATTGTTAACCCAGATATATCAATACCGTTGCTATATATGTCGTTTATCTCGTCGCCAGATAAAGCCCTCTCCCAGATTGCAAATTCATCAACAGCGCCCTCTATATCACTTTGCCCTACCCGGCCAATATTAAGAAAATTACTGCCGTTTAAGTCTAGTGTTCCGCTATACGTTGTGTTTGTTCCGGAGTTTGCGCCGTTAAAATATACTTGAAATTTTGAGTTACCGTCCAAGACCCAACAAGCGTGTCTATAACCTGTCCCCGAGAATGTCGCATCGCTTGCTCTCCAGCTACCGTCATTTAAGCCAATTCCGCCGCCAGTATTAAGGCCAAAACTTAGCACGTTGTTAGCACCGGGATTGTCTGCATAAAGCAGATAATTTTGGTCTGTACCGTTAAACCACGCACAAATAGTAGCCTCCCCAGAAAGCTCTCCAGGCGGTACAACCCCAAAATAGTCAGACGTCGGCGTTATATTGAAAGCTTGTCCGAATTGACCCACAACATAATCGCCGGAGTTACCCGGACTTGTTCTGTCGTTACCGCTTGCATCGTTATCGTTGCCGTCGAAGGGGTAATAAACAAACAAATCCTGCGCAATATTTGCGCTTACAGCCGGAGCAAGCAAACAAAACAGCGCGCCAAGACAAAGGAGTATAAATTTAGGGTTTTTCATGCTAGCACCCTCGTTTTTAGATATAAAGACCCGAAAATACCCACAATATAAGCAATCATGAATAAAATAAGGTTATCGTTGATAAACATTGTCATAGGCAAATGGTCGTATCCTTCGGAAATTGCTGTTTCTGATATGTCGGACTGTATATTTGCAAATGGCGGCAAAACAAAAAACGACATCATAGACAACAGCAAAAAGATAATAAAAAATACTGGCGTATTGTCTAAAAAAAAGGATGTCACCCAGCTACCAAATATTAATATCGTCAGCCATAGAATAATGCCACCATCTAAAACGACCGACATTGTGGTGTTATACTCGTCCGTCTCTTCTTGGCTTCTTTCTCCTACGTTGCCGGTTGTATTTTGCCAGCTTTCGTTAAACTGTGAAAACATAAACAAAGATAAGCCAGCGACAAGCGTTGTCACCACTAAAAAGATAAATATCACGTATATATCGCCCAAACCGCTAGCTTTTTTATTTTTTCTTATATTTCGCATTTTCTTTGAGTAGATTATGAAGTTTATCTGGGCGGTGCCCTATTAAATTTTTTGTCAAGTCTCTAAAACTGCGAAAGTACAGTTTATTTTTTTCTTTTGGGTCTCCGTGAATACTCCTTATATGGCAGTTCTGCGTTAATGCATCATAAAAAGCACCGTCAACCCTTATCCACTCTGGCCGCCTTTTCATTTTGGTTTATATCTGTCTTGTTTGACTCCCCACTCGTAATATATGATAAATATAATATATGTAGAAATAAAGCCCATGTTGAAAGCTGGAATTATCCACAACAAAAGCATATACATTGTCGTAAAAAACCCAAAACTGGAGATTGTAGATAAATAAACAGAATAAGGAATAAAAAGCCAACTTGTGGCAATTAGCAAGAAAACGCCCAATGTTTTAATATTAAAGAATTTGAGCATTAAATTACCATAATTATCCAAAGATATTGGTCTTGATAGTAACCAAGCGCCGAGCCCGCCCAGTGTGAGTATAATAAACGTAAAACCTAAAATTATTGCTATACTCAAATTTCCCACCTCTTCCTCAAAGTTTTTGACTTGAAAGCCCGCAAAATCGCTTTTGCCGTTTGAACAGTCAAGACGAGCAAGATAAGCGCCGCTAATATTGGGAGCAACAAAAGAATAATTAAACTCGCCAACGCCAAAGCTCTCCATTGTTGCATTTGCAATAAATATGCTAGTATTTGGGTAAAATAAGGTAATATTTGCTGAACTAGCAAATGGGACAGAGTCATTTAAGCACGCTCCAAATATCGTAGCTTGCGTGTTGGGTTGATATATCGAGCTGTCCGCCATCGCACCGACTGCCATAATTACGAAGATAACGCAAAAGACCAAGACTCTTAATTTTGCCATTTTTCATGTTTATTGTTTTTTTAAGCAATCGACTATTTTAGGTTTTCCCTTCAATATTATTGAAATACGTTTCTGCGCAAAAAGTCGCTTTCTTTTATGTTATTTTGTTCCTGTGTTTTTGTCCTTTTTTTTAGGATGGTTTTTATTTCTGATTCAATTTGTATTTTTGCAAATAGACCAATAACTGGATAAATTTTATTTTGTAAACAGCTGTTTTTTCCCAATTTATTAAAACAGCGCCTTATAGACGACACACTAATAGGTATATCCATTTCTTTTTTTACAACAATATAGGATTTGTTTATTTTTTCAATACTTAATATTGAATAACTAAAAACGACGCTTTCGCCATCTATCTTGACTTTTTGTATTGTAGGCGTTGTGTCGTTGATAAATAAATCGCTTTTATCTATTGACTGAACAGAATCAAGAGCAGCTTGGCTGAATCTTTGACCCTCTGTGTACGCAAAAGCCATGCTTGGCAATATCGCCAAAAGCAAAAGCAAACCGATTAATTTTTTAATATTTACCATTTTAATCATACCTCACCCAAAAAGTGCCGACGCATTCTGTAAAAGAGCCAACTTCGTTGCGTGCGCCTATACCTATTATATCGGTTTCGCTAAATGTTGTATCGCAACCATCGATATAGCCTGTATTTCCTGCTGTGACATTGGTAAAACAGCCAGCTACGTTTGCGCCGTTCTTTTTCACAAAGACTTCTAAGCTTGTGCCTATTGCACCACTGCACATTGCCCCTGTTTTAACTATTGTTCCATTGTAGCCCATAACGCTACCTCTGGGGCTTTGTCCGTTACCAAAAGCCCAATACTGGTTTGATATCACGCTACCTCTTTCCGCCCAAAAAACGTTTAAATTGCTGTTTTCGTTTATATCTGCGCCGTTTATGCTACCGTTTACAGTTATGTTATTATTAAATTGCGCTGTACCGTTTATTTCGACTTTGTCCGCAAAATAAGCATCGTTGCCAGTCATGTTTATGTTTTGGTTTGTTATCGAATTAGTACCAAAAAACGCACCGTATCCTTTTACTGCTGCGATTTGCAATTCTCCTGCGCCTAATCCCACGCTGTCACTTCTATTATAAGTAAATCCTGAACCCAATAAAACAGACCTTTCGCCGTATAAATCTAATTGATAACCCACAACGACGCTAAAATCGTCATATACTTTAGCTATATTACCTATTGCAACTTGCGCAGTACCGTATATTTCAGTACTACCACCAATAGCTACTCCAGCTTGTGAACCAGGTTTTCCCCTACCCAGTAGCGCAATAGTATTATCGCCATCACATTCTGCAGATACTCCTACTATAAATGAATAACCGCAAGGTAAAGTTTTCGCAAAATTAGAAAAAACATTTGTATAGTCGCCACTTACTGTCGTGAACGCAGAAGAAAATATAGCAGAACCGTTCCCCGTTACTTCTTGCGGAAAACTAGGCAATATGCCCCCGAAACAAACAGAACCTGTGCCACTTACATCGCAGTAACCGGCCGAAAAAGAATCCAAACTCTCGTTGTAAAATAAAACGGAGTTATCTTCTGTTATTTTCCCTTGATTGTCTAAAAAAAGTACACTTCCCTCTGTACCCCAATCAACGTCTTTAACTCTAGCGTCTGTATAATAAAGATTAGTAGAACCTTCTGGCAAATCGTCAGTATTGTTTAAAGTGTTGCCTGTCCCGTTTTGCCCTTGTATATCATTTACCACAACTGTTGTGGCGGTTGAAAAAGACAACAAGAATAAACAAATGCCTATTATTCCCAATATTGTTATTATTTTTTTCATTCTATCCTGGTGGTTGTACTCTCTCTGCGATGTTTTTGGTGAATTCTTGCACCCATTCCGGCGCTTGGCTGAAATTCATACCAGACTGATACGAAAAAACCAATATCATTATGCCAACTACGACACAACCGCCCACAATCATTGCACCAACTACCATATGCCCGTATTTAGCCCAAAAACCATTATTGGCGTATTTGTTATGGAGCTCTGTTTCTTTTTCGACAGACCATCGCTTAATGTCATAGTTTACGGGCTGGATGATAAATTGCTCGATTTCTTTCTCGACCTGGTTTATCATTTTCTGTTTTTTCCCATTAATCATGCCCTCTTTTATTTCCATTGTATGGATTTTTATTTTTTCTTTTGGCTCGTAAATTTCTGGCGCGAAAGTGCCTTGATAGTAGCTTATAGGATACTCAAGCCGGCTTACTTTGTCGGTCGGATACACATATTCAGACCCAAAATAAGGAATTGCAATAAATCCGTATTTGCTTTTAAGCTTGTTGGAGATAACTTGAGAAGGGTCGTGCGGATTGACTCTTCCTCTCGCTCTGACTACTTGCGTTTTTCCGCCTGTCCAATAATTGAGTCTTATGTCAATGTTGTTTTTTTTCTTGATTAAAAAATCAAGCATAAACATAAACATACCAAAAGTCAATATCACTATCGTTGTAATAAAGCCGGTCATTAATATTGTCGTTAGTTCTGCCATTATTCTGCCTCTTGTTTGCTGTTGCCGCCGAAAATCTGCGAGCCAAAACCCCTTTTAGGTGTTGCCCTTTCTGTCAATGTTTCTTTATGGGTATCTGAAAGCATTTTTATCAACATTCCAACCTCGTGACCGTCTGCATAAGACTTATTAAGTGATGCATGAATTAAAGTATCTGAATAGGCCATGATGCTCTCATATACAGCGGTTTGATTTACTCTTTCGTTTCTGAACTCCGGCCATTTTTTTAGATATTGCACAATTTTTGCGGGTACTGGGTCGTCATATTTCCAGTTTACGCCGATGTTTTTCCACCCATCTAGCTCATATATTTCGACTATTTTCTCCCATAGCCTGTCTGAAATATAATGCTCTTCTCCTTTCGTGGCTAAACTAGACCTCATGCTGCTTAAAACTCGATACATTTTATCCATTATTTGCTCCTCTCTAAATCTTGAAGCTTGCACCGTATAGTTTAAAACTGCGTAGAATGTGGATGTAAATTCGCGACAATATTCCTCTGTAAATACTGGTTTATTGTTTCTTACTATTTTGGTATCTGACTTTGTTCCTGATCCGTAGTTTTTGCGCCGAATACCCAAAAATCTAAATTGTATCTCTTGCAAAAGTCTATCGCTGTCTATACTCTCTAATATTCCGGTTTTATCCTGTGAAAAACCGCTCTGTTGCGTA
>LFUF01004183.1_pt1 | contig 15569 bp, 29 predicted proteins | sample 633261 | NCBI WGS metagenome assembly LFUF01 (sample SAMN03781032, study PRJNA287316) | hypersaline lake metagenome | isolation source: virus filtrate of water collected from the Namib Desert Hosabes playa | place: Namibia | collected 2013
TCTTGCCCTCCGCTCCGGCGGGGCGGGCTGGCGATCCGCTCGGGCGTGGCGGGCTGGCGATCCGCTCGGGCGTGGCGGGCTGGCGATCCGCTCGGGCACTAGGACCGATCCGGACCTATTCCCGGCGGCGCTAGTTTTGATTGCGCGCCGCAATTCATTGTTTCACGTGAAACATCTTTTTGCGCTTCAAGCGCATTTTTAGCTTGAAGCGGAAAAGAGAATCGCCTAGATTGGTGGTGAGGTCAGGAAAGGCGCGCCGCCCGCGCCGAGTAGGGGACGGGGTAGGAGTGCGGAATCTGTCCTCGATTCGAGGTGTCAAAAATGGGGCGGAATCGTGTCAAAAATGGGGCGGGCGCGCTCTCCACGGAAACGAAAAACGCGCCAGAGCAAGAATAAAAACGGCGAATCGTAAAAACAGTCGAGAATAAAAACGAGCGCGCGTAAAAACAAAAATGCTCCAGCGTAAAAACAGCCGAGAATCAAAACGAAGACTCGTCAAAACAAAAATGCTCCAGCGTAAAAACAGCCGAGAGTCAAAACAGATGGGAACGAGCGTTTCCATCCCGGAGCAGGGACCCGGAAACGAGGGAGAATGCAAACGCCCGTTTCCACCCCCGGCGAGGCTGGTTCAGCAGGCCCGTAAGGGTCACATGTGTTACTTTAAGGGCCATAAGGGCGTCTAATGGGCCATATGTGTTCCATTACGCCCAGACAGCAAAAGGCCCCCTAACGGGGGCCATCAGCAGCTCACTAAACCAGTATCCGGGAAAGTCGGCGGCTCAGAGAAGCAGCAGCACGGGTAACAACCCGCGCCGCCAACATCACAGCTCTACTTCCGGGTCGCGTCAGCGGCCTTGTCGGCCTGCTCCTTGTCCTTCTTCTCTCCCGGAAGCCACGACGCGTCGATGTCGTCGAGGGGCAGGCCTCGGACATTGTGCGTGCCAATCATGTTGATGATCATGGCGACGTGCTTGGGGATGGGGTTCGACCCGTCCCTCCAACGGTCCACGGTCGAGCGGCTGAAGCCGAACTTCTCGCTGAACGTGTTGACCCACTTGCGCTCGCCGTAGAAGCTCTCAAGGATAGCTTCCATGTCCTCCGGGTACAGGTAGCCGATCCGGCGACCTTCCTTATCAACGTGCCACCAGTCGCCCTTCGTGTAGGCCATCTCGTCCCTCCTTTTGTACGTTTCTGTTATCATCGATATACGTCTTCAAGCATAATTTTGCAATAGCTATCTTACGCACGGTGCCCGGCATATAGAGGTGCCGGGGGGTGTGTCCACACACTCCACTAAATGATTTTGAAAACACCCCCCACCGGCATTTCGATTCCCGTGGGTCCCTGCAACGATTAGAGGGGTCCCTGCAATGATTCAGGTGGGTCCCTGAAACGATTCGGGTGGGTCCCCTGCCGGTCTTTCGATTCTGGTGGGTCCCCTCGTCCCCGCGTTAGCGGGTTAGGCGGGGTGCACCCGGTCGTAGAACTTCCGGATCGCCGCGGTCTCGCTGTCGCCGCGGAACGTGCCTGACCCGTTGTCGTCACACCAGTCTGCGCTGTGGGTGTAGATGAACACCCCATCCCCCTCGATGGACAGGCCGACGACCCGCTGGAGTCCGTTAGGACCCTCGCGCTCGATGAACTTCTTCATGGTCTTGGTGCGGGGGGTGTCCCAGATGCTCATGACGTGGCTCCCACGATGGCGTCGCGGAGCCTCAGCACTGCGGCGCGAGGGGCGCGCTCGATGAACTCGTCCAAGGCGTCAGCCGGGATGCCGTAGCCCTCGTTCCGGAGCTGGTTCCGCTCCTTCTCAAGGATGGCGATAACGCTGTCGTAGTCGTCCATTTCGTGTCCTCCTGTGTGCGTTTCGGTGTGATTCGAACCCTACATGGGTTTGCAACCTGTTTCAATCACAAAATCAGCTTCAAGCCTAATTTTGATGGGGGCGCTCGCGAGGGTTGTAGGAGGTGTTGCACCCCCGCCCCATGTTGGATTCTGGTGGGTCCCAGTTGTGACATTTTTCTTCATTTGTCACATCTAGAATCCAGATGTGATAAAAGTTTATACGCGTTTTCAGTAGGTTAGCTGTTTTCGCTGCGGTGCAGCAAAATCGCCAAATCTAACAGCACATCTCGGAGGTGCCCCAGTGGGAAATAGCACATCTTTTTCTCTTGACAGGCGGTTGTGAGGTTTTCACCGGGAAATGTCACAACTTCAATGGGTTATGTGTGATTTTCCAGTGTGATCACTGATGTGCCTTTTTGAGGGATTTGGCACATGGGTTTTGTGCTAATTTCTGAGAGGGGTTCTGGAGCCACCGAATCAGTGATACACTTCAAGGAGTTGAAAAGGAGATTCGCTGCGACTGCCTGATTGCCCCTGACGAAATAAAATTACCGAGTCGGCGGATGGAGGCGAATCACCGGTCGCCGCTGGGATTAGCAAATACTTTGCAAACTGACTTTGCAACTTTGCAAATTTAGAATATTCTGCTTCAAGCACATTTTTACTTGCAATGCAATTTTGGATGACTTAGGTAAGGGTCACCGAAACGCAGCAGATGCAAGGAGACCTTGGAATGGACCCGCTCTACATCAACACCGCGGTGACCAACCTCTTCAAAGAGAAAGTCGCCAAGACCAACCGTAAGGCGGTCAAGCTCGGCATGAAGCCGGTCGACTATCACTTCGGTGACACCATCGAGTGCCCCGCCGGTCAGGACACCATTGGGTCGTTCGTGAAGACCGATGCCGAGGGGCGCAAGGTCCGCGTCGCTCTCTACACCGAGGTGTTCCTTGAAGGTGAGGCTCCGGTGATCGAGGGGTACGAGTTCGTCGCCACCGTCGACCTGCGCGGCGAGAAGCCGATGGTCAAGCGTCAGCCCTTTACCGCGGATGATGTGGACCTGACCCCGTTCTACTCGAACGACGGTCACTGTGATCACTGCAGCTCGATTCGTCGCCGGAACGACGTGCTGGTTCTTCGTGAGGTCGCCACCGGCAAGCTGATCCAGATCGGTCGCAACTGCGCCGCCGACTTCTTCCGCTCGAAGGAGGCCCGCGCCATGGTCGCCGTGTCGGATTGGATCGACAGCTACGGCAACGTGTCGGAGAACAGCCCGCGTGCGGAACCTTACACCTCCGTGCAGCGCATGTTCACGGTCGCTGCTGCTGTAGTGCGCAACTTCGGCTGGGTACGTCATCAAGACGTCCGGTACGACAACGATCTGGTCTCTACCCGGTCGCGTGTCTGGGCCAACCTGTTCCCGTGGCCCAAGATGCCTGCCGAGGACAAGGTCGCCGTCACCGAGGAAGACAAGGAAGAGGCACAGGTGGTCATGGAGTGGCTGCGTCGCCGCTTCCTCGACAAGGACGAGGCCGACTGTAACGACTTCGAGCGCAACGTGCGCGCCGCGGTCGAGGGGTCGCCCGAGTTCCCCATGTGCCGGGACCGCAACCTCAACTTCCTGATCTGGGGAATCGCTGGCTATAAGCGTGACCTGCAGAAGGAAGCGGAAGAGCGCCGGATCGCTGCCGAGAAGGCCAAACAGAAAGGCCAGTCCGACCATGTTGGCACCGTGGGGGATCGTCGAGATTTTCGTTTGACCCTGCAGTTCAAGCGCGGCTTCGGTTCGCAGTTCGGGGTCAAGTACCTGCAGAAGTTCGTCGACGAGGATGGCAACGTCATCGTGTGGTGGGGAACGAACGACGTAGCCGCGGGGACCATCGTCGGCAATGAGTATGTGTTCAAGGCCACCATCAAGGGTCATGATGAATACGAGGGGGTGAAACAGACCTGCATCACGCGTGCTGCGTTGATTGCGGGGGACTTGAAGGAGGACGAATGATGAATGCATCTACGATGTTGGCCGCGGCAGAGCGGGACCTGAGTGACTGCGCCCGCTTCACCTACTGTCAGTGGCTCGTACAGCGCGGCATGGCCTTAGGGTTGGACAATGCAATGGGCTGGATGAAGCGCTGTGATGCCCAGACTTCCAGCCGTTTGATCTGGTGTTGAGGGGAGGACGAATGATGCAGATGGTTCTTGCCTTAGGGTCGCTGATTGTGGGGGTGCTGGTTCTTTCCTTGGATGCCCCTCTTGCAACAATCGCTTTCGGTGGCTTTGCTGTGTTCATGGCTGGCTTCAATGCCGCTCTGTGGATCACGAAACCGGAAGTGAAGGAGGGCGAGTAAATGGACATTCTCGAAGATTATCCCGAATGGGTGGAACCCGGTGCGGCGTTCTCCCTGTTCTACAGAGAAGGGAACCCAAACAACATGAACAAGGTCCATATCCGGGCCATTGTTGATGATCGCCTCGTTCTGGCGCGCTGGTTCAAGCACAAGCAGCGCTGGCACTATTGGGTCGAAGACATATACTGGTTTAGTGCCTTTCAGGACAAGATTACTCAGAAGAGGCCCACATGAGGGCGCGTGTAATTGAACCCCCGCGTCAGCGGGAAGTCATGACGGTGTTTGACACCGTCGAGCGAAAGACCGTAGCCAAGGCCAAGTACCACCCCAATGCCAATACGTGGATGGTCCGCATCTATGGCATGTGCTGGATAGACGGCAACGACTGGAAAAGCCCACTGACTGGGAAGTCCCTTCCGAACTATCATCTGTCCTTGGGGCGCGAGTCGGCACGGGACAGGTTGCAGGAATTGGCCGACCAGATAAACTCCGCTTGAAGCCGAGTCTGTGCTTGACCTGTATGCCAGAATCGCTTACAGGTTGTGTGACCGAAACGTGACACAGGAGGGCTTATTCATGAGCATCCATTCCACCATCGAACACTTTCGCAAACGGCGTTCGGGACACAAGACCCGGCTGAACGAGTTGGTATGCTCCACTTCGGGTGTGGACGTCGTTAATGTCGGCGTGCGCGTCTACGAGCAGATGGCAGAAGCGCGCTGGCAGATCGATGCGCTGGATTACGTGCTGTCCGGTGTGGAGGACAAGAGTGTGGATTTGTTTGTGTCCACACTGGAATCTATCCAACGTGACCTGATCTACGCGGGGTCTGACCCGTACGTCATGCATAAAAGCTACGCCCCGGCGTACTGGAAAGAGCTTGGCATGATCGAGCGGATCATGCGGATGGCCCTGCCGAAAATCAAGAAGGCACAGGAAGATTCTATGTGCTGGCGTTCACAAGGGTCCTACGTATGAGCACCCCGGCCCCTATTCGAATTTGGCGGGACCCTACCCGGCGCGATGTGGAAGAGTTGTGTCTGGAGCGGGGTGGGGAGCTTTTCGTTCGGCCCAATTTCGCCGTGCATGGTCCGGGTCGATCATTCTACATGCGGTCGCGTGTTGATGACGTCTTGGTGAACATGTGGATTGGTGCTGCCGCACCGGGAGAGCGCCCCGACTGGCGTGCGATGCTACAGAGACTTGGGAGTGACTGGGCCTGATGGCATGGGTGATGGAGGACAGGCGCTGCTGTCCATCCTGTGGGAGCAGCGAACGCGTTCTGGTGGTTCAGGGACGGGAGGGCGGGTTTCGCCTGTCCTGTAGCTGGTGTGCGTTCCTGAGTGAGCGTATGGATGCGCAGGAGACGTTCTTCGTCGCGTGGTCTGACCGGGAATACCCGGTCGGGTACATGATGGACCTTGAGGGGGTGCCCCACTGGCGTGGCGTGGAGTACGTCGAGAGTGTCCCCATCCGCGTCATCAACAACGGGATGTCCGCGCTGGTGGTGGAGAGGAAGGAAGTGGCATGAGATCAGGACTGATCCCTCCATCCCCTATGCGCCGATTCCGGAGACTGTCCGGGCGGGGGCTGACCCGTGCTGAAGAAGAGCAGGCCACGCTAGAAGAGGCTCGGGAGAGGTATGACCGGATCAGTGGGCAGCGGCGTTTTCGGGTTGCGCTGACCCGATTGAAAGTAGAGCTGGCTCGGGCGATGGGGGTGGACTGGGTAACTAAAAAATTATGCTTGAAGCATAATTAATGCTTGCAAGCGTCGGTGACATCCCGTAGAAGGGTGTCATCGAAACGCAGATAGGAGGACACCCTATGAAACCGACCGCCCTAGCCACCGAGCACGCCAACACCCTGTCCAAGTCGTCCATGCTGGAGATTGCCAACTTCGCGCGCAGCGTCGCCACCAAGTGGAACGACGGCATGACCTCGGAAGAGGTCAACGCGTTCGCCAACCTCGAAGCCGCGATCAACGACGTTCTGGAACTGCAGGCGGAGGTGGTGTGATGAAGGTCAAATCCTACTCCACAGAAGCGGGCGTCAAATCCGCGCTGAACCGCGCAGGCCTGAAGAATGTCCCGCACCGGATTCACTACTACGACGCCGCGGGGTCGAAAGGGTACACGGCGACGTTCACCGTCGATAGCGTCGAAGACCGTGATTACCTTAACTCGAAGGGGTTCATGGCAGAAATCCAGCAGGGGGATGCGTGATGCGGATCGCAGGGCAGGTCGTGGAGCCGAAAGAGTCCGACGAGACGGTCACACACATCGATGTATGGTTCGATCTGGACCAGACTCGGGTGTGGTGGATCACCCTCTACAACAAGGGCGGTGATCAGGTCGGCGACAGCGCCAACCGCGCCCACAAGAAAGACGCCAAAGCATACGCCGAAGACATGCAGCTTGAATGTGCAGAGCGTTGGGGTGATGCGCCGACGATCAGTGTGGGCAAGCGGGATGGGAGCTACTAACGTGTCACGCCAAAACGCTGTCATCAAGATTCAGCAGACCGCCGGAGGGGCGTTCAAAGGGACCTGTGACGAGTGGGCGGGAGTGTACGCCGTTCAACCAACACCCGGAGAGGCCTATGACGAAGCTTACCGGCAGCTTCTGCTGTATCGCTACCAGACACGGAGGATCGAAGCATGACACAGGTAGAAATTCGCCTTAACGCAACCCAAGCCGACATCATCGAGCACCGTCTTGGTGTCCCTGACGCCATGGCACAGGTCTTCGGCCCTTCTGGTGATGACATCTGGAACCTGCCCTCGGACGAGGCTGCACAGCAGAAGCTGGAGCACCTGCTCGGCATCCTCGTGACCCAGACCGACCACGGGATGCTGATCCGGTTCGAGACCACGGACGAGGATCACGTGGCGGTCCTGACCGAGCTGGTCGCTGGAAACACGATGGGAGCCGTCGTTGCCGACATGCTGAACCTTCACCCTGACGAGCCGCAGTACAAGGAAGGTGTGTGGCTTCGAAAGGTCCTGCGACAGGTGGAGACCAAGTGGGAAAACGCGGGGCTTGATGCGAGGTTCAACGAATGAGCCGGTACGTCACAGAATATTGGGGTGGTTTCCACGACTACGAGAGTATGGTTGCCGCTCTCCCTGCCGCCGTACAAGATGAAAACGAAAAGCACGGTACCACGGTCACCGTAGAAGAGGCCCGTAATAACATCCTCGACTACGTTCCGCCGGAGAACCATTTCCGGGATCGCCGGTTCCCAAACCTTGCCATGGCACAGAACTGGTCGGCGCAGTTTATAGGCCGGGACTTCTTTGGCTGCGTGGAAGCTCGGGTCATTGAACGGGACACCAAGTACGGCACCACCGAAGACCTTGCAGTCTGGCACTTCGCCGGAGAGGGCTGGTACCGGGCCGACGAATAAGTAAGGCCCGCGTTAGCGGGCCTATGTTCGTTAAATCGGACATTACGCGGGTTTGTGTCCGTTTAACTGACACCGTCAGGCGTGCGTAGACGAGCGCATCTTCCTGACACCCTTTCGGTTCCCGGAGCCTTCCCGCGCCTTGGCTAGGTATTGGGAGATCGTGTCGACGTAGTCGTCATTCTTCCCCGCAGGGAATGCGAATATCTCTGCTTCGACGTCTGCGATCCAGTCTGTGCCCGTCTCCGGAAGGAACACCTCTCCGGATGCGAACATTGGTGTGACCCCGTCGAACCGGAAATCCTTGGACTGCTGCTTTGTCGAGATCGCGATTACTGGGGCTGGGCCGGGGGACTTTTCCCGGACCTGAATGTACTGCGTACCTGCCCCGCGATCCTCCACGAGAATTTGATTCACCTCCCACGTCCGGGCAATGTGCTCGATCCACTCGACCATCTCCACGAACTCCTTCTTCGTGCGGTCAGCGTGCACGAGGTAGTGCTTCTTGTCCGTGGTCTCGATCCAGACGGTGGCGGCGGTATAGTCCGAGCGCTGCGTCACCTTCTCGGCACAGTCAACCGACAGGGTGACCTTCTTGATGATGCGCTTGACCATCTCGCCGTTGCGGGTCTCGTTCTTCGGCACGTTCTTGTACCGGCGGACATCTTCCCGCTTGAGGACGCCTCCTTCCTCGTCGACGGGGTGCCCTTGATACAGAGAATTCCACGAACGTCCCGTCAGGGATCGCTTCTGCTTTAGATAGAACTCCGTGCCAAAAACTTCAGGCCACAGACCCTCGCCGGGTGCTCGTCCCACGGGGTCGTTCTCAACAGCTAGAGCCGGGATGTTGATGACGTGCCACGGTTCCCCGCGTCCCTCCGCCATCTTCTGTAGCTCGTGTCCGATCAGGTCATCTTCATGCCACCGTGTGGCCACGACGAATATGGGGGAACCGGGCATCGGTCGGGTGCCGAAGTCGTCCTCGTACCATTCGTGGAGCTTGCGTCGCACTGTGACGCTCTCAGCGTCCTCACGAGAGGCGATGGGGTCGTCGATGGCCCCGATGTCCGCACGGTACCCAGAGATGCCCACACCGACGCCTACGGCCTTGTAGTACCCATGGCCTTCCGTGAACTCGAAGTAATCCGCAGCGGCGCTTCCCGAGGAAATGCCCATCTCTGAGAAGACCTGCTTGTACCGACTCTCCTGCATGAGGTTCCGTACAACCTTTCCCAGCCGGTCCTTTGCAAAGGTCTGTGTGTGTGCTCCCTGAAGCCAGCGATCATCCGGGCGTCGTCCGAGGTGCCACGCCGAAAACCGGTGCGAGCTGAACGTAGTCTTCGCAGAGCCGGGAGGAAGAGAGATCGCCAGTCGGTTGATACCGTTGCGTCCACGGGTGGCGGCGGCTTCGTGAATCTCTTCCATGTGTCGTATTAGGAATTCGTGGTGCGCCGCCGGAACCTCGTCTCTCCGCATGTACTCACAGAACGGAGAAAATCGGAACTCCCCAGAGAACCGAAGAGCCTCGTCATACTCCGCATCGTAGTGTCGGTGGAGTTCCGTCAGCGCCTTGTAGATTGCGGCAGGATCGCTGGTCCCCAGTCGGCTTTCCATCATCTGGATTGCCTCTGCCGGAAGCTTGTCCTTCCCTAGAAGGTGGTCCTCGAACTTCTTTGCGTAGGAACTGAGTTCCCCCAGAAGCTGCCGGTACTGCCGCCTCTCTCCGTCGGTTATGATGGAAGCCCCGGTCATCCCTCTTCCTCGGGGGTTACATCGACGTACGCCACCTCTCCTGCGTCGTGCATGATCTCCTTCATGCCCTTCAGAAGAGCGAGCGTGTCCTTCACGCTGTAACGCTCTTCCTCACTCTTCTCCCCGTCGGCTCTGCCGTTCTTCTCGATCTCGATGAGCTTCTGGATGTTCTGTACCGCGGTATTTGCCGCGCTGAAGCTTCCCGCGAGCAGAGACTGCTTGTAGATTTCACTGTACTGGGTTGCGACCCACTCCATGGTCAGGCCCATATCCGCGAGAGACTTCCAGTTCTCTTCGGATACCACAGTCATGGCGGTCTGGACCTTCTGGGCGATCTCCTTCTTGTATTCCTCTATCCGGTCCTGAATCTTCGGACTGGCGGCGAGACGGGAGGCCGCACCCTTGTTCTCTGAGTACCCTGCCTTGATATAGGCTTCGCCCTGCTTGACACCTTGTGCCAGCAGCATCGCAAATTCATCGTGCTTTGGGTTATCAAGCTTCGGCATTGTCTTCTCGTCTCTGCTTCCGGAGTGTCGTCGGAGACACCCGGCTGCGATATTCCTTGTGGTAGATGGGCTTCAGCTCTTCTATTCGGGCCGCGATGCGCTTCAGCCTCATGAGCACCTTCGCTGCACCTTCATCACGGGGATACCCTGCGGCGGCATAGGCGATGACAGGTAGGTTTCCCCGTGCCACGAAGTGGCAGAACATCTCGTGCCTTGGGTTTTCAAGGGCGGTCACTGGTAAGTTCCGTCAGAAGAAAAATGCGTCCGTCTTCAGGCAGTGACGGGATGACTCGTTCCTCAAACCACGGGTCCTGTCGGTCGACGTCGGGGGTGACGCAGGCGGCACAGAAATGCCCGTGAAACTGGTTGCCGGGGATCACTATGCACGCGAACGGGAAGGTCCTGCGTAGGGCCTTCCGTTCTGCGGTGGAGCTGGCAACGAAAAGGAGCGTACCAGTGTTCATGGATCACCAGAAAGTGTGGATGCCGGTGGCGGTGGTGCCCGTGGCGAAGATTCGTGTGACCCTGAAGGGGTGGATCACGCCCGCGGTCAGGGTCGGAAGGGTTACCGTGGCTCCGCCTTCCATGGTGACCTTGATGGCCCCAGCTTCTCCGATGTAAACACCGCGGCTGACCTGACCCAAATCCTCCGTGTCGCTTGGCGTCACCGATGCTGCGTCGGTGAATGGGCTTTCTAGGGTGTCTGCGTACTGCTTGAACTTGTCTGCCATTTTTCTCTTCCTTAGGTTTCGTAGACCCAGCCAAAGATACGTCCGTCGACTTCGTCGAAACCGTTGTCATCCATGGTGGGTGCGTGGTACTTGTTTTCTTCTAGGTGGAACCCCACCCGCATAACTACCGGGTGCCGGATCACCCCTTGCATTCAAGAGGCCTGTGAACACGGGTGCGTAAGAGGGACCCTCTACCTCTAGGTCCTCCGGGCAGTGGCCCTCTTCCCCGTATTCATCATCGTCCTCTTCTTCCCATTCTTCATCTTCCGACCAACTACGCCGCGCGGTCCTCTTCATATCCGATCTCCCAGATAGTTACGGGTGCGGTCGGTGCGCGCCCAAGTTCCATCGCCCCAAACAAGGCAATGAGTGCTGCCTCGGCCCGCCCATCGAGGACCCCGCCTCGCAGTCCCTTGAATAGCGGTGAGACTTTCGGGAAAAGTTGGGATGCTCTTTGGACAGCGGCGCGCTTGTCCGCCGGGACCCTCATCTGCTTCTTCCACTGTGTTGGCTTGGTCTCGGTCAGGGGGATGTCCCGCGCGGCGGCGACCCCCTTGATGATCCCCTTGCCCTCGCCGAATGAGAACGCAGACACAACACCCATCTGCGGCGAGGCGTGTACCTCTTCCAGATAGATATGGGAGACGGCTTGGGCGTCCAGCTCCACCTTGATGGCGTAGGGGTCTATCTTGACCCTCTTCTTCGTGGTCTCATACTCGAACGTCGGCATGTCTATGATCCGCATCCGGTTGTTTTCCGGATCGAGAAAAGCCAGCGCCCCCGCGTTTCCGGGGTCAATTCCGATTATGCAGCTCATGCTGTGGGCTTCTTCCAATGGAGATCGCCGAAGTCGAGTGGTTGCTTCGGGGCGGCTTCCATCGCGAGGATTTCACCGGCGATGTCTTCGGTGGTGGGGTTTCCGGAGCGATCCACCCCGAACTTAACACCAGTCAAGCCGAGTGTGCGCTTGTCGGCGTACAGATCGCGGAGCCTATCTATGTTGGTCATGCGACCTTCTTGCCTCTTAGCTGCGCCCCGGCACGTGGTGCAACCGGCGTGCCGCCGGTCGGAGGTGTTGGGGTTCCCCCGGAAGGGCGCTTGGTCTTGAACACCTTGACCACATCTTCGGCGTCGACTGGTACGGTATCTCCCGTGCGTAGCTCAGCGAAACCTCGCGCCTCGCGGGCGACGACACCAACACACTTGGCCGTGAACTCCGCTCCCCCGATACCAATTCTGATGTCTTGCCCTTCCTTCGCAGGAAAGCGCACCTTGTTCTCCATCACCCACGCGTGGACGAACGGCTTGGTCAGCGCCGGGAGTGCAATGTAGGCACGGTCGAGGATGCGGATGAGTTCCCCGTTCACAGGCCACTCGAAGAATTCTTCGATGTACCGAGCGGAGCTGTAGCAATCTGCGTTCTCGATCAGCGCCAGTGACAGGAGGGCCGTTAGTTCCTTGGTGTCGGTCGCGGCGGCGGGCATCATCGAAGCCATCCAAGCCTGTACATCCTCGATGATGAGCTTGGCAGCTTCTGTCTTGACGCACTCGTTGTTCCACTTGGGACGAGGATTCATTGGAAAGGTCCTTGCCTGTTTGATTTGCATCGTGTCAGCGTGCGTGACGAATGTCAAGAAAACGGACATAATGGTTTAAATAGAAAGGGGCGCGTTAGCGCCCCCTTCCTTATCTCACCCCTGCGAGGGTCACTCTTCGTGGAAGGCCGAAACGAGGGCAAGGGCCACTTCATGCATCGACCCCATAAGACAGGCCTGCGCCACCACGTGTGCAATCGCGTTCGTGATGTTTGCATCCTTGTGGATGTTTAGCTCGGAGGCTTCCCCCAGCTCCCACCATTCCTTCAGGGCCTCAGTGATGCCGGGGACACCCTCCTTCGGCATGACGTCGCGGGCTTCCTCGTACGTCAGTTCTCCCGAGATTCCGGAGGTGAGGACTTCAGCGAGTTCGTTGGACAGGTACCCCTGAAGGTCTGCGTCCGCGACGATCTCGAACAGGGCGTCATCGAATGCTGCCATGGTCATTCCCTCGACGTTCAGGGGAGCCGGGAGGGCCACCACGACATACTCCCCCTCCGGGTACACCCGGCTGACGTCTGTGGGGGTTACCACCAAATCCAGAGGGAAGGGGTAGGTGATGCCCTCGGGGGTGGTGAAGATGGGGTCACTGGGGAGTAGGTTGTCCATCTCAATCGGGTCATCGTCGAGGTCCGCCACTTCTCCCCGTAGGTCCTCGATGGTGTCCTGCAGGTCCGTGATGAGATTGCGGTTCATGTCGATCTTTGCGGTGAGGGTGAGGTTCACCTTCGACTGGTCTTCACCGAAGACCTTCATCGCCTCCCCCACCTGACCGGGGATTCTCGACAGGATTTCGAGCACCTTTGAATGTCCCTCGACCGCTTGGGTCAATTCCAGACATCCCTCGGCGAGGGAGACGATTGTGTTTTCGAGGGTGGTCAGGCGCTCGTCCAACGTGGGGGCAGGTTCGGAGGCCTTTGTCGGACGAGGCTGAATGAAAGTGTGGGCGGTCATGTGTGATCCTTGTGCTGCGCCCGCTAACGCGGGCATGGGGTAAGTCGTCCCCGCTGACGCGGGGGAGGCCCGTATCGAAGGGAGGCCCTTATCGAAAGGAGGACCTTCGCGAAGAGACATGTAAGCGAAACTTGCCCCCGATGCAAGCAGAAATGACAGGTGATTCACGAGGAAAACCGGTTTTCGTTTATTTTCAAGGACTTGCTTTGTTACACCAGCCGTTGCACCCGGTTTTCTTCAACAAATTCAAGAGGATATAAGGATTGGTGCAACTGGTGACTCGGTGTAACTACTCTGAAGACTACACTAAAACAATATATACACATCCTAGAGTATATCTGTTTATGCTTACGCCCTTCGTTATGGGGGGTTTTACCCATTATTCGCTCATATATCGTAGGAACTGTATATATACCCCGCCCTAGGGGCTGGGAGCGATTTTAGGTTCGTTCGTTGCACCAGAAGGCTCGAACCCCCTATTTTACTGGCTTAGCGTTGGTGTCCTTGGGTTTATGATGATGCACCAGATCAAACCTATGCACCGTAGGACATTTATATTGTCTTGCGCCGTGGTTCCGCAGGTCCGTTACCCCTTACACCGCGTCAGCGGTTGTCATTTATCTTGACGCCCGGAACAGAATCACTTACATACCCTAGGAACGCTGTAAGGAGATGTGACGTGCCGGTGAAGAAGGTCGAGAACCCGATCATGGATCATATGGGGATCAAGCGAGCGAAGAAGACCGAGTTCGGTCCGAATGCTTCTGCGCGTGCCCAGTACATTCCTGATGGGGATGGTGGGTGGCGGGAAGCCTCTCCAGAAGAATATGCGGAACACAAGCGCGCCGTCGAAGAAGAGCGCCTCGAACAAGTTCTCGACGAGTGGCAGGCGGAAATGACGCCGCGCGGTATCGTGTTCGCCGGGACCCTGCCGACGAAGGTGAGTGGGAAGTGCCGCCTCAAGTGCGGATGTGATCGCGCGAAGACGTTCGAGGTGACGCTTGGACAGATCGCCCAGTTGAAGTGGGAGGACCCGCGCTGCCCTCGCTGCGGGGAATTCGAGCGAGCTGAGAAGTTCACCAAGATCGTCGAGGAACGGGGTGGCACCCTAAAGACCCCCTACAAGGAGGCGAAGACACCAGTGAGGATCGAATGTGAGAATGGACACGAATTCGAATCCCGTCCCGACAACGTGCAGGCGGGATCATGGTGCCCGGACTGCTACAAGGGGAGCGGAGAGAGGAAGCTCCGAGAAGTTCTGGCAGAGCGCGGTTGCCGACTGACGGATTACGGAAAGTACGCATCCACCCAGAAGAAGTGGCTCGTAGACTTCCATGGGTATCCCATCGGAACCGACCATTCGACCCTGTTGGATTCCCCTCCCATCCACGGGCCGCGGGGGCCGCAGCGGGTCCGCGTATTCTACGACGACTTGGGAGAGTTCTACTACGTCCTCGCCGGGGAAGTCCCTCCGGTTCTGCCCAAGCGCATCGCCGAGATCGTAAACAATGGCGACTGGGAAGATGCGGGCACGGCGAAGAACCGCGCCGACGTGCGCCGCGCCGTCACCCTATCCATCGACGAAGAGCGGATTCTGTCCCCGGATTACCGATGCCTGAACGTCCTTTGGAACGACGACTGGCAGGCCCCCGGAAAGTACCGGTGGGGAGAGATCGAACCCTTCGACGGGACCCTCGTCTACACAAACACAATGGAACCTGTGAAGTTCTGAACAAGGAGATCAACGTGCCACTTGACTACGAAACACGCCAGAAGATCGCGGACATCATCTACGAATTGAACGTCGAGCCAGACGAGGTCGATAACGTCGTGGACCAGATCGAGGGCGTCCTGCCCCGCGACAAGATCACCATCGACCTCGCCGGGGTCATGGACAAGGTCACGCCCGAGATGATCGACGAGACGCGCGACCTGATGATTGACGCGCTGACCAAGCGCTGCACCAAGATGCGGGAGGCCCTCAAGCCATTCGCTGGCAGGGTGTTCAACGACAACGGTGACGTGACGCTATCGGATACACATACCCTGTCCATCGACGACTACACCCGTGCCTACTTCGCCTACCGGGCAGAGGTCCCCAAGGACGAGACCCTACAGGCGCTGGAACAGGATGCTACTCCCGGAAAGTGGGGACAGTTTTCGACGCTCAATGGTCCGTGGCAGGAACAGGCAAAGGCTTTGTGGGCACAGGATCGAAAGGCCGCTGCCCACGCCCACGACTCCAGTCACCACATGTCAGCGATGAAGGAGGATGGCACGCCCTACCGCATTGCCACCTTCACCCACGCCGCTGACGCGGCCTTCGCCGAATACCTCGTCAACAAGTACAGGAAGGGGATGCTGTGAGCGAGTGGAACACAAACGTAGACGCCCTCAAGGAACATGGGCGCGTCAAGCTCTTGACCGTCGAGTG
>LFUF01004351.1_pt1 | contig 15550 bp, 25 predicted proteins | sample 633261 | NCBI WGS metagenome assembly LFUF01 (sample SAMN03781032, study PRJNA287316) | hypersaline lake metagenome | isolation source: virus filtrate of water collected from the Namib Desert Hosabes playa | place: Namibia | collected 2013
CTCCAGCACAAGTACTGTTCTTTCAAAACGGTCTAAATGGTCGAACCTTTGCCGACACCAACCTAGAAACGCCTGGTCAACTTCCTGGTGACCGTGAGCAGAAAATTATGGGGCTGACGTTTATGGCGTCGTTCCAAGGTGACGCTGATGTTGCGGTAGAAGGTGTGCTAAGCGATCTTAACGCTTTAGCATTGTTCTCAGTTCTTACGCTTCGTGTGAACAATAATATCGCGTTACGTGTGCCTACAGCTTTTTGCGCCGGTGATATTGGTGTTAGTGGCGATTTAGGCACGATTACCGCTGGTTACGCCCAATTGGGTACGCCCGGCCGTCTGGGCTACCTGATTACTAATCCAGAACGTTACATCACTGTGCCATCCAACGCTACTATTCGTGTATCGCTGGATTGGTCGAATGATGCTGCGGTGCCTAACATTGTTGCCCAACGGCGTATTGGCGTGTACTTGCGTGGTCCGCAAGCGTTCCAAGCTGGTCGTGCGTAATAGTAGTATCGTTTTGCTTCCGCTTGAAAGGCTATTATATGATTGGTCAACCAATGCAGCCTAGCGTAGTGCGGTCGCAAATGACGGACGTTGGTCCTTCGCCTTACGTCGCAAAAGTTACCGATGTGCCGATGAGCTACCCGTCGGTATATTGGAACGAGCGTAAGGCGGGGGAACCGTTCGACCTAATGCCGGTTAATACTCCGATGTTAGTTGCGAGCGGTGCTACTGTTGATACGTCGGTAGAAACTTCTCAGGACTATTGGTACGAGATAAAGTACTTAGTTATCTCTCTTGTACCTAATGCTGGTGGTGCTGCTGGCGTCTCATCTACACAATACCCTGTTTCAATTCGTACGCGGTTGGCCAGTGGCGATTTATCCATTTGCCCTAACTTTGTACCGATATTCGGTATGGGTGGAGATGGTCGTCATTGGGAATCTGCGTGGCCAGTCGATTTCATGTTGAAACCTAATATGAGTATGCAATTGTTCTTTCGGAATGATAGTCCGATTGACTTAAACATATTCTGCATGTTCCGCACGAAACGGCATATTAGTAAAACGGGGGAACGTCGATAATGGAAAATTGTACACCTGTTGTTACCACCAATCAAGACATTAATTATGCTACGATTGGTCGGCCGTTCCTCTTGACGCCACAAGATTTCAAAACTAATGGTTTTCGGTTAACTGCTGGTGCAACTGACTTTGTTGTATCCTTTAAGGCACCGGATGACCACATATTCGTAGACCGTGTTTGTTTGACGGTATGGGAAATTGATGGTGGCAATAACTTAACGCAAGTCGATCCTGATGCAATAGTGGGTAACAGTGCCGATATCCGAATTCGCATTAAGGATAACAACTACTTGCGGGAAATGTCCAACCGTGAATACCGTTGGAACCAAATAGCCGGTAATGCGGGTCAACCCGCACATTGGCCCGGTGCCAAATGGATTCACCCTAGCGGCATTATCAACGTAACATTTACCAATAATCAAGTCGGCCAAGACTACATTATTGGTATGACGTTGGTTTGCCGTCGTGTTGCTGCTGATCAAATTGGTGATAATATCCGCAAAGATGTGAACCCTGGTAAGCTCAAACGTGAATTTGAGCGTACCCATACGCCGCTAACCCAAGATGCCAATTTTAATGTTAGGCATAAGGGTATACCGCGTTGCCTGTCACCTACTGAGGATAATGCCCTACCGTCTGCATTCGCTGCAGCTACATGGGTTGCGCCCAGCCCAGCTCAGCCGCGAGCGTTTGTGGTCTTAACTGAACCTTCATTCAAATTTATCGTAAAAAATTTCGTTGGTACACAACGGGTCAATGGTGCGAATACTATTATCGCTAACAACCCCGACGAAGCCATTTTCGTACAAGCGTTTTCACGTAAATATAACCAATGGTTAACCGATGGGTTTGTACCCTTTGGCCACTTATTCGGGGATGGTAACTTCCCTGGATATTTGCCTGTTGAATGGGTAATTGATGAAAACGATGCGATCATACTAGAGATGCAATCGTATTCTCAGAACGCCTTAGATATTAACTTTGGTGTATGGGGTACGTATCGCACATCGCCACGTTATGCACAAGGAGTGTATGCGTAATGAAAGGCCCATTACCTGACCATATGATGCAACAGTGTATGCAACAAATTGGTAAAGCTATTCTAAATACGTGCGGAGATACTAATGCGGTAAACGAACCATTCCCCGGACGCCCATACCCGGGGAACGCTTCGGTGCGTCGTGGCGTACGGTTTGACATTCAAAGTAGTAGCCTGTTCCTAATGGATTTGGTCCCAGGTAGTGTGCCGCCACAATATGAACCATTAGCACAAGTAACAGCTAACCCAACTACACCATTTACTGATGCTAGCACTATCGTTACACAAATAACGGTTCCGGCTGGGTATCAAGTACAAACGGCACGTGTAAAAGTCAGCACTAGCGATCCTGAATCTGAAGATACTGTATTATTCGCAGTATACAATGGCCAAGATTTGATTGTGCCAGCTTGGGATGGGAACCTGCAAAACATTGTAGATATACCTGTTGGTGGCGATCTAGCGATAGGTGGCAATGCTATAACATTTAGCGTGCGGGCAATAGTTAACCCGGATAGATGGAGTAGCCCAGCGGGTAACAACCCGCTACGCTCGCAAATTAAAGCGTATGCGACGTTAGAAGTTACATCCTTAGCGAATGTTCCAAATGGGCTACGTAGGGAATGCCCACCAGAAGGGGTAATGTAATGAGCGGTGATAAAGGGTTTTTTCAATTCCGGCCAGCACGGGGTATGACATCCAGCACCTTTACACTAAGTGCTGGTGTTCCCGGTGGTATTACCGGATTACCTCTTACCGATACTACGTTCGGTATATTCGTTGGTGGTGAACCTGCTGGCAGTGATTACCTAATTGAGCAAGTAATAATCTACCATGATGCTGCTTCTACTGGCACATTAAATATTGGCGGAGCCACTTCCTGTGTACTTCCTATTATACCTGGTAGTTATTTCCCTGTTGCTATAGATGCTATTAGTCGAGTACACTTATCTAACCCTAGTGGTAATGATGCTACTGGTGCAATACTACTTTTGACTTCGGAGCCAATTACATAATGTTACGATATCAACAATATGCACTTGGTAATGCTACTGCATCTATAGTAGATGACGACTTAGATTTAGCAGCCGAAGCACTCACCGTTGACCCTAATTTCCTTGGGTTCAATGGTGATGCTAGTGCAATTAAACGGTTTTTGATGGACGCTGCTAAATGGGCACCACCTATCGGTGGTGAACATGATGCAGAAGCCCGTGCTACATTGCCATCTTCTCAAAAGCAATTTGCATTAAAACTAGCTGAACTAAGCACAGGTTTACCCTTCGATGGTGTAACTTTATTTTTCAATGGGTATAACGGTAGAATTGCCCAAACTTACGATACTGGCGGTATCTATGAGGAAGTGGGCGACCGTCAAGTATACATGGTATTTATTCCGCCTGGTTGGAATGTTGCACTTGAGGCTTGCGTAGACCGGTTAGAATGCCCACCTCGTCGTTGGGGTACAGGGTACATTAAGGCTAACAAAAAGCCCCAGTGGGTAATGTTATACTTACCGTTCCAGAACCAAGGCTTGACGCCTGGGTTAGATAAGGGTAGCCCTATTCGTTATGTAGCTGTGAACACTTTAGATGAGCGTACACAGCAACAAATAGATAACCAAATTAATGCGCAGAATCGTATTGATAGCGGTACCTATAAAGAAATCATTAAAGATACCGCTGATAACTATAAAACAGTGCAAAACTTAACTGAAATCATTAACCATGGTGTTGCAGACCAACACCAAATGCAACAATTAATGGAAGAATTACGTATCAAACGTGAAGCTGCTGCTGCTGGTACCCGTGCTATTGAAGAAGCCAAGAACGCGGCTCGTGTTGATGCTGAATTAGCAGGGTTAGGAGGTATGAATACTACTACAATAGTAGCTGTTGGCGGTGCGATTGCGTTACTAGGTTTAATTGTTTACATGCGTTTCGGTTAAGGGGGTAATATGGCACATGGCCCATTTAAATCTCATCGTCATATAATGTTAGAAGACAAAGGCGATGGTACATTTAACATGTACCGTATGGAATTTGTCAAAATTGTTAGTGAAAGTGAATGCGGTAATTTACTAGATGAAGCGGATATGACGCCTAGCGGCAAGCCCCGCGGTGGGACCCGTAGGGCCACCGGCAAGGGCTCTCGCGGCTCTCGTGGTAAACTGCGGGGCGATATCATGGCCCAATTGGTGCGGTCTAGTTCGATAGAACTAGAAGGTGAAGGGTATAAGCTGAACATCGGCAGTGGCAATTTTATACGTAACACCGACCCCCGTATTTATGCTATTGCCTTTGAACGTAACCCAGATAGGTTAGAATACCCCCATCTTCGCAGGTTTACCAAAGAAGGTTCAAAAGAAAAGTTAGTAAACCATATAATGTTTGCTGACGAATCGGGTCGTCCTAACGATTTACGGTTCAACCCCCGATTGATTCATAAGCCTGGTGATGGGGTAACTGAAGAATACACAGAAGATTATTGGACGTGGCGTATTGCTGATCGCAACCGTCGTCCATCGGATTTTGATTTAAATTCGATTATTGCGTTGCATGTATTCGATAACTCGGGTAAATACACTGGTGTAAAGCTGATTGTTGCTAATCGCACATCGCCAGCTAAATACCGTCAATTAGATGATGTTTTTGAATATGTCGATTCTGGCCAAGCTGAAACCGTAACCGAGTAGCTTAAATGCCTAATAACTCGCAATTTTCAATATACAGCGGTTTATACGGTTCCCCTTCGGTGCCATCTTCGGCTAGTAGTGATGATGGTGGTGGTGGGGTCATGGGTGGGGTAATAACAGCATCTGCTTCATATGTATCACCAGTTACTGATGTGGTGTTGGTGCCGCTAGCATTTATACCAACAGATAACATCTTCCAACCCACTATACCGGTTTAGCTATGACTTATACACAACTGCCAGACTTAAATCATAGGTTGATTGGCATTCAAGCTGTATCCGCTGGCACCATTGTTGAGCAGCAGCTTGAGGCTATAGATAGTTTACTTAGTTCAGCTACCTATTACGACGGTAGTTCACGCACGCCTGGTAGCGGCAGCGCATGGACTTCAGACCGTGAAGATGGTAGTGGTACTTTAGTATCAGTTCGATGCACACCGCCTTTGGCTGATGTTAGTGATTTACGAGTAGTGTTTGGTGGCCAAACTGCTGCTGCTACTCCCGTGATGGCTACCTCTAATACATTTACTGCTGGTAATCTTTATGTATCAGTAGCGCGGGGTGTAACAGATGTTGCTACCTTTAATGGTTGGGCTGCATCCCCAATGTATAGCACGGGTGACCAAACTGGGTTTGGTGTGTTTTTCGCGGGTGGTTCTGGTGCTACCCCCAAGCATATAGCGGTAATCGAATCACAAGAAACCTTGTGGGTAATTGCTACATCTGATGTTGCAAACTTCCCCTGTTATCCTGGTGGTGGGGGGGCGCCCTTGCAGCCAGTAGGTAGCAAAGCTGAATCTAATAATCGTGTGTACACCATGCACGCAAATGGTACTTCTAACGCATTTGGTGCTCCTGATGCAAACAACCCTACCCGATTTATGTCGCATGATTCTACCAATGGTGACGTAACAGGTATAGTGTTAGTACCAGGGGGTTCAGCCGAAACACTTGCATTAAACTTTCAAGAATCTAGTTCCTACGACCCTTCAACTTTAGCTTTCTTCTCAGATGCAGATAGCTTTGAAACGCCAGTGATCCCTTTTACCCGTCTATACAACGCTTCTGCTAAAGGTATAATTGGGTGGACCCGGCAATTGGGTACCACACCACCGTTGCGTACATTAAATGTATACCGAGATTCTGGCGGTAATGATGTTGGTTACTCATTATCTCAACTTATTAGCACTGCGTCTGGGATTAGTGTTACTTTCTTAGCATGATATCAAAGGTGCCATAATGTACGATAAACGACACGACGACAAAACCGATAGGATTTTATTAACGGCAGCGTTACTAATTTTAGTAGTGCTGTTTATCTCTACTGTTACATCGTGTTGCTCGCAAGAACCTTTAGAACCACAACCAACTAACAACTTACGCGAAGCTGTAGTAACCAATTTCTATAATTGGCTCGACCGTCGTATTGACGAGACTAACCACAAAGCATTTGCTCAACGCCCTTGGCTATCATGTGAAACACTTATTTGCCTAACCGATGAGTTTGCACTATTAGCTGACGAGTTAGATGAGCCTGATGAGTATTGGGATTTTAATGATTTTGTCGATAGCCTCCGGGCTATGGCAATATACCGGGCTGAGCCACCAAACGAAAATATATTGGTGTTGTGGCTAAAGGAAGCTGTTGAATTGTTTGATCCTGAGTATATACGCGAAGGGTTGGAGTAATGCCTAAACGTAAACAAGCGGTTATGCAACCCGGTAAATATGCACTTGCCCTGTCGGGTGGGGGTGCTGCTGGTGCCTGGTTGCCTGGTGCTATGTCTGCGTTTTACGAGATACATAAATTACGCGACTTCCCGGTGATATACGGTACTAGCACCGGTTCATTATATGGTACATTGCTAGCATTGTACCAAGCAACCGGGGATACCACATGGTTTTTTGAGGGTGAGAATATATATCGTGGGGTAAACAACGCTGATATCCTATCAATGCGTAGTTGCCTTGCTAAGTTCTTTGGTGATGATGCTGAGTTATTTGGATTAGCAGCATCTATTGTCAAAGGTGAAAACAGTATTTTTAGCATAGAACCTTTAGCTAAACTTATTGATCGGTTTGTCAGTGTGAATGATTGGCAATTATTGATTGATTCCGACACGGTCGAGTTGGGATTTGTATGTTTTAATATGCAACTCGACCGTGTCGAAATTTTCACCAATCAGGATGAAGGCATGACGCCTGAGAAACTGCGACTATCTTTATTAGCTAGCGCATCACAACCCGTTCTGATGCCACCTATTTTGATTGGTGAGTACCAGTATATAGACGGTGGGTTAGGGGCTGTGACACCGGCAGAATTAGTATACGGGAGTATTAGTAAACGTAGCGATCTACAAGGTGTAATTGCCTTAGATTTGGAACAATACGGCCCGTCACCTAATAACGAAATTTTTGAAGCGAATGTTGATATACTACTTCGCACGATTGAGATACTTGCAGGTAGAGTCTACGATACCAATGTTGACGAGACATATCTTAGGCAACAAATTGATAAAACACGAGTACCCCTATACCGCTTCCGTCCATCGCCACCGGCTAAAATTGGATCACTGAATTTTAACACCAAACAGATGAACGCATTGGTTCGTCGTGGCTTTAAAAATATACGCGATTCGGTAGTAGTAGATAGGAGTTTGTTATGAATGCACCTTGGCCTTTAGATAAATGCCAATACCCTAGCTCATACGATGGGTACTATACCGGTTCATTAACTCCTACATCATATTTGATTTCAGAGTTAAGAAAATCGGGGGCTTATATTTGGCAAATACCTGGGTTAGAATTTCTATTCCCACCTAGAAGTCTTCAAGATTTGCGTAATGCTGCAACTGATAACCATGATGCTTTCATTATGATGTTAGAAGCAGAAGCACGTAAAGGGCCAGCTACTATCCCTAGCCAATTATTAATTAGCCTAACTGGAAGGTCTATAAGTGTTTACCCAGTTATTATCCCTAGCCTATCAGATAGCCTAACTGAAAATTTACAAAGTGTTTACCCTGAAAAGCAATGGGTGCATAGTAACCCATATGGTAAATGGGCCCCATCTAATGTGGGGGCTCATGCTCTGCAATATATACGTTCTTGTGCGGAACAACGGTATGGCGAAGACCCTACTGAAAAAGCACAACAATACTCTAATTGGGCTTATAACTGGGCTAATGAAGCCGGGCAACAATCTATAATAGAAGCACAAAATGAGGCTCTACCTGAGTTGCCTTCAACAGATGACATATACAACGGGATTACTAATGCCCTTTCTGGTGTCAGTAGTATACTAACAACTGCCCTTTGGGCTGGTGTGGGGATCATTGGCTTATATGTCGTTATGCGAATTTGGCGAGGTTAAATATGGAATTTAATACGGTTAGCAGAAGGTGTTATTACCAGAAATACCATTTATAATGTGCCTAACTTACCAGATGAATGGTATGACAGAGCTATACATGGTGTTAATAGTTTCAGGCTTGAACTAAACGGGGATAAATTGGGTGATGGTCGCTGGTCTAACCACGGCATTAGCTTAGTTGTTAATAATGGTGGCTACCGCATCGCCGCTAACTAATCCCATTTCCCCCTTGACACCGAAGCAATTTTCGGGCACGCTAATATGTGAGATACTGCGTGAATAAAAGGAAGAATTGTGATGGAAGACTATATCAACCGTATGGACTGGCCATTTTTCTTTTCTGCTGTACTACTCTCAGGAATGGCAGGATATGGTTTACCAATGGCTTTAGGAGAACGTTCCTTTGAACAAGGTGGTTCCTTATCCTCGGGTTTAGGGTTTGCTGGCATAACAATGGCTTCCTTGCTAATAGCTAATAACTTTATCACTATTAAAGCAGAAAAGAAAGATGCAATGAAAGATGAAATCAGGCTTACTGTAGAGGAGCAAATGTAATGGACTTTAAGAATTTTGCAATTGTAACAAGTTTCGCTGCTGCTGGTGCGATTAATGGTGCTGTGATACCATATACTGAATCGCGCCAAGTTAAAATGGGTACCACACTAATCGGCTTAGGTGTGGGTATTGGTTGTGGTCTGTTGTTTAATCAATTCGTTAGCCCTATCTTACAAGACCACGAAGATGCTAATACGCCTGGCATTTCTCAGCAACAACCGCAACCGCAACCGCAACCGCAACAGCAACAACCGCAAGGCAATATGCAAATCGTACGTGGTGACGATGAAGAATTTGCAGCGTAAAGGGTAGTTCAATGGCTCTAGGATTTCTCGATGATATCGATTTAGGTAAATTTGTTACCCGAATCCTATCGCCCAGCGAACGGCAAATTGATGCCTTAGAGCGATTAACGCCCGTAGCTGTGGATGCGTATACTCGTATAACGGGTATGGATTTGCTGCGACAACAAATAGGCCAGCAAGGCCCTGGGTTTATACCTGGTGTCGGTGCCGGTCAGCAACAAGGTAGTTACCAAAGTAGCCAGCAATCGGGGGGGTTAAACATTAAAACTGAACATGCATTGATTGGTGCGGTTGCCGTTGCAACTGTGCTATTTTTAGTTGTACACAAAACATAATACTGGAGTGAAATCCATCGGGTAAACGGTGGTGGACATGGCACACATCCGGCATTACCTATAAGGAGATTATCATGCCGAAGCCGAAAGCAAACTCTGTTACTAAGTGGTCGACCGCTGTAAAAAAGGCGTCCGCTTATTACAAGAAACAAAAAGGTAAGCCGGGTACTCGTGCCCAGGTTATGCGTTTAGCTAAAGAGATTTACAAGCAAAAGACCAAAGCTACTAAGCGTAAGTCGACTAAGCGTAAGTCGACTAAGCGTAAGTCGACTGAGCGTAAGTCGACTGAGCGTAAGTCGACTGAGCGTAAGTCGACTGAGCGTAATTCGACTAAGCGTTCTTCGACTAAGCGTAAATCAACTAAGCGTAAGTCGGCTCGTAAGGGTAAAGCCACTAGTTGGCAACAGGCTATGAGACTAGCTTCTTGTGACTTACGCAAACGTAAGGGTGGAAAGGCCCCTACTCGTCGACAAGTTATTGCCGAAGCCCGTCGTATCCACAAGAAAAAGAAATAGTTACTTAGTTACTAAGGAGTTATATCTATGACATTATTAACCGCTTCGTCTCGCGAAGGTATGCTTCGTGGTCGATTTATCTTTACTGATTACTTCGATCGTCGTCCTAAACTAACTGCTAATACTGGCAATATTGACGCCAATAAGTATTTTGAAGCTACTGGTACCAACGTAACGGAACCTACGTTCCTTGCCGGTGGCGGCATTAATTTGCTTACGGCTGCGGGTGCGAGCGACCAAGTGTTACTAACCCCTATTGCGGCTACAGCATTTGCAGTGCAACGGTTCTACCCTGATCAACTACCTTATTACGGTGCATTACTGCGTGTCCCGACTGCCAATTTCCAAACGACTGGCTTGTATTGGGGCGGATTAATGGATACGCCGACCGATCCAGTACCTGGCAACCAAACGGATGCCGCATACTGGGATTTCAATGCTGGTATCCCGCGTGCTGTGTATGTAATTGCCGGTGTTGATACAACTGTTGAAGCTACTTCGGTTGCGTTATCAGCTGGCGATTATGCTAAGATGGAAATTATTGTCGATGATGACCGTCGTGCTAATTTCTATTACAATAACCGCTTAGTAACTCGTTCGCCTGCTCTTACGGCTGGTACTGATCTGATACTTAATCCGTGGTCTGTGCAAGGACCTACCGGTGGTGCGGCAACGGGTATGCAAGCGCTTTGCTACTCGGTGGGCCGCCTGTATAGTGGTGGCAATGGCACGGGTGCTGTCACTCCGCCTGCGTAAGATAGTAGAATTACGGCCCGTTCCGTAGGTTTGCCCCTACCTACGTCGAGCACAGCGCCGGTGCAGCCCCGTGGTACCCCTCCCCGCCACGGGGCTGCATTCTATTATAGGGTAATTTACTATGGGTAGAAAAAGGTGTTGTAATGGACGGAAATAAACTATTTCAGCAGCTAGTTGGTAGTAGCATAGTCGCTAGCTTTATAGGGTTAGCTATTAGTGGGTACTTGCTCTACCGAACATTCAGAGTAGACCGTGAGTCAATCGAAACGGCTAAACAGCTAGACCGAATTGAGCAAAAATTAGAGTACTCACGGTTCATGCCCTAAAATCAATAAAGCCCCGGTGCCGCAATAGTGAACCGGGGCTTTATTTCTAGCTATAGTACGTTTATAAAAACAATGTAATCGTGGCCAATAACTTCATAAAAATCTATCAAAATTACCCCGCTGAATAGGTGACGTGTTGAATATTAACAACCCTTCGTATAGCACGCCGTTCCTAGTACCGACATTATGCCCCCGGTGGGATTCGAACCCACACTATATTGATTTTAAGTCAATTGCCTCTACCGTTGGGCTACGGGGGCTAATAATTAGCCCACCCAGTTATCAAATCCATCATCCGATTCTTCGTCGTATAACATCGTTTCTTCTATATCAGACGAACCACAATTAGGGCAAACATCCATCAATACACCCCACTCATCATCTCTTTCAACTAACTCACTTTCTAATCCAACCCAACTACATTCACGGCAACGAATATTTGGGTTATAGTTATGTTCAAATAAAGTATTTACTATCAACTCATTTTCCTCTATTTCATTAATGCAGTTAGAGCATAGCCAACCAACAAATTCTATTTGTTTCCAACCTAACCCATTGCAAATATAATCTATAGTACCTTGGAATAAATCTTCCTCTACCCACAAGTGAACCATGTGAGTATCTACATCTTTACTTTTATTGCAATACTCACATCTCAAATTCACTATCATCATCTATGCTACCTTTATTAAATACCATTTCATCTGCATATTCTTCATATGTAATCTGACCAAGATTAGTTATTCTATAAGCTATCATCTTATCCCCTTTCGGCCATTTAACCTTTTTGAACTCGATTAACCCTAATTTGTGTAACACTTTGCGGGTAGCATGGTGAATTAAGTTTTTCCCAATACGTGGTCCCATCCATAAAAGTGCAAGAGCATTGACTTGCGCTTTTGTTAGTTTAATAGGATCAGGAATGAACTCGATATAGATGCTCGTATTAGAACGGTACCTCACAATTTTCTTCATGTACTTCCCCCCCTTGAGATTCTAGTTCAGCGTGTTTTATATAATCCAGCCAATTTTCAAGCCTAGTGCCCCAACGTAGATTCTCATTGCTATTGTGCTGCGGGTTGCCGTCATTATGGCACACTACTGGGTATTTTAAATCCTTTGGTGGCTCGCCTATAAAATGCAAGGCAACTAACCTATGTACCCACGTATTTTTTCCTCTTGGCAATCCCTGACGATATAACGTAACCCGTAAATGCCCCACACGATTCCCAGACCATGGGTTTAGTACCTTCCCACCTTTACGCCTTACACGCCCTTTACTAGATATTTCATAACCATTATACCCTTTTATTTCTTTCCACTGTTCAGTGTTGGATGCCGATATCATAGCAATTTCCTTGGTGGGAGACAAGGGGGGGATTACATGCCATGTGCCATGAGTAGTTTACCTCGCTGCTGGGTCCATGTCCAGCCAAAAATGCATGCCTTCAATTAGCCGCTTGGCTAGCCCCAACTTTACCCCCGGTTCATTCGTGTCATCCAAGGTGCGGCTTAGTTGCCCTACAAAATCGCGCAAGCGGCGGATTAGCTGCTCTGTATCTGCTGCTGCCTGCTCGCGATGCGCAGGCGTCTGTGGGCCTAATCGAATTAGATGGTTATTGTAAGCTACTCGCACTACATACATTGGTTGCCATATAGCATTAGCTACTGTTTCTGGTGAAAATAAGGTAAATAATTTATCCCAATCATCGGGTGTATACCCGCGTCCAGACTTGTATACACCTAAGCCTCGTTTTCTCCGCTGTGAACGTACTACACGTTCTGTCTCACCTAGCAATAATGCTAATTTGCCATCGGGTATTAACCCTAACGGCACTTTATCCCAATTTAGGACCATGGTCCCCCCTCGGTTATTGACATGTTCTCAATACGATTAGCACAATTAAGCTAGTCGATATCAGCAACACCACTACTATCAGTGAATCTAGAATTGGTGTAGTGCTGTCTTTATTGTCCATCCGAGTGTTTCCTTACCCACAAAAATTCTTGCCGTTTCGGCTTTGATCCTGTATTGGTTCCAGTTGTAATAGCAGATGTAAACTCATCTAATACTTCAAAATCATTAGGGGCATTGTATTCGCTTACTACTACGGTATGCCCTTTACTTTGTTTTTCTCGACACCAGTCCCAAAATAACTCACTATCGAACTTTTCACCATTATACCCACTCACCCCATTATAAGGGGGATCACAATAAATCAAACTGTTTGAAGGTATTGGTAATTCATCATATGGTAATGGGTAAATTTCCGCACCTTTGATCAACGGTGCAGTTTTCATAGCACTATCGTAACCATTCTTTTGATAATTTTGTCCAGTAGTAGATTTTGCAGTTCTAGCATACCCACCAAACCAAATCCCATTGAATGAACATGCTATGCCAATATACCCTTTCAACGCACAATCTTCCAAGTATTTTGCTTGTGCATGTTCCTCTGGGGTTACATGAGTTGGCGGGGTAAATGTACCTTCGGCCAGCCCTTTCCACATTAAAGCCACACTTTTATTAACATCACCAGCTATCCGTGGGTTAGCCATCATCGGTAAAATGTTGCACCCGCCTAGAAATGGTTCCACGAATACCTGATTAGGTTTACGTAAACGCATTAGTATAGGAACAATCTTTTTGGATAACCTAGCTTTACCGCCTAAGTAACGCATTCACCTAACTCTTTTCATTGTTGCTTGGCAATTCCACGTATCATTTAACCCTACACCACGTATCATTTTACACCGCGTATACGTGGCTTCCCATAATAGCAATTATGGGAAGCCTGAATTATACGTATACGTGGCGTTTTATATGTATACGTGGCGTTTTACCAATCCTCTTGCCCACCACCATATGGCCCCATATACTCCTCGATACCTTTCAAGGCGCTTATGGCACCATTTAGGAGTTCGATTACCTCCACCATGTATGTGTTTTCGCCGTCAGCAATGTATTCATTGACTGCGTTGATTAGATTGGTAAGAATCGCCTTCTCGATGGAACTAAAAGTAGCCCCATGGATTTGCTTACTCTTGTTTGTTTCGACTTCGTACCTGTCAATCATTTCCTATACCCCCCTTTTTTCGTATGTAAACCAACCATCTCTAGGTGACTTGCAGTAGTAATCAGCAACAAACCCTTCTGCAGCCATAGGTATACCCGGTGCCCATAATGGGGGTGTTGCCATACGATTAGTTAGAAGTACGCAAACCTCCTCTGCTTTATTTTCCGGTACTTGCAATACCAATTCATCGTGTACTTCTAGTACAACTTCGTACCCTGATTCCTCCATTTCTATATGGATTTCATTTAGTATATCCCAACACGCCCCTTGATCAGCATTTTCAGTTAGTTTACCCCCATAGGTTGATACACGTAATTCTGATTTCTCATTTATGAACTTGGTGAATACGATTTGGTTATCGCGTACCTCGCCGAACGATTCATACGGCTCGATCCTCGCGTCCCGATAGACTATCGCTCGCCCGCTAGGCAAGACCATTATAGCATCTGAACCGTCCTTAGCCAATTCTACACAATCATTTTCTCCAACTTTGGCTGTAGTATAATCCCCTGCCACCACTCGCTTCATCGCTTTTTGAATATCTTTCCAAAACCCGTTACGGTAAATACGTATAGGCAATTCCTTACCCGGTGGTGTCCACATTTCACCGCTCCAAGTACCGGCAATCGCGGGGTGAAGATCGCGGTATTTATAAACTACTTGTTCTGTTGGGTTAGTGATACCCATAGTAGTTATATCATAACCTTGGGCTAAGCACATAGAGTAGAACTTAGGACCGCCCCCGCCATATCCTAATAGCAACTCACCTTGTTTACCAACGAACCTTTCATTGGGATGGTCCTTTTTATTTACCTTATACCCATATATCTGTGTCGCTAAGTTACTATATACATCCTTCCCTTCACGGAATAACTCAGTATTCGGGTCACCAGTCATCCATGCAAGCATACGTGCTTCAATTTGAGCAACATCGCATATTACAAACTTATGCCCCGGCTCAGCACAAAGTATAGGTCGAACTAATGAAGTTAATAGATCATCCAACAAGAAAGATTTACCCGTCTCTTCGGATTCCTTTTTAGCTAATGACTTCAACTTATTGAGGATTTCTTTATTAGTCATCGGTTACCCTCATCACCAGCTAGTTCCTTTACTAACTCCCTGGCCCAATGAATTAGAGCAGTATTTTCAGTTTTCGGCCGCATCAAATTCTGCGGTTGCATATGTCGCCCACCCGCTCGGCCAGGGTGGGCAGCCCTGTGTGCAATATAATCATGTATACGACCATCTGGCCCTTTATTAGCTATCGCACTAGATGCTTTTGCAGACGATATACCATTCACAGCTTGGCGGCATTTTAGTATTGTTATCACCTCTTGTTGTTGTTGCGGTGTTATACTCTCATCCCACACCCATTCTTCAAGTTCTGTTTCCTGCCCTTCTATTATACGCGATACCAAGTCGCTACGCAAGGACTTTTGCCCTTTCTGCGTAGTCGCATTGATCAACAAACCATGTTTCTCAACCCAT
>LFUF01003354.1_pt1 | contig 15366 bp, 38 predicted proteins | sample 633261 | NCBI WGS metagenome assembly LFUF01 (sample SAMN03781032, study PRJNA287316) | hypersaline lake metagenome | isolation source: virus filtrate of water collected from the Namib Desert Hosabes playa | place: Namibia | collected 2013
CCACCAAAAGGGGATCCATTAGAAGGATATACTGAACGAAGTGTTTATTTTGCACCAACTCAAAGCCTATTACAAAAATGGTTAAGAGAAGAGTATGATATTCACATAGCTATTTATCCTAAACAATTACTTGATGATAAAGGTACAATTAAGTACTATGCCTATAAAGGGAAGGTAAAAAAAGATTGGACTAATCTATATGATACTTATGAGGAGGCTCTTGAGGTTGAGCTACAACAAGCACTTAATTTAATATAAACATCAAAAACAAAGGAAAGTTACGAAAATCAAAAAGATGATACGCCAGCATAGAAGAGATTTTACAGCTGATTATGAATGTGAGCACTGTGGTAATATAGAAAAAGATAGATCAGGTTACGATGATGCGTATTTTCACAATAATGTGATTCCTAATATGAAGTGTAAAAAATGTGGTAAGACTTCTGGAGAAGATTATACTCCAAGAGCTACTAAATATCCAGAAGGAATGCAGGTATAAGCATTAATTTAAACTAAGGGAAGATTATGTATCAACCGAAGGTATCGACAACACAAAAACACTCTGATAGTCAGGGTGAGCATATAGTATGTAAAGGTAGGTTAGTACTAATAGATAAAAAGCAAATAGGTGTTCTTAAAGTTGGTGATTTATGCAACCATACAAATAATGGATATTGCATTATAAAAAATGAACAGCATTTAAGATTTGCAAATAGCTATAGCTATATGGCTAAATATCCTATCGTCATATCTGAAACAGAAGAGATTGAAAAGGAAGATATTATTACTGATGGTGAAGATCTATTTGAGTGGGATGAAGAATTAGATAGATTTCTTAAAATATACTCAACTGATATAAGTAAAGGATTAAGAACTTATGTTGAGTTTTTAGAGACAAGAGAGACAGCATTCTACAAAGTTTTAGCTCTACCAGAACATTTTTCTGATAAACATCTTCAAGCTATTGTAGGTGGAGAGATGGAAGATGGAGATGAAGTGTTTGTTAAGTGTGATACATCATTACATGATCAGCAGATTCCGAAACATCTCTTAAAGGATGAATCTTATCCTATACATTTAGGTAGAGAGGGGTGCATCACTTTATTTCCTGCTAAACAATCTTTGGAAGAAGCTGCTACTATATATGCAGATAATGATTTTGAAGATATAGGATTTGCAAGCAAAGCTGCATTTAAAGCAGGTGCAGAGTGGGCTAAAGAAACCAAGTACTAAACACTAAAAACTAAAATAAAAATGTAAACGATAGACATTATGAACCTGTATAGAGTATACAGAAATATATAAAGCACGTCACCTCTAAATATCCGGACAGAAAGGATTTACTCAGTTCAATTGAGTGTACATTTTTAGTAAAAGAAACAAATATAATAAAATAAAACATATGACAACAATCTTTATAATAAGCATATATGCAGCACTAAGCCTAGTAATGGGCTTTTTTAGTGTAACTCAAATGGGATATCAACATAGGATGGGAATCATAGAAGCTCTAGGGAAAGGAATACTAGCTTTCTTGAAAGGCTTTTTTACATGGCCTATCTTGTTCCCTTTAGGAGTAAAAAACGGTAAGTACAAAATGAATGTACATCATAAGGTAGGAAATACCAGCGAAAGCATTTAGTAAGACTTGATTCTTATAAATTAATTTCCTATATTTTAAATAGAAACAATTAAATAAAACAAAGTAAAGATCAATTATGGAAACAATTTATCACTTAGTAGGAGCTTGCGGAGAGCATGGATTAACTCATCCAACAGTTTGGATGGCAACTATTGCAATCGGAGCTCTATACGTAGCATTTAATGCTCTTTCTACACAAGAAGAGCCAAATGGTTAAAGAATTTATAACCCGATGAAGCTGAACGCACAACGATCTATCTAGTGAGAGTAACTCCTCTTATTACAATGAAACTCCATGATAGCGGTAGACAAAAAATTGTGTAGCTATTAGCCAAATAGCGTGTTTAGCGAATTAATAGTGCGCGTATTAGCGTAATGGCTGATTAAGTTTCAAGCAGCTATTCTCTTTGGCAAGGGCGGGTTTTATGAGTGAGTACGACCTTGGCAACGACCCTCGTACCCTATGGTGCAGTTACGTACTTGTCCAGCATTCGGCTCACTCATTTTATTTTTGACATACTGAATCATTTGTTTCAGCAGGGCAGTGAGTTCTCACCACGCAAATTGGTACGGAAGGGAATAACACTCACAGCACATTACCCGATGTGCGTTGTTTTAGGGGGAATACCCTTATTAACCTGTTTAAGTGAGGAAACTCTGCGGATTAGTATTCAACCCACACAGGGAACGTGGGCAGGTGGTTCTTTTTTAATTAAAACAGTAACCGCATCCCGTTGATGCGCTTGTTATAACTGCGAGTAGTTATGAGTGAATTCAAAAAATACCGAAGAACACAAATAGCAGAAATGCGACCAATTACTAATGACGATGTAAAACAGTTTCGCGAAAGGCACAAACTTGAAACTGAAAATGGTGTAACCGTTTCGATTTCTGAACCTGACATTGAAAATGGTTCCCCTAAAATCGGAGACATGGTTGCAAGGAATCCCAAAAACCACAATGACCAATGGTTGGTTGCAGAAGAGTACTTCAATGACAACTTTGAGCCTTATACGTAGCGGTTATAACGTGTGAGGCTTAAACGGCTTGGAGATTATGAACTAACAAAAGATTAGAAATGAATACAGAAAAAGAAGCAATGCTAATTGTAAATAAGGTGCTTGGGTATGTTCACTCAAAATTCATTCGTGAAGGTTCTGCATTTAGCCAAGAGTATGTTGACTTTCGCCAAAAACACAACGATAGGATTACTGAAATGGAAAAACCCGAACGGAATAGACTGCTTAAACGTAGGTTTTATAACTACAGCTAACAAGCGATTATTTCGCAAACTTATAGTTCTCTAACACGAGTATATTAAGTATGATTACAATATGTACCAATACAGAAGTATTACAACAAGTGGAAAAAGGCTTTACGAAGTATACCAAACACTAACTTAAAATAACTTATGACAATTCAAGTAGATTCAGGACCAGACTTAAAAAAAATAGAGAAGTGGTGGCAGTCTCTTAAAGACGCAGACACAAAGAAGACTTTAATTAGTCTTGCTAAACATTATTTTGATACTAAGACTTCAGAAAGGCAGAAGTGGGATATGGAGGAAAAGGTTGGAGATTTCCTTTTCTCTAAGAGCTTGGACTGGGAATTATGGCCTGATGAGGTGTTTAGATATGATACTGAGTACGAGCTGTCTGGTGATGCTATAATGGAATTCTTAGAAGCCATTACAGAAGTAGCAGATATTCCTATAGATTGGGAAGAAATTAGGAGACACACTAGAGCTCAGTTTAACATTAATAAATAAAACAACAAACTATGAAAGATTCATTTTGGAATAAAGTAAAAACATTTATCTCTGAGATAAAGGGATGGGGCTTGTCAGCAATACTAGCTTTTATTCTTGGACTCTACTTACTCTTCAGTGGGTATAAACTATTTGCAGGAATAGCTTTTGGAATATTCCTTACCAGGAATTGGGACATTGTCGCAGCACTATTCGATAAATATGTTGCACCTAAAATAGACTTTTAGTATATTAGGTGTATGAGTACCACACAAGAGAATAGAGACAGAGGGCTTTATCTAAAGTATAGACTATCTAAATCAGATGGACGATCAGTAAATCCTGAAGCAGAATATTTTGTACTGAGGTTAGATGAAGGAGGTAACAGAGAGCATGTAGAGGCCTCTCGTAAGGCTTTAAAGACATATGCTAAAGAGATAGGTAAGTTTTTACCTAAGCTGCAACAAGATATAATGGAAAAATACTTTACTGAGGAGTAGCATATGAATGGAATAGACGATCTAATTGAAGCATTGCAGATATTAAAAAACACAACAACCCAGACTTTCCAACTCAGTGTGAGCACGATGTGTTCCACATAGCTGTAGATCCTGAACTAGTATCTGAAGAAGATAAAAAGATTAGAAGAGCTAAGCTTTTTTCCTGACGATAAGTAGGGAGAAGGGTTTAGAAGCTGTCATTATAGAAGATGTTAGTTTAGACTTCAGAGATGCAAGACCGGAAAATGACTACTATATTAAACAAAAAAGACCCTGACCGGTGAGAGAGCATAGGGTTTAGCTCTCACAGATGTAGGTAATAATAGCCTCTGTTCTTATAAAAAAAAAATGCTATGTTAAAAATTATTGTAGCAGGTTGTAGAGATTTTAACGACTATGAGTTTGTTAAGGAAAAACTTACTCTCTATATTGCACAGCAGCTTGAAGAGGCTTCTTGGTGCACTGTATCTGATATAGAGATCATAGAGGGAGGAGCTAAAGGAGTAGATTCTTTAGCAAGAAGCTTCTGTAAAGAAGCTAAATTGTCCCATACTACCTTTCATGCTAATTGGGATAGACTTAATAAAGGAGCAGGTCCTCAACGTAATAGGAGAATGGCCGAATATGGACAATACCTTATAGCATTTTGGGATGGCAAAAGCAGAGGCACAAAAGATATGATTGAGCAAGCTAAAAAGTTTAATGTAGTAACAACTGTAGTAGATATTCCATGACAGTAAGAGACTTAATAGAACACCTGTCTGAACAGGACCCAGAAGAAGAAGTTGTAATATCTGATGAAGATAGCCTCTTTCTAGTAGACTATGTTACAGGTAGTGAGTTAGTAGTTATAAAATTAGATTAATGAAAATAGAAGTACTGAGTAGACAAGAGGTTGTAAATAGGTTTTTAGACTCCTATATTCCAAATCAAAAAATATCTGCTTCTTACAGGCAGATGATTAAATATTTTATTAACTCTATAGTAAGAAAAGATGAAAGTTAGAAACAATAATAAGTATATCCCCTATACGTACGAAGAAGTAAAGCAAGCTCTTCATAGGGCAATTAAGGTAAGAGATGGTGAGGAGGTAAGGGACTTGTATGATGAGTATCGGTATAGAAAACAGTTTAGAGATAGTAAGTTTTTTAAAGGCTATCTCTATAGCCACTCAAAAGACATACTAAACAAACAAAACATCCCTCACCCAGATCTTTTCGATCCCTTAACCCAACCACCAGGAAAAGTATGAACGTATTAACAGGAATAGTAATTATAGTATTTTTAGTTATAGTAGCTATGTTTGTAGAGTACCTAGTTAAACCGGCTCCTCAAGAAGATGAAATGTTCACTCCTCCTGAACCTGAGCCTGACTGTGACCTAGAAATAAAAGTAGAGGATTAGAATGGATATTTGTATAGATTTTGATGGTACAGTTGTTACGCATGAGTACCCTAAGATAGGACAGCCTGTTGAAGGAGCACTAAGAACTTTAAGAGAGCTTAGGTCTAAAGGACATAGATTGATTCTATTTACTATGAGATCAGGACAAGGCCTCCAAGAAGCTGTAGAGTACTTAGAAACCTCTGGAGTTCAGTTGTTTGGTATAAACGTAAATCCTGAACAGATTGAATGGACTACCTCAAACAAAGCTTACGGACAGCTCTATATAGATGATGCCGGTATTGGAACTAAGTTAATATCTCCTGAACAGGGTCGTCCTTATGTAGACTGGCAGTGGGTAAGGGAGCAACTATTAGCTAGAGGGATTCTGTGAAAGATTGGAGTAAATATACTTTTGGGGAGCTTATAGAGTACCTAAAAGAGAAGCATAAATTTTCTTCTACAGGAGAGTCCTATGCTATTCATAAGCTGATAGAGTACTACGAAACTAATGAAGAGTTAAAAAACAAGAAATGATAGATCACAATATAGAATTTAGAGTTTGGAGTACAGAACGTAGAGAGTTTCTTCACTCCTATGCAGAGAACGGTGTAAGATTTGAGTGGGAAGGAGACTACGTAGATGTAGGTTGGTTCCTGGACTGTATCAGGCTAGAAAGTCCTATCAGATTTATTGTTCAGCAGTTTATAGGAATCACAGATAAGACAGATCAAAAAGTTTTTTGTGGAGATGTTATTAAAGGTCCCTATGTAGGAGGGCTTGTAAGATTCTTCAGCACCTATGGAATGTTTGGAACTGCAGACAGAAGAACTCCTAACCAGAATAAGCCAAAGGGAAGAAGTGGCTCTAGTACTTCCTATGCTCCTTACGTTCTAACTCCTTATTACTCCAACAGAATAGAAGTTGTAGGAAACTATTTACAAAATCCAGATTTACTAGAGAAAGAGTTTGAACTATGGGCCTCCTTAAAAAAATAAGGCTAATATATCTATGTAACCTAAAATACTTAAGAGATAAGCAGAAAATGCTTAAATTGTTTAGGGACAGTAAAGGAGACTACTATTCAGGAACTTCAAGATGGAACGCTAAATTATTTAAAAAGAACGAGAATAGGTAACTAACGGGTATCAATTAAAATGATAGAAGATCAAATAGTAGAGTTTGAAACGGCTAGGTTAGCTAAACAGAAGGGGTTTAGTGGCTATATAAGCAATAAATGGTACTATAAGAACGGAGCTCTCTACACCTCTCAAGAAAGTAGAGATTGGAATGAATGGGAGTATACAGAGGGTATACGATGGACTGCATGCTCACAGGAAGTCCTTCGTAAGTGGATTAGAGAGGTTCACGGTATTCATATTACTATCATACCTACCTGTACTTGTTTTTGGACATATATAACCGTAAATATAATTACTAGTGACACTAATCTCGAAGTGTCTCAAGAACCTCCTTATAAAGAAGTAAGTGGTTACGATTATAGTATTTATGAAGATGCCTTAGAAGAAGCACTCAAGGAGTCATTAAGTATAATAAAATAAGCAATAATGAAAGAAGCAGTAGATCACCCTGATCACTATGGAGGAAAGGACAATCCTTACGAAGCAATCAAAGTAATAGAAGCTTGGGAGCTAGGGTTTCATTTAGGGAACACAATCAAATACATTTCCAGAAAAGGCAAGAAAGACCCTGCACTTCAAGATTTAAAGAAAGCAAAGTGGTATCTTGATAGAAAAATTAGTATATTAGAGAATGAAAGCAATTAAACAAGCACAGGCTGCAATCGCTTCCAAGGTTTACATTCCTAAAGGAAGTAGAGAACAAGGGATTTGTATTAAGGTTATAGAAAATAAGTTAAAGATTTGTAAGGAATGAAAAGAAGTAATATTTGGTTTACCGCAGATACACACTGGAATCATAAGAATATTGTACGAGGTGTAAGTAGGTGGAAGAATCCTACAGACAGTTGTAGAGACTTTGATACCTTAGAAGAGTACAACAATCATCTAATAGATCAGATTAACAAGCACGTCTACCCTGACGATATTTTGTACCATCTTGGCGATTGGAGCTTTGGGGGGATTGGGAGTATGTGGGAGTTTCGGAAAAGACTTAACGTAGAGACTGTTCATCTTGTGCTTGGTAATCACGATCAGCACGTAAGAGCTAATAAGGTTTTACCTAATGTATATAAGGATGAAACAACGGGCAGACTATTTAATGGAGAACCTAACCCAGCTTCCTTTAAACTTGAAGTACGAGCTCAGGAAATCTTTACTTCAGTACAAGAAAAGCTTTACTTAAAGTTGGACGGAAGTAAGCGATACATTACTTTAGACTACTTTGCCAATGAGGTGTGGTATGATTCTCATAAAGGAGCTTTTCATTTACATGGACACTCTCATGACACTTTACCTCCAATAGGAAGAAGATTAGATGTAGGACTAGAGTCTGCTAAGAAGCTTTTAGGAGAGTGGAGACCATTTAATTGGAATGAGATTATAAAGATCTTAAATAAAAAAGAAATTCATAAAGTAGATCATCACGATGAAAAAACTACCTGATCTTGGAGACATGCAGTACTTTAGGGAATTTCTAGAACATCTACATACACAGTCTGAAGATCTTTTGGATAGAATAAAAATTACCGAACAAGATGCTGAAGCGACTAAAGTAAAGACGGAAATAGAATACGACTTTCAGAAATTACTTATAGAAGAGCCTGTAGTAAGAGCAGCATACCATTATCACCTGTCTGGAGATTTAGGATATGAACTTATGTTAAAAATGACTATAGTAGAACTATCTAAGCAGAAGAAAATTTTGCAAGAGCAATTAACAAACTGTCTAATTAGAAGATAGGAGAGCTTATGACTAATAATTTTAAGACACTGAGGGACTTACTAGATTTTTCTAAAGAAGGAACCTTCTACTACTTACAGCTCCTCCGTCGTAAGAAAGACAACCCAGGAAATAAATCAGCAAAAGTAATTAAAAATTACTATATAGAGAATGAGGAATACTTTGATAGGAAGGAGGAGGAAATTAAGAACCTATGTAATAAATTTAATGCTAGAGCATACTTAAGATTGAATAGGAGATCTTATGAAGATGTTGCCTATCAGCTAAATTATGACTTAGCTAATTCCTTAAAAAATAAACAATACAAACACGTATCTAGATTATTTAGTAAAGCTTGCGGAAGGACTCACTGTGAAGATCCTAAAATTTGGGTAGTTGATATTGATAAGTCTTTTGAAGGAGTGGGCATAGGACAGACGGCAGGAATAGTGGCAGACTATATAGAAGAGCTTCAAGCTGAAATTCAACAAGAATATAAAATATTAAAGCTGCTTCCAACGGTTAATGGATTTCATATTCTAACTAATCCTTTCAACGTAAAAAAGTTTACAGATAAATACCCTAAACAAGACATACATAAAGACAACCCTACAATTTTATACGCACCTTGATTATATGAAAATTTTAAGATGGTTTCTGATAAAGACGCTTATACTACTGTCTGTATATTTTGCAGGAATACTTCAAGTAGAGTGGGTAGCTAACCTATTAAGCTTTTATATAGTGGTAATCGCTCTTGCAGGCACAATAGCATTTATCTTTACAAAAGATACCCTAGGACCCTCTACATCTTTCCCAAGGACAGTTATTTACATAGATAAATTAATAGATGTGGTAATAATACTTTGCTTAGCAAGCTATGGATGGTTCATTTTAGCAGCAAGCTATTTGTGGATATTTGTTATGAAAATGAGCTCCCTAAAAGTAAAGTAGTAATGAAAGACCTTCTGACAGGAGCAATTCTATATCTAATAGGACAAGTTCTAGTCTGGTTTCAGTCTAACGGACAGTTCATATGGAAATGGTTTGATGAGAATCCTATTCTAATCTCTATTTTTTCAGGTACTGTTGCTTCTTATGTCTTTATTATAGGAACAAAGTATATTGTCACTCATTTTCAAGGGCTGTTATGGCCTGCCAAGTTCATTTCTTTTGGAATAGGAATGGCAGCTTTTGCAACTTTGACTTGGCTATTCATGGGAGAGGAACTAACTATGAAGACTCTTGTATCTATTTGTCTTTCTTTTATTTTAATATGCGTACAAATTTTTTGGAAATAAACTTAATATACTATGAGCAATAAATCTTTTATAAACAATCTACTAATTAGAACACTTTCACTAGAACTCACTGTAGCAGCACTATGTCAGGTACTACTAGATAAAGGGATCTTTACTGAGGAAGAACTGGAGAGTATGATAGAAACTCAAGGAGAGCTTTATCAAGAGGCTATGGGAAGAGTAGGATCAGAAGGAGGGTTAGAAGAAGGAGAAGAAGATCCTTTTGAAGGTCTTAGTGAGTTTATGTTGTGGGGGCAAGGAGGGGATGCTTAGATTAACCTTCATCTCAGACACTCACGATCGTCATAAGCAGGTAACAAATAAACTACCTGGTGGAGACTTCCTATTTCATTCAGGAGACATTTCTATGTCAGGAAGCGAGAGTGAGGTAAGAAGGTTCCTTAAATGGTTTGACTCTATTCCAGGCTATACACATAAAGTATTTATAGCAGGAAACCATGACTGGTTATTTCAAAGGAATCTGTCAAAAGCTCTCAAGCTTGTAGCAGAGTATAAATACATCACTTACCTGCAGGACCAAAGTTTTGAAGCAGAAGGTGTAAAGATATACGGACTTCCATGGACTCCGTACTTTCATAATTGGGCATTTAATGTTTGGAGAAACTCTGATGCTATGGAAAAGGTTTGGAGCTTCGTTCCGGAGGACGTAGATATTCTTCTGTCTCACGGACCCCCCTTTGGAAAAAACGACAAAGTAGTTAGTCCGTCGAGAGTCTCAGAACCTCTAGGAAGTGAAGTGCATTGGTTGAGGGTGCAGCAGGTTATGCCTAAGATAAATGCCTACGGACACGTTCATACAGGATACGGATGGTCTTTTGATAAGGGTCTTAATACTCATTTTATTAATTGCTCTGTAGTAAATGAGGGATACTATGTAGTGAATGCTCCTATGCATGTTGAATGGAACAAAGAAACTAATAAAATAAAGTTTTTATGAAAAAATTCCTAAATAGTTTAACAAAGCCTATCCTTGATCTCTTACAAAGTACGGAGGAGGAAGGGTCTATATTAAGGTTTCTAAGTCTCTTTATTACGGGTTTTGTAGTAGCTTTCTTGGTTGTATTGAGTTTTTATGTTTTAATCCTTACCTTTATTTTTGGAGTTCTTGCATCAATACATAACCCAGTTCTTTTTGTAGTTGTATTTGTAATCACTATTATATATCTTTACGTAAATACTAAATAAGCAAATATATGGGAACAAATTACTACGTACACCGAAGACTCTCTAAAGAAAAAATCTCAGAGCTTAAGCAAGCTTTAGATAGGCACTTATATGCAAAAATACGTCAGGAACTACCTGAGCCTGTTCATATAGGAAAGCATAGTGGAGGATGGAAGTTTTTATTTAATCATAATAACTGGAGATATTACAGTACTTTAGAGGATCTAAAAAGGTTTGTAAAAGACAATCAGTTAGTAGATGAGTATGGAATAGAGATCTCTACAGATGAGTTTTGGAACATAGTGGAGGGAACCAAAGAAGGAATGGATGATCAGGAATATATAGACAAGTGGGAAGAACTCCACCCAGAAGCCCAAAAACCAGACTACGTTCTAAGAGGAGCTACTTACGACTTCTGTAAATTTGGATATAGATTTGCAGGTAGTGTTTATTTTTCCTAATCTATAGTATATAATTAAAAATAAACAACAGGTTATGAAAAAACTTAATTGGAAGCTGTTTTTTAGAAGAATTGGAGTAGGTTTAGGGGCAGTTGGAGCTGGTGTAGGGATGTTTCTTTTTACAGCAAGCCTATTTTTACTATTTGCAGAAGCTCTTAAAATCTCCCCAGGAACTACTTTAACGTTTATTCTTCTTATAATAAGCTTTATAATAGGAACTATATTAGTAGACGAAACTTAATATGTTCACAATATTTAGAGAAATAAATCGCTTTAGCAAACTTAGACTTGTAATAAAGAAGTATAGTAATGGGGAAAAGAACTACTGTATAGAAAAGAAACTCTTCGGACTATTTTGGATAACAGCTGCAAAGTTTCTATCTTTGTATTATATAGAGCTATGTTATTCTGAAGCAGATAAGCATGTAGCTATAGAAGATTATAGAGCTCTACTTAGACGAAACAACAAACCGTATATAGAAGATGTAGAAATAATAGAAAAGCAATGAGTAGAAAATTAGCAACAATTCAAAGAATTAAGGATATTCAACCAATTCCAAATGCTGACCGGATTGAGGTAGCAACGGTTAATGGATGGAAAGTAGTAGTGGGAAAAAATGTAGGTCACCAAGTAGGGGACTTAGTAGTATACTGTGAGATTGATTCGTTCTTACCTGTAGAACCTGAGTTTGAGTTTTTACGAAAGTCCTCCTATAAAAAATTAGCAGACGGAAGTGGGGGCTTTCGTTTAAAAACAATAAAGATGAGGGGGCAAGTCAGTCAAGGACTTATTATTCCTTTAAAGGATGCCGAAGAAGTAGCTATAAGACAATCAATTCCTAACGAGGAAAAGAATTTTGAAATAAAACCCTTTAAGGAAATGGAAGTTGGAACGGACGTATCAAACCTATTAGGGATCACAAAGTATGACCCACCCCTCCCTGCTCAACTAGAAGGAGAAGCTAAAGGATACTTTCCTTCCTATATTCCTAAGACAGACGAAGAGCGCATCCAAAACCTCACAGAAGAGTATCCAGGATGGATCAATTCAGATAAAACTTTCTACTCCACTGAAAAACTAGATGGCACTTCAGCAACCTATTTTATTAAAGATGGAGAGTTTGGAGTATGTTCTAGGAACTTGGAACTATTAGAAACAGAAAATAATACTTTTTGGAGGGTTGCCAGAGAGCTAAAAGTAGAAGAAAAATTAAGAAGTTTAGATGGGGACTATGCCTTACAAGGAGAACTTATAGGAGAGGGAATTCAAAAGAATCCTTACAAACTAAAAGGACAAACAGTTCGCTTTTTTAATTTATTTAATATTACGGAATATAAACGCGAACCTTTCTCTCATCTACTCAACACCTTAACACAGTTAGATCTCTTGTCTGTACCTGTTCTCCTAAAGATAGAACTTCCTGACAGTATAGATAAGCTCATAGAAATGGCTGATGGAAAGTCTTTTCTAAATGAAGATGTGTATAGAGAAGGAATTGTAGTAAGAAGCTATGACCAGCAAATATCTTTCAAAGTAATTTCTAATAAATTTTTATTAAAACAATGAAGCAGAAAATATCTACTAGGATGTATCAATTCTTGGACAAGCTTGATACTTTGTGTTGGGAGAATGGTATGGAAATTTGGCCTACTCCTAAAGGATGGACAGGTAAGACCAATGAAGACGGAGAGCTTGAAACAGTAGCTATCATAGATAAAACTACAGGAGAGTCCTGTAAAGTAGCTTATATTGATGGAGACGGGAGAGGAAAATGAAACCTATTTTTTACGTTATTAAATTAGGACTACTCTCTATAGCTCTATCCTCTTTCGTATTTCTTTTATTTGACTACGATCAAAACTTTTTTGAAGGATATGCTATGGCTGTTTTAACTTACTTGTATCTAAATCAGAAAGGACATCTTGAGGATATAATAGATGAGAAGACTAAAACAAATACTTAAAACTTTCCTTACAGGAAGAAATACCTTCTATAGAGATTGCAGCTGTGGTAAGTACGAAAAATGTACCATTAAGTACTACAGTACTAGCAGAGGAGGACTTGGAATAGAGGAAGGACTTATGAGTTGCGGAAAAGTTCAGCAGCAGATAAAGGATTTCAATAAAATGATAGACTCAATAGAAGAACAATAACAGAAATGCATTAACTATGAGTATAAAAGTAATATGGTAAGGCTATGACAAAACTATATACATTAACAGTAAAACAGACAGGCGAAGTATTTAATCCATCCTCTGAAATGGGAAAATGAAAGAGGTGTGCAGAGACACAAGCAAGCTCTAGAAGAATATAAGCGTTTATCTTGACTTTCATTAGACAATAGCTTATATTAGGTTATATTAAACACTAAAAACAAAACGGTTATATTTTATGCATAAAGCAATTGGAATTCTTGTAGGAGTATTCTTAATGGTAGCGGTAGCAGTTACATTCTTCTACTACCAGACAGAAGAGATCATAGATATCACAGTTACAGACAAAGAACGAATTACAGTTAGTAATGGAGATCAAGTAGACTCAAAGTATTTAGTGTTTACTGAAGAGGAAACCTTCGAAAATACAGATCTACTTTTTAAATTAAAGTTCACCTCTTCAGACCTACAAGGACAGCTAGAGGTAGGACAAACCTATACAGTAGAAGTTATAGGATGGAGAGTCCCAGCACTAAGCATGTATAGAAATATAGTAGAAATAAGATGAAGAGCTGGAAGGAGTACCCGTACTTTTTTTGGAACTTCAACTGCATTAGTGAAGTGAATGGGAAAAGAACAAGGCACTACGTTTGGTGGATTTTATCAAATGATAAGGTTACCTATAGAGAAAACTGGCTTGAAGGCTGTACTCTAATAGCTCGTCCTATATCAGACCTATCAAATGAAGAGATTCATGAAATTGAGGACAAAATGATGCACGATGATGTGTGTGCTTTAGTAAAAGTAAGATATATTAAAGATGCTCGATTAAATCAAATGACAGGAACACTTGAAAGGAAGCTAGCAGATAGAGGAGTTTACTTTCTAGATCAAAAGCATTTTGGGGAAACAGTGATAGATAGTACAAAACTGAAGTAAGGAGATACTAGTGGAACTAAATTTTGAGAATTATACAAGAGTAAGCACAACATACGAAGGACAAGCAATAGAACGTATTGATATTCCATCCTCTACTGTTCTTAGAGTACTTTCCGAAAAATATAAAGACGTTCACGGAATTGATAGCAATTGTACGGCTGTTAAGTTATCTGAGTACACTAAGGAAGTACGAAAAGGTTCAAAGAGGTGGGTGTTTGATAACTACTTCGCTCCCGATATTACAAAATTGGAAAAACTAGATGTGGAGTATGCTTACATTGAAGAATGGGAAGAATTAACACCGCATGGTGACCTTATTCGCATAAGTTATGGTGGTGAAGCAAGTGAGGAGGCCTATAGTGTACAAAAAGCATTAGATGCTCTTGAAACAATATTAAAATAAAAAACAAATAAATAAAATGAGAGCAGCAATATTACCACAAAAAGAAAGTACCTTCAAACCAATCAAACTTTCTCTATCAATAGATACAGAGGATGAACTACGATATCTACACACTATGTTTAGTAAAGGTATTAGAGAAGTTCTAGAGGAAGACATAAAAGCAGGAGGGTACGAATTTGATCCACATAACTGCAATGGAAGACTGGTAGTACTAACCTTACTAGAAAGAGAACTAGAAAACCTATAATCACATCACAAAAACAAATCCTAAAGTCCCAGGAAAAAGAAAACTACCCTTACATAGAAATACGAAATACTAAAGAATACCTAAAGCCTAGAAATAAATAAGTCAAGGTAAAAAATAAAAATACTCTAAATAATTAAGGAAGAGTTATGAAAATAGGAGAAAATTATAAGTCGTACAGTCTAGGGGAGTGGGGGGTATTAGGGATAATATTGATAGTGGGTCTGATAGGCTACAGTAGTGTACTAGAGACGATGCTCTTATATATTTATGGAGGTATCCTTGTATGTTTTATGAAATTACTTGATATAGGAAGGTTGATGGCACAGAGATACAATAGGCAGGAAAGGAACGAGGAAAGGATGATTGAACTTATGGAAACAAGAAGTAAAGATAATGTACTGAAAGGTTAATAATGTGGAAGAGAAGGTCAATAATATGGAAGGAAGGAAGCAGAATATGAAAGGAAGTGTGTAGAAAAAGGAGGGAGGAAAGACTGAGGGAGGATTTACTTAAATAATAGTTTTGTGTTGTGTGGCTACTTT
>LFUF01003424.1_pt1 | contig 15273 bp, 32 predicted proteins | sample 633261 | NCBI WGS metagenome assembly LFUF01 (sample SAMN03781032, study PRJNA287316) | hypersaline lake metagenome | isolation source: virus filtrate of water collected from the Namib Desert Hosabes playa | place: Namibia | collected 2013
GTGGTACACGAGCCGTTCTTACCTATAACTTTGGTACTGCTCAATATGATATTTATAGAGACGGTGGAGATAACGAAACAAACGAAACAAACGGAACACCTGCAATACTTAACCTGCCAAATGGAACATATGTTGGTGCAGTTAACGATGGTTTAACAGCAAACGCAGAGGCAAAGATACACGAAGTGATTATCTACAACAGAGCATTAACTGACTCAGAACGAAAACGTGTAGAAAACTACCTACTATCTAAATGGGGAATATAATATGAAACGCTATCCATACCAACTCATGATAAAAGCAGACAAATCGTTCAATGTAAAAGGTACGCTACATAAACTTGCACGGACTCTTAACCTTGAAGGAATAGAAGCAAATGCAAGTACTACAGGGCAAGGTAGAGCTACACACTGGCTGATACAGCTACCTATCACGAAGTTTATGAAAGAACGCTTAGAAAAGGTAAACACTAAGGGCTTTGACTTTATTGTCAAGAACGTAGACACAGACGAGGTGGTTATTGCAAGCCATGCAAAGTGGCGAGGTAAAAGTGTTCGAGAAGATAAGGTTGAGGATGAGATTGGTATTAAGAGGATAAAAGAAGAGGTGACTAACTAATTATGGCAATTCCTAGTAACGAAGTACTAGTCGAACGTCTTGATGCTTTACGTGTCAGCTTCGAAAGTCATGCGAACAAAATAGAAGATATGTTACACCGTATGGACGAAGATATAAAAAAAAATAGCGCTCATCGTCAACGACAGAACGTTATTAATACAATTCTTGGTGCAGTTGGTGGTGCTATTTTAACAATCGTAACATGGATGATTACTTATTTTCCAGGTAACGGTTCATAACAAAGTTTTTAACTTAGTACATTACATAACATATACGATACATAATGTCTCGTAAAAAAAAGAGTTCTGACCCAAACACGTACCATGACAACGTTTCTAACAAGACTGCAATTCAATCGGGTCTTGTTATGGATAATCAATTACATACCCCTAAAGTTTGTGTTTGGGACTATCGTGATTATGATTACTTTACTTTTGCTTTCATTTCTGATGACCATATCGGCCATCATGCTCAAGATAAAGACTATCAAAAACAAACGTTGGATACGATAGCTGACGAAGAAATACCGTTCTTTCACATGGGTGATATGATTGAGAACGCTACTAAGGATTCTGTGGGTGCTGGTGTTTATGAGCAAGAACTTATTGCTGACGAACAGTTAGAGAAATCTTATGAGTTATACCAACCGTTAGCGCTTTTAATGAAGGGTATGCAGGCTGGTAATCACGAGATGAGAACAATGAATACTAGTGGTGTTAACTTAGCTCGTGTGATTGCAAGACAATTAAAGGTACCTTATTATGGCGCTGGTGCTGTACATTACTTTTTGATTGGCGACCAACGATACATAGGATACTCTACTCATGGTGGTAGTGGTTCTACTACTCCTAGTGGTAAATTAAACAGTTTAATTAAACTTGACGATATAGTTAGGAACTCTGAGATTTTTGTACAGGGTCATGTACACGAGGCTATACATCATATCGGTGAAACATTCGAGTTCGATAAAAAAGACAGAACCATCAACAAAAAGCAGATGCATTATATAAATAACGGCGCTATGCTTAATTATTGGGGTACTTATGGTCAAGTGAAAAGTTATAGACCAACACACAAGGGTCAAGCGTTTATTACTTTGTACTCTGGCAAGAAACATGTCGATGTGGAGTTTCGATAGATGGTTAGTTATTTTATTTATTTAAACGGCGAGAACGAGTATACTGCTGTATCTTATAGACCTCATCCTTTGTATTGTGGTGTTTATTTAGCTCAGACTTATCCTGAATTAACGGGTAAGAACGACGAGTACGAGTTAGCTTATAAGGTATTAGAGCGTCTTGATAGAAACCACATACCGAGAGCTCCTGACGCTTGTGTAGAATTAGAGTATAGTAGTACTAAAGATTTGGAGGCTTTGTTAAAGTCTTGGGAGGAATGTTTAGACACTCATCAGATTACTAACGACCGTAATAATGTTGTACCTGAAGAATACGAGAAGGTTTGGAAAGACTCTGATGCGTTTAATCGTTGGTGGCATAAGGTGGAAAAGAATGGCAGCTAGCTACAAACATTGGTGCCCTAACGAATGCGGTAAATGCGTCTTGTACAATAGACCTAAAAAACTCTACGTTTGTCCACGATGTGAAGAACAGTTCGAGTTATTTGCAATGGAAGCCGTACAACGAATGTCTAAGCGCTAGATGACATTATTTTCTATTGCGCACATTATGCTGTGTTTAGCATAAAGATTGTGTGACGGCTCAGTATTTAGCTCAAGTGTAATGTTGTCTGAGCCTAAGAATTGTCTTTGGTAGTCGTCTGATAGTTCTATAAGGTCTATGGTATGTGTTTTATCTTTCCAATGTTGTGTCCATTCTAGTGACCAAGTAACTTTACGGCTTAAGAACATCATATCGCTTTGGATATAGTTTATTAGGTCTTTCCCCACTTTACTGTTTTTGTCTATTACAGATATATGGTATCCTTTACGACTTTTGTACACTGCGTATTCTAATTGGAAAGACGTACAAAAGCTTCTTGTCATGCGTAGTTTAAAGTCAGATTCTTTTGGTTCGTCGTCCAGCTCGATAAAGTATTCATAAGGCATAGCTGTTCTATGTTGTACTTTGTTAAGTCTACCTTTATCTTCTTGGTTTAGTTGTATGACCGTACGTTTCTTAGTAAAGTGTCGTTCTCCTTTTGTATCAAACCAATTCCAAGAAACACCAAAATCACCGTAACGATTAGCTAAGTGTTGCAGATATTCTACTTTAGTGTAACCGAAATATGGTGTTGTCATTGTTCTATATAGCTAAACTCTGCTTTTTCAGGTTCAAGGTGTACATATAGAACAACACGAGCATGTTCTATTATGTTGAAAACAAGTTCTGCAAATTCTTGTTTATCTTTTCTTCTATACTCTTTACCTTCCCATTTTTCAATTATAGTTTTCATTCTTTAATCATCTCCTTGAATATTTTGCTAACCAAGTTAATATCCCAACCATTACCAGCAAGTTTGTACTGCTGTGTGTTACTTAATCCCTCTACGTTTATCTCGTCATCAAGAAAACCCATGAGCCTAAAACATTCCTTTGGTGTGAGTTTTCTTATTCTTGTGTTGTCGCACACCCAGTTATCTTTTTGTACTGATGTTAGAGCGTTTGTCGTGCCATCAAACTTAGGTTCTAATTGTTGCTGTGTTGGTGCGCCAGTTGTTCTATCGGATGGGTTTGCAGGGTTTCTGCCACGACTTGCCACAATGAATGGTTGTCTATTACCACCACCCATAGTATTAAGCGTTGGGCTTAATCCTTCGTCAGAATAAACCCTGTCATTACTGTGTTTAGGGTTGTTTACTTGTACTATATTTGGCTCTTTGTAGTCACGTGCTGCCAAACAAGGAACAACTTTCTTAGTGCCTTGATACAAAGCCCTGCGAGAATTAAAGGAAGATTTCATTATTCTTTCTACTTGTTCTTGTTTCACATAGTATTTCTCGTCCACTTCATCTTCTAAAACATCTTGAAGAAAAATCTTCAATTCTTCTTTTGGTGGAAATTGAAACTCGTTAAAATCCCATTGCCCTAACTTGCACACAAACCAAATACGTTCCCTGTTTTGTGGGATACCATGTTCTTTGCTATTAAGCACTTTCCATTTAACATCGTAACCGATACGCTTTAACTCGCTTAGAATCTTCTCAAAAGTGGCCTTATGTTTTTTGAAGGTGAGGCCTTTGACGTTTTCAAGCAACATATACTTTGGCTTTTTAGCTTCTGCAATCCGTATAATATCGTTAAATAGTGTTCCTCTTGTATCCATTTCGCCTAAGCCTTTTCCTGCTGCGCTGAAACTTTGGCAAGGAAAACCACCTGTTAATAAATCAAAGTCTGGTAACTCGTCAGGGTTTATTTTAGTCGCATCACCATAGCTTGGTACAGCGTAATGGAAATCATAATGATTCTGTTCATAGCATTGTACTGCAAACTTGTCTATCTCACTATACCCCACACAGGCAAACGGTATTCCTGCTTTCTTTAAGGCGAAACTTGCCCCACCATATCCACTAAACATCTCAAATAGTCTTATTTTCTTCATTTTCGTATCCTCAATCGTAAGTTAATCATCTCGTTAATCATATCTTCCCAATCGCCATACAAGTATTCTTTTAGTTGTATGTACGCTTCTGTTGCTTTCATCTCCGTTACTGATTCACACCACGTTAGAACTTCGTAACTAAACACTTTATCTTGTTGTATTTGCTCTTGTATGTACGTGTTACTTGTTTGATAGGTTTTCCAATCAGACTCAACATAATCTATCCTTACACGCTTTTTGCCCTTTAATGGCTTACGTCGTATCTTCTTGTATAGTTTCTTAATACCATAGTATACTCTACCGTCGTTTAAATGTACAGCGTACACAAAGCCAACCATACCTTCGGGTACTGTTTTTACGACTTTACCGAACGTTAATGGTTTATTCTTCTTCATCGTAATAATACGGCATGTTTTCGTTATCTAACAGATAAATCTTATCTCCTTCCTGGTTAGCATCCACCCAAAGGTCCATCCCATCTACTTTTCCAACATGCATGCGTCCTTTGTTGAGTTGCAATAATTTGTTACTAAAACAAAAATCAACAGAGCCAATGCTCACTTTATCATCACCCCGATTACAAGGCACTATTAGGTGGTCCGCATTGTGCCCTAATTTTTGATACTTCTGTTTAAGTTCCCTAATTTTTTCTAAACTTATACTTTCTCTATTCATTTTCTTATGTCACCCATTATCATTTCAGGAAAGTTATCAGGACTACATCTAGCTAACCAATTAACAGTCTTGTAATCTCCCTTTTCCGTCGAGCTTCTTTCTCCTTTGGTTAGTAAAAGCCGTGCATTACTAACCTGTTCTATCTCTACACGTCGCCATATCCTAGGGTTAGATAACCAAACCCCTCTAAGATGCTTTACAGGCATACCGATAAACTCGTGCTCGTTAAAGAACACAATTAACCAATCAGCACATATGGTTAAGAACCAACCATCAGTACGTGTCATCAGTACACCGTCGTCATCAAAGCGAACACAAGAGTACGTTTCGATACAAATGTTACCTGTCTGTTCCATCCATCTATCATACTTAATCTCGTACGTATCAAACGGCGTTCGTACATCGTAACCGCCCTCTTGTTTAAACCCTTGCGTAACACTATCGTTTAACTCGACATCACAAACACCCTTAGATGCTAACCATTTGGAGAACTTAACTTCGTACTGTTGTCCGAACGCTAAGTCTTTATTGAAATTGTACTTACTCATTGTAGTGTACCTTTGTTGAATCCTTGGTCTTGTTCCCAAGTGTCTTCTTGTGTTCCTTTAATCATCGCTTTGTAATCGTCTAAACTTTGGTTGATAAACAAACACCAATCGTCGAACTCCTCTTGTGTCTCAGCATAAGCGTCTAACGCATCAATCAAACCAGATAGATTAGTCTTATGTCTACCCTTTATTTGTAACTTACTTTTATCCCAATTATGTAAGTGTTGGTTCAGGTTAGCTACCCAATAACTCAACTGCTTAGCCGTTTGCTTTATTTCTTCGCCGTGTTGTTTTATTTTCTCTTTTATCTCAGCGTACGAATACACAGGAGCGTCACCGACCACAGTACCCTTTAATAGAAACTGTGGATACCTAGACTTAAACGCAGCTGGGTTGTTCCATTTATCGTCAAAGAACGTAGCCTTTTTACCAACATCTATAGGTCTGTTGTAAGTAAACACTATGCTTTTCTTTACTAAGTCTGCTTCTTTTAATTGTCGTCCCACCGCTTGACTATGTTTCATATACTCAGTCGAGTTATCACCTAGTTGTAAGACCATACCTTCAATCTCTCTAACCATATCTGATTTGATAGATGTAAGCTCGTCGATAACAACAACGTCGTTATTGACTATCACTTGGTATAACCTAGCTGGTGTTGGACCGCTTAATCTGGGACTCCTATCTAAGATATGATGCATAACCATAAAGTTAGAGTTCTTACCCGTACCTGGTTCGCTACACACACAACACTTAACGCTCTTGTACTTACTAGCTATTGCAAGTATCTTTAGGAAAGTAAAGTGCTTTGGCTCTGTATGTTGTACAGGATTTAATTCAGTAATGAACTGCTTAAACGTCTTGTCGCATCTATCTTCTGGTATATGCATGGACTTAACGTCTGTTGCGAACTTAAACACTGTCTTATCTGACGGTTTCAGTTGGCATTCAATCCATTCTTTAACCACCACAGGTAACTGTTCTTCGTATATGACTGGTAATAACCATTTGTTATTACCTTTACGCATACGTACAATCTTTCTTGCTTGTTCTGGTATCTCGTAGTTAACGGCAACACCGTCTGTAATCTTTAACACAGTCTCGTAAAACTCTGCTTGCGCTCTACCCATATAATCATCGTGCGTTAAACACTTCTGATATATGTCCTTTTTCCATTCCTTTAATATTGCATAGCTCCAGTAATCTCTCACAGTTCCTAACCTCTCACAGGTTTACTCTCTTAAAACAAACTCTCTTGTTCCACTTCTGTATTGACTTTCATTGTTTCTTGTTTAACAGCTTTCTTTTTCTTTGTAGTAGCTTTTTTTGTTACTGTCTTTGTTCTGTTCCACGTTTGTACTTTACGGTCGACACCTAACGCACATTGGTATATTTGTACAGTAGCATAAGGGCTTCCGTTATTGACAAACTCAACAATGTAGTTACCAATAGACTTCTTCCCACCGTTACTAACCAAACCGTGAGCAGCGCCGATATGCATAGTATCTTGTGCCACTAATATCATATCGGTCTGGCTCTTGGTTTGTGGTACTTTAATACCAGGTATCGTCTCAGTTTTCTTCGTATTCTTTAACGATTGCCCAGAAGACAACCAAGCCTTTAGCTTTCCGTTTGTCATCGTCTTGTATACCTGCTACGTAATCTGTACCGCACGTTTCTTTGTTTGTAATCCAATCTAAGAACTGTGTCGGTTCTTTCTTACCTTCTAAGATTTCAGCGTCCGTAAAGGTTTCGTAAAACTTATCTTTACCGAATCGTTCGTTAAAGGTGTTGAACCAATCGATAAGTTCTTCTGGGATACCCTTTGTGTTACTCGTGGACGTATTCTCTTTAGGTTTTTCACCAGATAGCCAGCCCTTTAATTTAGTTGAGCTTTGTTGTTTGGCTTCAAATGTGGTAATAAACTGTGGGAATTTACCGTTATACGACGTTTTCTTAAAGAACGCCATCTTACCGATAAACTTAGGGTCTTTCTCTTTTAGTCTAGTGATAGCGCCTTCACCTACTTGTATTTTGAGCGGTACACCTTCGTCTTCGCCGTACGGGATATATTCGATTGGTAAACTGTATACTGTCGAGTCTGATTGTTCGAAGTATTTAGTTTCTATATCACCTGTAATCTTAGCAACAAACTTACTGTTAGCTGGTATCTTACTCAGCTTAATAACACCTGTGTTGCCGTATACTGTAATGTGTTCTTTGATTTCATCCTCTGTTAATGTCTTTTCAAACGTTTTGTTTTCTATCATTTTTCTATCCTCAATATGCAAATAATAATACTAGCAACAAGATTAACAATGTGACTGCGTTAATGATTGTCGATAAGATACCGACAACTAAACCTGCTGTACTGAATCCGTTCTTTGGTTTTTGTACTCCTGCTGCGACCAAACTAAATATCGCTAACGGTAGTCCAAAGTAAGGTAACATAAACAGCAATATACTTAGTGTCGATACTGCTAGAGCTGTGATACCCCACGCTTTACTTTTTGGCTGTGCTTCTTCTATCTTAATTTCTTGGTTTTTTGTTTTTCTTTTTGTCATTTTATTGTACTCCTAGTTCTAATAAATCTGTCTTTGTAATCGGTAACGGTTCTTCTGTCTTGATAGCCACTTTAATCAGTACGTTCTTTGAACCTACTGTCCAAGAGCCTATACAATCGTATGTGTACTTCTCTGGTAACATCTCACCGTCTACTTCTTTACCTGATACTTTTGTTTCTTCTAATCTTAGCGTAGCCATTTTAGTTGTTCTTCTCCTTAATTAATGCTTCAAGCTCGTCTGCTTTCGCTTTGGCTTGCATCATAGCTTCTTCGGGTGTTGTGGCATAACACTTCACTTTACCGCTAAACTGTCCCTTTGCGTTTATACTAATCTCTACACTGTGGGGTTGCTCTACTTGTTTTTCTTTTTGGTTTTCCATTTTATTTATCCTCTATCTTTAATCTCTTGTAATAACGCTCTATCGTTATCGTAAATTTGTTTTGCTAGTTCTCTGTGTACTTTAAATAAGGTTTCTAAACTTGTATCGTGTTTAAAGTGTCCTTGTTCTAGCATGATTTGGTACGCGTTATTACTTGCTTTACCGACCGCTGCTTCATTAACATAGGTCGACTGCGATGTACTTAACACTTTCTTACGTGGTTGTCCAATGGTAGTGCTCACCCCTGGTTGCTGTTTCTTTATTGGTTCTGGTAACTTCATTCTACTTTCCCTTTATTCATAATATCTTTAATCTCTTGTAACGTTATACTCTCTTGTTCTTTGCTTAGTTCTTTAAGTCTAAAATAAGCGTTAATCATTCCCTCAGCACGAACAGCAAAGAAGAATGCGATTGCTAATCTCCAATCTATAAAGAAAAGTAGACCGTACCCTACAGCCGCAAAGATAAGACTTAACACTAGACCTATTTTCGCTTGTTGTTTGTAGCTCATTGTTTACACCTTGTTCGTTTATATTTCATAGCGCATGTTTTGTTCTGCCAAAAGTGTTTTATGTTCTGTAATACTTTGGCCACTAAGTTCTCTTTGCGTTCTGGTTTATGATGACCGACAACTTTAAACTCTAGTTCTAAATCAACATATTTCATGTACAGTTGTTTTGTATGATTAGGTTTTTTGTAATAGTCTATGATTTCACTACCGTTAGAGTCTTTTAATGGCGCTGAGCCAACAAAGAGACTATAGCTAGATTTCTTAGCGTGTTTTGCTAAAGCTTTCTTTAATTTCGCTTTAATTTCTGCACGTTCTAACTCTATAACTCGTTGTTTAAACGTCCCTTGTCGTTCGTGCTTTCGTCTTTCCACTTTGGTTCCTAATATTGTTTGTCTCGCATCTAGTTTGGTTCTCATTGTATTTTCTCTATCCTGTATTTCTTTTCTTTGTATAGATATTGTGCTCTTTCAAACGCTTCAACACGCTTTAAGTCAGTCCACTCTGTGACCTCCATAGAAGGCTCTGGTTCAACTCTACAAAGGAACATAATCTTATATGTCGTTTGATTGACTTTCTTGAAGTGTAGCTCGTACAGTTCGTCCTCACACATGATGTGTGGTAAGTAGTCTACTAACATTACATCAGCGAACATCTTACGTGCTGCGTTAGTTGGAAACATTATCGGAAACACCTGTCCGTCTGTGAACGTTCTTATTTCATAAGAGCATCTTGGATACGCTCTTGCTATGAACTTAATGTACTGTCCTTTATCGCCGTTCGGACCGTCACACAGCTTAGCTAAACTAGGCATCAAGATAACACGATGTACCTTCGTTTTCTCTAGGTACGCTGGGTATATGTGTTTCTCTGGTATCTGACTGTCTAGCTTTAATAGTTGCTGAGCAACAACACTAGCGTCCAACATATCAGCGCCTATCGTGATTGGTAAGTTATCAGTCATGTCGCATAACCTCTATCTCTACCTTCGAGCTATGGAACTGTTTTACCTTACCAGTCTTTACATCAGTAAATACTATGAAATCGCCTTTAATAACATCATATTCCGATACGTCACTGAACGTTAATACACCGTTGTGTAATGTCTCTGCTTTAATTCTATATCTCAATATATTACTCCTAATCTACTCAACTCAAAAGAGTGTAACAAGCACTCTTATTTAAATGTTTTGTTTTTGGTTATGTTCTTTTTCTGTACACTCTTTACAACCTAGTTGCTTATCGCCTAAAACATCCACCCAATGTCCGCAATCTGCTTTTACTTGTATCATTTTAATCCACCCATTCTACTTCTTCAGGACTACAATTTTCTTCTTGCAAGTTTTCTTTTACCACCAAAGTAGCTCAGAAGTGACTCATACCCTTTCCACATTTTGAGTACCTCCACCAAGCTCCTTAAGATATTCCTGTAAAAAGAACGGAAAGTTCTCTTTATAGTTAGGAGCTCTTACTCTATTACTATTAGCCCATTCAATTACTTCTTTGTAAGTGTCTTCATAGACATATCTTCTTTTTAGGTCATTCATTAGTCAGCTTCTCCTTTCTTTTTCAAACCGTGCTTTCCAATATGATTGTTGACGGATAAATTTATTTACATCACCAGGATAATAATCAACTTTGCCATTTACTAATCCAACAGTCTGACCTCTCATAAACCAATCAAAAACAATCATATCTTCTTTACCCACTAAATCTTCAACCTCTGCTCTATCCATTAGTCATCTTCTCCTTATTTTTTCTTTACCTTTTTAGCCAGTGCAGTTTCTAACTGATTTACGTGAGAAACAAGACCCTCAATTATTTTGGATTTTTCTTTATTCATTTCTTATCTTCTCCATCTCTTTACGCTATAATCTATCGTTGATTTTGTCCTTGTGAATCCAACACCGTACCATCGTTCGTTACGTGGTAATCGTTTACCATGATAGTATTGACGTAAGCCTAAAAACTTATGCGGCTTGTCTTTACCTACAACAGCGTACCAATGACCTTCTTTTAATTTCCCCTTTAATACTGGTTTTGTCATTTACTTATCATCTCCTAACTTATATTCCTGCGCCTGCCTTTGCAAATTCTCGTACTTTAATCTATACTCAACAATATTACAATGTACTTCCCTATACGGTTTATTGTGATACTGTTTCATAGAACGTTTAATCTGTTTCTCTAACGCTCTAGCTTTAAACATTAATAACGGACAATCTTCAACAATAGTCTCTAAGTTGTCACATAATGTTAAATATTGCGATTGCTGTTGTGTCTTCATTCTTTCCTATAGGTCCTCATATATTGTTTATGGTATTCTTTACCACGTTGTGATTTTCGATATTCGTTTTGTTTGTCTTGCGCACATTGTTTACACACAACAACTTTATATCGTAGTTTTCTCATACACTCCCTACCGCAATACTTGCAACTATCTACTACTTCCTTGTGCGTTTGTGTATGTGAACGTAAACCTAGACGATAAGACCTGCGACTTATAGCTTTCTCTGTCCTATCTGTAAAACCGTGTTTTTTTAATGCACGATTAATGTCGCTCCATCTATGAGAATAATGTGAAGAAAAAGGTATTCTTGTAAATACACACATTACTATCTCATCTTCTTTTTCAGTCCAGCGTCTTAATTTTTTAAATTCCATTGTGCTCCCTTAATGCCTCATCCAATCCATACCGTGTTTCTCACACCAATACCTTGCTTGCTCATCGCTAGTAAACTCTCGTGTACCCCAATAAGTACCGTGCCGATATAACGTGTATAATGTCATTGTAACTCCCTTTGTAATCTCAGCCTTATTTCCTGCGCTCTGGTAATGCGTTCGTTGTAATTAAGTATGTGGGCCTTGTGTTGTTCTATCTTCTTGTTAAGAGCTTTTATTTGCCCCTCACAGCGTTTTAATTCCCACGTGATATACCGTTAATACTCATCATTCATGGTTATCACACCTTTTACAAATTACCTTTCCATCAGCAACAATATAGTCTGTCCCACACACATTACAAAACGTCTTCAATCCTGTAGCCGCCATCCGTAATTCTTCTTTTTTATCCATAAGTACACACTCGTATATGAGTGTAACACACACCTATATATAAATATTCTCTAGTGTAAGGGATAATCTCGACAACGGAATGTGGAAAACGCCTTTAGAGACACATTGTTGTGTCTCACGAGGCTTTTCTTAACAGAAAACGCCTTTAAATACACATTATTGTGTCTCATAAGGGATTCTAAAAATCCCTTTAAATGGTTAAATTCAAACCATTACGATTTGCCTTTAATAGGGGTTTTTAGATATAAATTTCTTGTCGGTAAAATCTCGACAAACCTATTTCGATGTTTGGTTTTATGATATAACCGGATAAATCAAAACGTCATATAATTTTATAATATTTTTTTAGTCACAAAAAAAGTCACAATTTTAGTCATAAAAATATTCATAGTTTTATTCACAAAAAAAATCACAAAAAAAAGAAAAGAAATATACTAGAGACACATTGTTGTGTCTCACGAGGCTTTTCTTAACAGAAAACGCCTTTAGAGACACATTGTTGTGTCTCACGAGGCTTTTCTTAACAGAAAACACCTTCAAACTACTTTGATAAAACCTTTCTGTTCTAAGGGCGTTTGTTTGCTCTTGGTGGTTTTCTTTTTTTCTCCAAAGATACACTTATTATCTTTCTTTGTGTCTAGTGGCGCGTAGTACGGTACGTTTACAGACTGCGTTAAGCCGTCTTTGTTGCTTACGATATAGTACGTATCCTTAGAACAATTTAATCTATAATCGCTTACGGACTCAATACCCTTTACACTTTCTTTAAGCCATGTACCATTAACTAATGCGTCATACTCAATCTGTTTAACAATAAAGCACGTCACACGACCACACATAAACTTATTGAAATAGCCTTCTCTAGCAGTAGCCATAATAAGCTTATCGTTCTTGTGCTCGATTCTGTCACAAAAACGCATAAACTTTTGACCTTGCTTACTGCTTCCCTTAGAATCAAAAAATAAAGCAATCTCATCTACAAAGATGATGCTATTACTTATTTTTAAATCTAAGACGTCTAGCTTATTTCTTAGTATGTTTATCCCGTTTTCTTCTAGCGTCTTATGTAGTTCTCCGTTTATACCATATACATATATGCTAGTTTGTGGGTACTCTTTTTTAATATGTAGCAGTTCAGTTAATACAGTCATAGTTTTACCTTCTGACTTATTAGCAGCCACTCCTACGATGCTATGCTTCTCTAGTAGTTCTTTAATCATTTTCTACTCTATATCTCCAAAATTATTAAAATAAAGTTCATTTACGTCGCAATATTCTTTAAAAGAGTCCCTGGAGGTTAAATCCTCGTGTGCTTCTTGCAACCTATAATAAAGTTTTTTGCTCAACATTTCAAAATAATCTTGCAAACCGTCGACAAACTCTTTAATTATGTCCTCCTTTTGTCCATTATAGTAATAATCTAAATAAACGCCTTTCTCATAGCTATAACGGTAACCAAAACGGTTTTTATATTGTGTTATTGTTAAGTCGTTGTTATCTATGGCGTACGCAACGTACTTATTACTCGAGTCACGTTTAGCAGTTGTTTTATATACGTGTTTAACAAAAGGCTTTAAGTCATCACCATAAAGACTTTCAAATTCAAACCGTCCACCGTAGCCCTGAGAATAAAAACCACGGTAAACATAATTAAATAGCTTGCCGCTTAAGTTGTGCTCTTCCATGAATGCGTTGATAATATCATCTTGATAAATCCAAAAATCAAAATCACTGACCCACCCCCGATAAGCCTTCTCGAATGCCTTTTCGCTTAGTTCTGTAACGTTATATACTGTTTTTGTTATTGTTTTCATTTTGTTTTAACCTCTTTTAATTTGGTTTGTTTAAGGGCGTTTGTTTGCCCCGTGCGTTGATTTATTGGTTTGCCGTTGCTTAGTATTATAGACCACATTAAGCCCACTCACCGCCACAGATTATATGTGTGGTATTTATGCACTCATCCGATTCGCTTTGTATTGTTGCACCACAATGTGCGCACGTTGGTTTATTGTTTTCGTCTTGCTTCATTGTGTACCCTAATAAACAAAGCCTAAACTCTCCATGGCTTGTTTAAACTCTTTTTGTAGTTGGGGTATCCTATTAATTAGCCACTCTTTATTTTGTAGTTGCTCAAGCGTGGCATCTGGCGCAATTGCTGAAATTCTTGCCGATTCTAGTTGGGGGTCTTTGTTTGAAGAATCGGGCCTTTTTTCTTTTTCTAAAAAAGGATACTTTCTTAATAATTTGGCCGTTTGATTTGCGGCATAAATACCCACCAATTTACTTATTTTAAAAGACGGGTCCTTAAAATAAACATAATAGTTGTACTTCTCAATCTTAGAAGCGAGGTATAAAGTGTTTTCTGCGTAATGCATAGGGCCATCACTGCTAGTTAAATGCCATTTGATATAGGGCTTATATTCTGGCGCCAACTCTTCAATAATGTCGTGAATACAACCACCACAAATTATATTACGGTCTGACCTAAGCCCTGCTTTGTATAAGTCGCCCGCAATTGAAAAAGTATTATGACCGTTGCGACATTTGTCGTCATAGCGTAAATTAATGATTAAATCAACCTTCTCACCGTTGTACACTTTGTTTTTAAATACTATCTCCTTTTTTTGGTTTTTTGTTAGTTTACTTTTCATGTGTCACCTCGACTATATGTTTATCGATAAGCACCTTTCTACCCATTAAATCATACTTCCAAAAATAAGCGATATAGGTAGGTATATATCTACCCACGGCGTCAACCGTTGGCAGTGCTTCCTCTATCTGGCAGTGTACTTTAAGCGTATTGTGTAATACGTCCTTTATGTTTGTGTTTGTTTTCATTTTCTTATTTTAATTATTCAATATCGTTATAATAATCTCGTAGGAATTTTTGTAAATCGTCTTTATATTCGTCAAACTCGCCACTATTGACCAACTCCGTCCACTCAGTTTTAATATCCGAGAAGGGTTTTACCTCGCCTGTGTCCTTTTCTTTATATTTAGTTTCCATTTTCTTATTGTCCTCTAAAGCTTATGTCATTTTACTTATATTCACAGAGTGCTTGTTACACTCATATTGCTATATAGGGTATCCACATATATAAACCTTTTCTAGTGTAAAGTATAATCCCGACAAACAATAAACATTATAAAGAGGAAATAAAATCATTTATAAAATAACTGGCTTTTTGAGTATATAAACCTTTTTTGTGTGTACCACATAGTGACAATAAGAATATAAGCTTTGTAGGTGATAAATATAAGTATATTAGGTTTTACTACTGGATAGTATTAGTAGGAAAACTGATACTAGTGAAGAGGAGCAGAGTAAAGTAGATTAGATTGGA
>LFUF01002972.1_pt1 | contig 14816 bp, 29 predicted proteins | sample 633261 | NCBI WGS metagenome assembly LFUF01 (sample SAMN03781032, study PRJNA287316) | hypersaline lake metagenome | isolation source: virus filtrate of water collected from the Namib Desert Hosabes playa | place: Namibia | collected 2013
TCAGTAGAATGTTTATCAGTCATTTTATTATCTTCTCATGAAACTCTGTGCATATAGCGAACAAATTTCCGAAGTCTAATTCTACTTGACTAAATTCATCTTGATATTTCTTACAATGTTTATCCCATAGTTTGCACATAACTTGATATTTCTTGCCTTTATCAGTAACTTGTTCACTCATATTAACCCTTTCCACATCATAGCGTCATCTATCAAATCAGAATGGTGGTCTTTGTATTTACCCATAAGGTAATCACTCCACTCCTCTTCAATCTCAGGCGTATTCTCACAGAACTCTAAGAAATCTCCATCAAATTGAGGGTTCTCATCTACAAATTGTAAGTAGTCAATTTTGTATTTAAAGGCGAATTGCTTCGCTAGTTCCATTGCGTTGTCTCCGTACCAGTCATTAAATTCTTCAGTTGCCATACTCTATATTAGTTCTACTTATTTATATATGTTTCTATTAATACTAATTATACACACTATAATAGTTACATAATATGTGTATTAATAGGAGTATATTCTTAGTTAAGGGAATAATATTAATATAATATATAATATATATATAATTATAACAACGCCGCCTCAAATAACACACTCCTAGCCTAAGACGAAAGATTTATATATTAGTTTATCCTATTAGGTGTATAGGCTTCCTACGGGTGGTCTTGGAGTAGAAACTTCAGTTAAGGGATAACCAATACTTTACCTAGCGACAGCACTGCACACAAGCCTGGCGGCAGAATAGTGAAAGATTACATCTTTCGGTAGCTAGAACCTATTGGTTCTGCTAGACTGGGAACTTTACACTCCCCATGGGAAGGTGCCCTCTCGCCGTACAAGACGTAGAAGCCACAGGATGAACAGCACAAAGGCCTGTAACGTGTGTTAGAGAGGGTGCCTACCTTTACACTCACATGATAGGACTGCACAACTCACTTAATACTTCCCAAGCCAAGATATTAGACTTAGCTATTAAACGGCTCAGGCAGAAGAAGCAACATAAAGCAGTATTCTACTTGCTACAGATTCGACAGAACGGAGACATACTACAATGACAGAACCAGAAACATTTACAGAAGCGGTAGAATACCTAGACAAAAAAGGACAAAACATAGAAGCATTATACTTTTCAATAAAGTATTATGGGTTTGGAGAGCACTTCACAACATGGGCACGTCAGGACGGATTTATTGACTTTGGTATAGACGACGGTACAGTTATTTCCTGGCCTAGAATGAAAGAAATAATTATTGAATCAGCCCAACATCTCTATGAAGCTAATAATCCAAACATTTAAATAGTAGAATACTTATAATAGAAGTAACATGGTAGAACTGACACAAGAAGAAAAGACAGAGTTAACAACGATACTCAACAACCAGTATGCTGCTGGACCGTTCTCTGGAATGGTTTTTAATGCAGTGGCTAAAGAAATAGAGCTAGGCGCAGAGTCATTCAGTGAGGCATATTGTCGAATACTTATTGACAGAGCACTTAAAGCCGCGCTTATGACAAAACTTCGTCTGAAAGAGGTTTCACAATGAAATGCATAACTCTTCCCAAGCCTAAAATAACAGAAAGTATGGTACGTAACTCAGAGGTAAAATCATGAAAAATGAAAAACCAACTTTCAAAACAAGAGAATTTACAGAGTTAGAAAAAGAATTACTCTTCGAACCACCCATGCCCCGAAATAACTACTGTGGTATAATTAAATACCACCAATCAACAAGAGTTAATTCCTTTGAGGAACTATGGGAACTATCCAAAAATTTTACAGTGGGTAGACTAGAGGGGTACCCTATTTATTTTATTAAAAGAAAGAAGACGTGGTTGCACAATCACCGTTATGTAAAAATAAGAACATCATTGTGTGGTAATTGGGAAACATTTACTAAAAAAATTTTGAGTTTAAAGACCCACTTATTTACTTTGTAAAATTAAAGACTAAAGAAATTGAAGGTAGATTATGAATAAAAGAGTACGAATTAACTTTAAAGAAAGCAGCAAAGCAGTTACTCCTGATGTTACAATAGAGTATACTGACGACACAGGGGAAACACTTATAAACCAGGACATCCTAAATGAAACATACGAGTTGTTCCAACAAGCACAACGCAAAGTGTTAGGACAAAACGTAAATAAAATAACAAGTAAGAGGAAATTACCTTAATAACATGACAACAATAAAAAAGAAAGAATTAATAGAAGAGTTGAAGAATAGTAGTATTACAGGATGTAGTCGTACAAAAGATAGTGTTGAAACATATATTAAATTACCTATATGTAAATTTATAAAAGTTACTAGTTGGGATAAATTACTTGAGATTGTAAATAATAAAGAAAATGTAATGATTGACTATATTTTGAATTTTGAACTTAAATACACATGGTGTGGTAGACCATACTTAAAAAATAGTTTTACAACTATCACACAAAGGGACTTTTTAAATAAAGGTAGTTATTTTGTATACTACAGAGATTATAAATATATTACAATAGAACAGGAGAAAAGATTAAAATGAAAGAAGAAGGAAAAATATACCGAGTAAGGTTTAAGAAAGACGGCAAGAGCTACAAAACAGCAGTAGTTAATGGCGAAGATAAGTTTGAGTACAACACAGCAGTTAAAGTAATGAACAAACTAAAAGATAAAGAAATTGCTTGCTGGGCATTTAAAGACGGGGAAGAGAGAGCTGTAATTCAATATATCCCTGACGACACAGAAGAGATTGAACTATAAATATGACACAAGAAGTAATTAAAGAAGCATTTCAAGAAGAAGTCAAAGACGAAATATTATCAGTAAACGAATCGGGTGGTAAAACATATAGAAACTTGAACTTAAACAGTTTCACTACTAAAGGAGGAATTAAAGTTCGAGGACTAAAACCTGGTGAGTATATAACTGTACAGAAGCAGGATGATTACTTTGAAGTTACTAAAAGTCAACCTATTGAAGGACAATATGGTCAGTGGTTTAAATACCAAGGTGCTGTTATAGTAGATGGTGAGCCATATTGGTTCCAATGGCCCTCTTTTGTATTTGAAGCCGAGCAAACCGCTGAGGAGTTCAATAATTCTGGTGGTTTATCTGATAAGATTCAGATTTCTAAGCAGAAGGTGTTAACTAAAAATAAAAAAGGACAAGAAGTTGCTGAAGAGAGAATAGTCTTTAGAAAGGTAGAATAGTGTCAACTTTCAAAGAGCAGTTTCAACAGCTATACCAAGATAATAACCGGTTTGGTGATTATATTCATGATGCAGCAGCTTTAGCTAGTATTGAAGCTATTGTACAAGGTATGCAAGATGAAGCATTCAAAGCCATGTTACAGGATGCTATCTCTATTGTACGTGAAGAGCTTGGACAAACGGAGTTAGAAGTTTAGATGGTAGAATACCTTTATTTTAGTACTTACGTGGAGTTCCGTATTCCTATTAATGAGGATGGAACAACAGGTAACCCAGAGGTTACGAAAAAATTCACTAACCCTATGAAGAATAAAGGTACAGGAGCTAAGAAAGACTTGAAGAAACCAAAAAAAGAAGTGAAGACTAAACAGCGTGAGGTAGAGTATCTATGAAAAATAATATGTTCCTATACTATCCAGCACTTCGACGGTTTAAGAAGAAGTTCTACGCAGGGCTACTACAAGACGAGCACTTAGAACCTGGTAAAAGACACTTTAAAAGCCTAGATATTAAAGGCCAGGGAAACGAGAAAGTAGATTACTGGGCGTATGAGCTATACAAAGATAATGACCGATACCTTGTAGATTTTAAAGACGACCACCCACTTAAGGTACTACCTATTAAAGTAGACGATGTGACTGAGGTGGCCAGTACTGGTACCGCTTACTTTAAAGTAAATGACTATGCTCCAGCACGATTTAAGTCAGAGAAAGCTATGGAGTTTTCAGAGTTAGTAGATATATTATGTCAACACGAACATACTAATCCTAACCATCAGAGACTACTCACATACATGGCACTTGCTTCATTTATGACAAAGACGTTCTTTAGAGTGTGCTCACCGCCTTCAGCGGGTAAGGACTCTAGTGTAACAACATTACAGAGTATCATAGGACGAGTATATAACTTACAAAATCCATCAGCTGCTAAACTTAGCCTACGAACCAACTCAGAGTGGCTTGTAATAAACGAAGTAGCAGAGATTGAGAACAAAGACTGGAAGATTATTAATCAGTTCTTATTGCAGGCTGGAGACCGTAAAATGAGTATTGAGAAGCCTACAAGAGCATTTAAAGGCGTAGGAGAGACATTAGATATCTCTGACCTCTCAATAAGTGTGTTCTTTAACGACATATACAACTACACCGAACCTAAGAACCACTTCGACAACAGAACTACGGACGCTGTGAAAGACCGTTTCGCTCCATTTAGAGTGCATGGACACTACACAGAGGACTGGAGTAAAATTCACAAGATAGACTATGAGAAAGCTGTAGATGCGAATCACCAGTTCTACAGGGACATCATAAGTACTATATTATATTTCAAAGAGGAAATGCAGTCAGAGCTGTCCAGGTACAACCACGATTTGTTGTACAACCTATCACCCCAAGTCAGTTCTCGCCATAAGGACAGCCTGACGCTCCTCTTGAATATTATCGACTTAGATGTATCCTCACAGGAAGAGTTCAATGCGTGGTGTGTAATCCTTGCCAAGAGTATGAAAGACTATCAGGACATGTTAGAGTATGACGTATACTTAGAACATGCTAAGAAGAAGTTGCGAAAAGGTTTCTATGACTTTAAAGAGGAATTAGAAAAACTGCCAACTTACTCTGAGCGCATTAAAAAGATTAAAGAAGCGACTAAAGATGAGAATAAAGATAACTTTGGAGACGTGAAGATATTTTGATAACAAGCAAATCTAGATGGATTACTATTAAAATAGCAAGAAATATAATTAGTAATTTATTTAAGCATGGTAGACAATTTAAGTGTTTATCTGGGGTGCCAGAAGATGCAGTATTAGTGGGAATACAATATGATGCAACTAGACAGTATATGTTATTAACTTATTCTCACCAAGACTTCCCAGAGGTATCAGAAGGGGAATATTTACAAGAAAAAGAGCCAATATTGTGTCATGTACCAAGTATATATCAATATATGATACATGAAGAGCCGAAAGATTTATAAGTATGGAAAATAATAATAATACAACCAACACGACTAAAGCACAAGCAATCTGGAACAACCTAATTGTAAGTGATATGAGGCTTGTAAGAGATGATAACGGAGAAGTAATAGGTTATATCTGTGAACAGTTCTACACGATGTCAGACAAAGAGTTTGATACGTTCATAGAAGCTTATGTAAACAACGAGGAAGAATGATAAAAACATACAAATCAACTATAGATGCAGAGGACCATCCTATTGCTCGTGAATTAAAAATTTACTATAAGGGGGGAGCAAGTTATTAATATTACTAAAATGGAAGTAGAACTAATTGATTGTGAGGGAGTGAATGACATCAGTAAAGAATTTATAAAAGATACAGGTGCTAAATTAATAAGTGAAGAATAAGAAGCTAAAGTTTTACGAACAAGAACACAAATATCTCTATGACGGAGAAGAGCTTACCAGTGTAACCAGTTTCATAGCATCACACTTCCCGGAATTCAATGCGAAACGAATCAGCCCTTACTCCGCAAAAGCAGCCAGCAACGAAATAAAAGCATGGAAGAAAAGTGAAGAATTGTTAGAGGAGAACTTCCCTAAATGTGTAAAACTATTCGGTGACAACTGGAAAGAAGAGGTCAAAGAACGTAAGAGCCGTAAAACCACTAAAGTCACCGCTAAGGAAGTAAGGGCTTTCTGGGAAGCAAAAGGAAAGAAGAGCAGGGACGAAGGAACACGCATCCACAACATGATAGAGGACGTCCTTAACGACGAGCTGGACTTCCTGGAATACATCGACGAAACTCACGTCCTACGAGCAGTCAATTATGTAAACAGGCTAAATAACAACTATGGATACTCTTCACTAGTAAAACCAGAAGTGCAAGTAGTCGGAGCACCTATTAAAGGAGGGCAAGGAGGAGACTTAGAAATACCAATTGCAGGAACTATTGACCTGTGGTTTGAGAAACCTGGTACTAACGAAGTAATATTGGTAGACTGGAAGACGAATAATAACCTTTTTAAAGCCGCCTATAATAATAAAACAGGAATAACCGAGGCCGCACGAGAACAACCAGACGACTCACTTACGAAATACACCTTACAACTTTCATTATATGCTTACTTGTTGGAAGAGTTTTATAACAAGAAAATACTTAAACTTGTTATTGGTTGGCTTAGTGATACTGGGTTTGAAGAGGTAGAAGTAGAATATGAAAAGAAAGTTGTAGAGGAGATGTTAAAAGAAGATGGATATAGATAAGATAATAGTAGGATTTTTTGTAGCGGTTTCATTAGGTGGATTAATTTTTATAGGTTTATGGGTAATACAAACCGCATTCTGGTACTTAGGATTTAACCTTACACTCTGGCAGGTATTTATAATCTGGTTAGCTTCATCACTTCTTTTTAAATCTTATAATGTTAAATAATGTCTTCACGAGCGAAAGGACGGCGTACCTTAAACAAAGCAAAAGAGTACTATGAAGAAAAAGGATGGCTAGTAGATGAAGCAGAAAAGACAGGAAGGTGGAGAAAAAACAAAGACCTGTTCAGCACCGAAGACTTCGGAGGGTTCGACTTGGTTGCAATACGAGATGGAACTACAAAGCTGGTTCAAGTCAAAACCAACAGCCCAGCAACTCAAGGCCCTTACAAAGAATTCGCCCAAACCTACGCTGGTAAGTACCTACGTGTTGAAGCTATTACTTGGTACGACAGAGCAGGTTTCGTCGTCCATAAGTTTTACAAGAACGGAAAAGTAAAGAGGTTTGATTACAGAACATGAACCAAATACAAAAACTTGCTGAACAGCAGACCAAAGAACAAGTAGATAAACAGTTCGATGAGTTCATGAAAGTATTTGGTAAAGACGAAAGCTCCGTGGAATATGTACTCGCCCTAGCCAAAGAAGAATTAGACATATTTAAAGTAGCCAGAGCAGCAGGACATCTACAAAGACTAAACAGTTGGGAGGCAAAGCAAAATCATATACAAATCAAGTGTCCTTTTCACGACGACAACAACCCTTCATGCAGCTTATGGAGAGATATAGGTGCATTTAAGTGTTGGTCGTGCGGAACCAGAGGAGATATTATCACGTTTATACAACTATTACAGAATACCAAAAAAGTACCAGTAGGGCTAATTCGTAAGCTACTAAAAAGTGGTAAATTAAGTAAGAATAAATAAGTTTTTAAGCTAATAATAAGTTATACAATAAGGTTGTATGGCTGATTCTTTAGAACAAATTATAGGTAAAACAAACATGACAAAGACGATAGAACGCAAGAAAAAGTACCAAACTACTTTATTTTTAACGGACGAACATATTCCTTATATAAATGAAGGAATGGTTGAAGTAGCAGAACAGTACTTACAAGACACTAAACCAAAATATAGAGTACATGGAGGAGATTTATTTGACAATCCAGGTATGAGCGAGTTCGACCCAGACCCTAACCACAAACGTGACACGCAAGAAGAAATAGATATGACAGTACAATATCTTCACAGACTATATAAAGCCAGCCCTGAAACACAGGTTAAAGTACTTGCAGGTAACCACGACGTAGGAAGGCTAGAAAGACTAAAAAGTACGAGAAGCATGGGTTTAAAGAACTTGCGTAGTATGAAGTATCATAAGCTTATAAAAGAATCGTCTGAGTATCAAGAACTACCTATAGGAGATATTGAGTTTACAGACAAATGGAAGCTTGGTCCTGAAATGATATTTGTCCACGGGGACAACAGGATGGTTCCACAAATTAAAGGCGGAGTTACGGGAGCGCGTAGAACAGCTGAAATGAATGGATTTGACACTAAATATATAGTAATGGGTCACAAACATAAAATGGAAGTAGGAGCAAGTCCTTGGAATGGGCGTAAAACATTTGTAGTCGGTGGAATGTTAGATTTACACCACAAAGGATACACACATTATTCAGATTATGAAAATGGTTTGTTAGTTGTGCACTACAGCCCTAATGTACGCCCTAAGCCAGCGTATCAAATACAAAACATAGTAGCTTCAGGAAACGGGGATATGATTATTGACGGAAAGCTTTACGAAACCCGTTAACCTTATAAATATAAATTAGTTACCACTATTACAGACAAAATTTCACCACGAGTCTGTGTGTCCCGCGCTACCACGGGTTAATGGTAGCACCAAAATCCTTATATACTAGTATTCCCTAATTACAGTTAATGGCAGGACATCCAAAAGTAAAACAAATTCTAGAAGAAGTCTGGGAGATTCATCAACAGAAAAACTCAGACTACAGCAACGCAGACCACCACGATAAACCAGACATATTTAGCAACTTTAGGTTGTGTGAAGACTTTGGTATTGATGTGTTAGACGGAATACTCGTTCGTATGAGTGATAAATGGAGCAGAGCAATTAATATACATGCCAAAGGTGGAGACCACTCAGTTCCAAATGAAAGTCTGCGTGATGCATTTATTGATTTAATTGGTTATGCAGCTATATACATAGCCGAATATGAGGACCAACAAGAAGTAGATTCAATTGATATAGATATTATGGATGATGATTATCATCTAGGATATGAAGCCGGATATGCTGAAGCTATAGAAGAGGGCTTCATATATGAGTAACTACGTTACGAATCAAACCAGGGGTTTGCTATGAATAAAAGAATAGTAAATAATATAGTATCCGCTGTAGATTGTTTAAACACCATTAATTGGTCTCAAGTAGCATTTGATTTTGAAACAAAAGATGTTACATACCCTGAGAGATGGGCGCACGGAGGCGATTATGAAGCAGGAAGACCAACAGGTGTGTCTTTCTGTGATGGTAAGAATGCTGTTTATATAGACACATGTGGTTGGTCAGACTACAACATGGAGTTTTTTATAGAGGGTTTAAAACAAAAACTTAAGCAATCTAAACTACTTATTGGTCACAATATTGTGTTTGACTTAGGTGTATTTCATAAGTACACTATTTGTGTAGATGATTACGGCTTTGAGTTGTATGATACTATGACAGCAGCCCATCTAATTGACGAGAACCGTAAGTATAAAGGTGGTCTTGGTCTTAAACACTTAGCAGTAGCAGAACTAGGCTACGAAACAGTAAGAGAGTACGACGGCAGTAACCAAAACAAAGAAGATTTCCAACAGTATGGGCTTTATGATGCTATATACACTCACCAACTAGCACAGAAGTTCTCAGTAGAAATGGAGAAAGAGGGTGTGTTAGACCTGTTTAGAAAAATAGAGATGCCCTTTCAAAAGGTTCTCCTGGAGATGGATATAGCTGGCGTCCCAATTAACCAACCCAAAGCCAAAAAAATATTAGACAACTCAGAGAGAGTACTTGTAGAGTATGAGTCTGAACTGTATGATATTATGGGTACTGAGCATGAGATTGTAGAGGAGGGTGGAGTACATAAGATTAAGTTAGCTCATAACGAAGAAGCTGTGAACTTTAACAGTAACATGCAAGTAACTCCGATACTATTAGATAGAGGCTTAGAGCTTACTGAGAAGACCCCTACAGGCAGATACAGTCTAGCAGGAGATATTCTAGAAGAGTTTAAAGACGACGAGTTTGTAGAAGTACTTATTAAATATAAACAACTTAAGCATTTAATGGGGCACTTCATTAGTAAGTTACCGGAGATGGTTGATAGTGATGGACGTATGCGACCCCGCTGGAAGAATGTAGGAACTGTTACAGGACGACTAAGCAGTAGTAAACCTAACTTCCAAAATCTACCTAGACCGGATAATGACCCAGTAGGGATAAGAGACTGTGTAGCAGTAGAAGAGGGGAAGACCTTGTTTGGATGTGACTATAGTGGACAAGAGATTGCAGTGTTAGCGCACGTATCACAAGACCCGGTGCTTGTAGAAAGAATTAATAATGGGTTTGACTTACATCTGTCTATGGCTAATGACTTCCAGAACCTAGGTATACCAGAAGAACTGCTTATTGAATCGCACCCAAAGTATGCTGATACTAAGAAGAAGTATAGTGAAGAACGCACTAAAGCAAAGATAATCACCTTTGGATTGTCATATGGCAAGTCGGCTTATGGGTTTGCTAAAGACTTTGATATTAGTGAAGAAGAGGGACAGCAAATACTAGATGATTACTTTACAATGTTTCCTCTTGTTAAAAAAGCAATTGACTCCGCTAGAGAGTATGCTGAAAAACAGGGGTACGTTAGACAGTATTATGGTCGTAAGAGAAGGTTCGAGGAAAATAAGTGGGGTCGTAGGGACGACAGAGCACTCAGACAGGCGTTTAACTTTCTTATCCAGAGCCCTAGTGCTGATATGATTAGAAAAGCTAGTGTGAATTGCTACAACACGTTTAGAGAACATCCAGAGTGGGAAGCTAAGATTATAATGAGTATTCACGATGAAATTATTGTGGAAGGTAACGAAGAGTATGAAGACGAAATAGCTCAGGCTATGGAAGAACAATTCATTAACGCAACAGACGATTTTGAAGTACAATTTAGAGCAGATGTAGCAATAGGGAAGACCTATGCGGAGTGTAAATGAGTAAGTATAAACCTCAGCTTTGGCACAACACAGACGTACCACCAGAGGAGATGGAATACCCACTACTAGCTAGTTATAAATATGATGGTGTAAGGTTTGTAATACAAGATGGAGAGATTAAAAGTAGGTCACTCAAGCCCATCCCTAATGTACACATACCAGACTACTTCTTAGACATCCTAAGATGGTCTAGGCTGTATCCTGACACTGTAATAGATGCAGAGTTCTACCACCCTGATAAGACACATGGTGAGATAGTAAGTGCTTGTAGAAGCCATGATGAGCCAGACCTAAAAGGATTCGTACTAGTAATCTTCGACATGGTAAATACATTATGTAGGACTATACCATTTCAGCAGAGAAGCTATGAAGCAAGACAAGTAGCCTCACGAACAGAGCACTGTGAGAGTCCACAGACCTTTATGTGTAGAGAACCCTATGATGTTAGTATGTTATACGATAAAGCTATAGATGAAGGCTATGAAGGTCTTGTGCTTAACAACCCCGAAGCCTACTATAAATATGGTCGTATCACAGCGAAGAGTGGAGATGGGTACAAAATGAAACCATTACAGACATGGGATAGTAAGATAGTGGGTATAGAACAAGCTACTGTTGTTGACCCAGACGCTCCTAAGAAGATTAATGAGCTAGGACGCTCAGAGACCAGCAGGAAAAAAGATGACCGCATACCGATTCCTATGGCTCGTAACTTCGTAGTAGCGTGGGCGGGTAAGGAGATACCAATACCTATATCTATGACAGACGAAGAGAAAGAAGAGATATGGGTTAATCAAGATAAATATATAGGACAGTGGGTGGAGTGGGCTGGAATGCCATACGGTATGAAAGACACACCAAGATTCCCCCGTACAGTGAGAATGAGATGGGACAAGGATTAACCGAGGACGGATTGAGACAGTTAGTTTTAGTCTCAATTAAGAAAAATAATGATTTACACACGCTAGAGGAAACAGCATTAGAGTATGCTGGAGAGAATCATACAAAGGCGTTTGTAGAAAATACTGTAGATTTTTATTTAGATAGGTATAATACGTATATGCATAAAAGTAAATTATTTTATAGGGGAGATGGTAAATTTTTAGTGCGTGGACCCCAATCAAATATCTCAAGAGCCACAGCACTCTGGGACACATATATTAAATTATTAGAAAACACCAATTTAAATACATCTAATTGGTCTTTCAATCCGTCACAACAGAAACTTTTATAAACTAGTATTACTATAATAAAGCATGAAAGATAAACCACACATAGGGTTTGATTTGGACGGAGTAATTGCTGATTGGATTTATAGTTACACTAAACATTCGCATAAAGTTAATGGAACAAAGACTATGCGAACAACAGATAGTGATATAGAACAATTCAGTTTATACCCCTGGTACCAACCAAGAGATGAATTTATAAGCACAATAAAGTCCTGGGCTAAGCAACCCAATGTGTTTGTAAAAATGCCTCACATTGATTCTTCTGATATAAACTACTTGAGAGCTATGCAAAATTTAAACGCATATGATATAAGTTTTATAACTGCTAGAAACCCTCCAGGTGTTCATGATGTGCGGGAGCAAACGAGGGCTTGGTTAGATAAACGCGGTTTACATGACCACCCCTTATACCTGTCAAAAAATAAAGGGGAGCTCTGCGACGCATTAGGTATAGATTTCTTTATAGACGACAGTGATAATAACATAGAAGACATCATACTTCACAGCCCTAAAACAGTTCCAGTAGCAATGAATAGAAGCTATGTATCTAAATCTACCAAACGGTCCGTTCCAACAGCTAATAATTTAGTAGAGTACTTCGGAATAGTGAGGAGTAGGCTATGAATGAAATAGACTCAGATATAACCATACCTGACCATGTGTTAAACCAATATTTTAGATTGAAGAATCAAGCTGATGACTACCTTAACAGATATATTAGACACTTCCGAGCCGAACAAATTACACAAGCAAGAAGTAATCAAACTGTACCAAAAACTACTGAATAAAGATAGATACTTTGCAGTAGGCATGGAAGTTCCATTGTGGTACCCATCTATGGATAAGAAACGAGGCCAGGCAGATGTGCTGACTATTGATAAAAATAATAATAGAATAATTTATTGGGAAGTAAAAACAGGTAAAAAGTATAAAGCAAAAAGAAAAGCGAGCAAACAAGCTAATAATTTTAGATATCACATGAATTTACATCCACTATATCGGAGTTGGGACGCCCATTTTGTATACTACAACCCAACACACCATGAGATACGTCGTTTTTAAACTCACAGGCTCTGTACTGTATGTATATGACAGTCTCAAATAAACTATCGACGAAAAGCCCTATTTAGTGCTGAGAGGCCACCCTATTTTTATTAATATACACCAATCGCGCGTATTATCGTTAAAATAAAAGCAAGAAAGAAAAATATGTTGCGTAAACACCAAATTACTATACTGCGCTGTTGTTTTATAGATATAAAGCACGCAATAATAAGTAAATGCCAATAAGTAATACAATCAGTGATTGCCATAACATAGGTACACCTAAGTATTTAAGAATAAAAATCAAAAAAGTATTCACCTACTGAGCAATTGGTTGTTTAGTTATAATGCGTAAAGCAGCCATAACTACACCAACTATCGTAAGTTGTGTACCAGCGTCTAGCTGGCCTTGTATATATTGTAAAACTCCAATGATTGTGGTTAAAACCGCAACCCACAGTGTTTTACTTTTGTACCATTCTTTAGTGGGTACTATTTTATCTGGGTCCATAATTGTACTTCTCCATAAATGGTGGCAGGAATTACCCCAACCACTTTCATTTAAACAAGTACTAACCTAATTGCTGCGCCGAATACTGTTAAAAGTATTAGCGAAGCTGCTCCGTAGACGAGTCTTTTAACCGTTTCAAACTCTGCACGGTGAACATACTCTTCTCTCATTTTTCCCATGTGGGAATCTAGCTTTGAATCCATATTGTTTAATGTCTCTTTAATACTTTTTATTTCTGTTTCCAAAACTGCTAACCTCTCAATTTCTGGTTTGCTTACCATTGTTATTCAAACTCCACTCCCAAATCTTTTATGACTTGAGTAATAGGGATAACCATTGTGGTTGTGTTACTACCAGCAAAAAGCAAACCAACAATCTGGTCATCTGTATCATAAACTAAAGAGCCACTGTCTCCACTGGCACTCATGTTACTGCATAAAATAATGTTTTTAAATATGTACTTCTTATCTCCGTGTTTTACACGAACAGTAGCACCTAAATTCTTAATTTTTCCTTCTGTGTAATCAGTAGTTCTACCATACTTCCAAAGTTTAAGGGAGCGGTAAGGTACAGTATTTATACCGTTTCTTGACTTCCCATTAATCGTCTCTTCTTTATAAGGTACGTCGAGGTCTATTAGCGAAGCATCATTATAGTTATAACCACTGCCTTTGTAGGCTGTAGAGTCACCACTAGTAAATCCTATTCCGCCTCCTCTAGAGGGTTGTCTAATAAATATCTTGTTAGTTGGATTCTCCACGTCGGTGGGGTGAGTTACGTGGGTGTTCGTGAGTAAGTATGCTTTCTTTTCATAGGGAATATTAAATCGGTCTAGTATCCTCCTGAAACTCTTCCATTTGCCCCTGAGTTCCAGCTGACGGTAGAAATACTTGTAACACATACCTCCACCAGTACCCATAAAGAAAGTCTTGTTAGGATTAATCTCACAGCCTTCTAGGATAGGTCGGTATTTTTTAGAGTTTTCTGTAGTAACCTCTCCAATCTGAACCACTTTAAACGGCTTACTTGAGAACAAACTACGGTACTCCTCGGGAACAACATCATTTTCCGTCCAGTCAGTACTTGCGTCATCTATAAGTTCCCGCAGCTTCTCCTTTGTGAGCTTTTCAGTAACGAGTACTTCTATGTGTTCCTCTTCTTCAGAGTAACCAATTACGTTGTTCTTCTCAAGAAGGTAGTCTAATCGTTTCATAATCATAGACCCGCCCTCTTCATTAAGAATGGGTTAGTTGAAACTCCACCACCTGCCTCTGTTGGCGTTCCTACAGTCCAGAAAGTATTATTAGAATTCTGCATGTCGGA